>Ga0206875_1181_pt1 | contig 14224 bp, 11 predicted proteins | sample Alteio_BWOrgCont_9_FD_152616 | JGI IMG/M metagenome (GOLD analysis project Ga0206875, IMG submission 152616) | Enriched cells from forest soil in Barre Woods Harvard Forest LTER site, Petersham, Massachusetts, United States -... | ecosystem: Environmental > Terrestrial > Soil > Temperate forest > O... | reverse complement strand
GGCTTGTATATGTACTTGGCGTGCTAAGGCTATAAGCAGTAGATCCTGTATAACCGCCTGATTCATATCCCAAAAAAACATTACCAGCGCCTAATTCGTTAAACCCCACATTATAACCCATCATAACATTGCTGTCGCTTGTTTGTCCCCAAAAATCAGAATGTGCACCATAATAAGAATTTTCACTGCCACTAGTATTATGTCCTCCAGCTCGCTTACCGTAAAACTCATTTTGAGCACCAGATGTATTTAAATACCCTGCTAAATAACCTGTAAAAGTATTATAGCCGCCTGGTGCACCAGAAGCGGAAGTATTCGTTGTTGAATACCCTGCTTCATAACCTATAAATGTATTTTCTTCGGCATTTTCCAGGCTATAACCTGCTGAAAATCCGAGACACGTATTACGTCTTCCTGCAAATATCTTAGTGCCTGCATTTGCCCCTACAAATACATTTGCAAAAGCCTCATTTGGTGCACCTGTGGCACTAAGGCCCGCCCCTGAGCCTATGTAAGTATTAGACTGATATAATATGCCGCTGCCACCTGCTCCACTATTCATGCCTGCTAAATAGCCTATAAAAGTATTACTATCACCATAATTATTTTGACCACTTTGATATCCGTTGAATGTGTTTTGATCACCGGCACTGGATCGCCCAGCATTTCCACCCAATGATGAATTATAATTGCCATTGATTCCGGCATTTACCCCAACTGCAATATTTGTAATATTACCATCATGCCATAATACCATATTACCACCAATACGGTAACCAACTGCATCAGGCGTGCCACAATTAGGGCAACTGATGTTAATATCCTGAAGGGTACTATGAGTAGGGTCGCAATAAATATCAAACATATACCCGGGTAATTTTGTACCTCCATTAAAATAATTGTTTAAACCAAAACTCAACAGGTATGTACGGGAAGATGTGCCACCCAATATTTGTTCTGTGTTTGTACCAGACCATATTTCATCTCGGGTTGGTATACTAAATGCAGGCCAAATAGAAGTCTGAGCCGAAATTTTATTTACAAGTAAGAATGAATTTCCAAATACTATCAGCATTGCAAAGAATGTAATTTTTGTTTTCATGGCAGGTTTAGTTGGTAATGATTAGTTTTTTATGGATTATTTGATCGTTGAATTCTATGGAAAGAATATAAGTGCCATCAGGAAGGTTATCTCTTTTCAAACTATAATTGCTGCCCATTTTCTTTATAGTCATTTCTATTTCCCTACCTTCTATATCATATAATTTTAATGATTGTGGAACATAACTATAATTGTCTGCTATAAAAATGATGCAGTTTTCAGAGAAAGGATTAGGATAGACATTGATATAGGTTGCATAAGCTTGAAGCTCATTTATTCCGGTTGTACTATCCGCTAGAAACTTATACATAGTAGTTGTTCCTATAAATGAGGTATCATAAATGCCTAATCCTAAATACCCTGTATCTCCAACTGCAAATGCGGAACAAACACATCTTTTGCCTCCAATAAAGTTTGCTTCCTGTGTCCAGGTATCGGTAATGGTATTGTATTGCCAAAAACTTGTAAAGCCTCTGACGGGAAAATAGGATTCACCTGTTCCAACATAAATATTATTACCAATTACAAAACCACTTGCAGTTGCAAGTGAGTCTGTTAGGTTGCTACTTTTCTGTGTCCACGAATCTGTAGTTGTGTCATATTTCCACATATCATTTGCTGTTATATAATTAAACGCTCCATCACTATCTGCTCCAAAGCATATATACCCATTTCCGCCAACAGCAAAGCCAGATGCGGCATACCTTGCTATTCCTCCAAAATCATTTTTTCGTGTCCATGTGTCGGCGATAGTATCATATTCCCAAAAATCTTTTAATACATTATTAAAAAGGGTATCATACCCTGTCCCCATATATCCTTTATTGCCTATAGCAAACCCAACAGCACTATATCTTGACAGACCCGGGAAGTTCTTTTTTTGAGCCCATTTATCGGTAATAGAATTATATTGCCAGCATTCTGTTTGTAAGTCATTACCCGAATTATTTTCGGCTCCACAAACAACATAAGCGCAATTGCCAATTACAAATGTAGTGGGGCAAATTCTTGCCCTTCCCGGGAAATCAGCTTTCCTTGTCCATGAATTATTTGAGGGATTAAATTGCCAGAAATCGGTAAAAAATTTCCATTTCCCCATAAGCTTTCCACCTAAACCTGCATAGCCATAATTGCCAATAGAAAAGCCAACACCATAACCTCTTGCAGAATCAGGTAAGTTTGCACGAGGAGACCATTTGCTTTGAGCACTTAAAGTGAAAAACGAAAAGTGAAAAACGGAAAATATAAATAGTGCTTTTTTCATAACCCTGTAGTTTAGTAATTACCCTAAACTTACGAAAAATAAATTGTTGCGACTAATTGAGCGGTGGTAAAGTATAAAAGAAGAACATACGCCCAACTACGTAAAAATACGTAGTGCGCCTACGTAATTTTACGTAGTGAAGACTTAAAATACCTATTAAATATAGTGATACAGGGGCAGCTTAGCGGGTACGGGGGAAAATGGAAGTTGAGTAGTGGCTAATAAACAAAATCCAATAAAGATTGAGAGAGGATTTAAGCGGAGCTTAACTGGCTATTTGGCCCACTAAGCGCAGCTTAGCGGGTACGGGGTCTCTGCTTACGGGGGCAATACCATTGCCGCCATTGCAGCTAAATTTGTAATTCTCATGGGTGGGAAGATTAAGAGTGTTAGTTATTTGTAATTATTAGTTTTTTATTTATTGTTTGATCATTTATTTGAATGGTCAATAGATATACGCCCTCAGATAAATCACCTCTATCTATTTTGTAAATATTACCTGAGTGCGTGATTTGTGTATTTACTTTTCTACCCTGTATATCATATAAAGTAAATACCGGGTTAATTCCGTTATCATCATTTATAGTAATGCAACATGAACTTACAAATGGGTTAGGATAGATGGTTATTCTCATTTCATTACCGGGCAATTCATTTAATGCACTAAGGGTATCCGGGTAAAATTTATGAAAATCGCTATAAAGTATTGCATTATTGTCTGTCCCAAATCCCATATAGCCACTATCTCCAACTGCAAAGGCAGAACAATCGCCTCTTGGTGCACCGGGGAATTTTGCCTCCTGGTTCCATGTATCTGTTAGGGTATTATACCTCCAAAAGAACTGGTAACATTTTGAAGAGGAATCTTGCCCCGTACCCACATAAATATTGTTGCCTATCACAAATCCGGCAACACCATATAAACCAACTCCTGAAGGATAGCTGCTTTTTTGTGTCCACATATCAAGTATCGTATCATATTGCCACATATCACGCGTCCAGCCTATAACATTGTCTTCCCCAAAACATAAATATCCATTATTTCCAACTGCAAAAGCACTTGCTTCCTCTCTTACAGAACCACCAAAATCGTTTTTGCGTTTCCATGCATCAGCGGTAGTATCATATTCCCATATATCTTTAAAATATGTCATTGTATGAACATCATAGCCCATACCAATAAAGCCTTTATTACCAATGGCAAAGCCAATATCATAAGCACGTGCAGTGCCGGTAAAATTTGCTTTTTGCGTCCATTTATCACTATTTGCATCATATTCCCAACATTCTGTCAGGGAATTAAAGTTGCTATCCGTTCCGGTTACTACATAAGCTTTATGGCCAATAACAAATGTTGCCGGGCAAACTCTTATCAAACCGGGGAAATCAGCTTTTTTTGCCCAGGTATTGTTTGAAGGATTGAACTGCCAAAAATCATTATATGAATTTGTGCCATCGTATCCTAAGCCACGATACCCATAACTTCCAATAGCAAAACTGATATTATATGCTCGCTGAGTACCCGGAAAACTTGCTTTTTTAGTCCAAAGACCTTGCGCACTTAAAGTGAAAAGTGAAAAGTGAAAAATATAAGGAATAGTTTCTTCATCAGGAAATTATTATCTTCTTGCAGAAAATAGACTTTGAATTTGTTATTTTTAATAAATAAACGCCAGAAGGCTCAAGGCCTAAATCAATTGAGAATTGAGAACCAAAAACTAAAAATTGAGAATATATTTTTTCTCCTAAGACATTATATACTTCTACTGTTAATTTCTCATTCCTAATTCAATATTGAATTTTCCATTACTCGGGTTAGGGAAAATTCTTATAGATGTTTTAATAGTTGATATTTCATTTATACTGGTAAGTGTATCAGGATAAAACTTATAAAAGTCGTTGTAATAATTTGGAACACTATCGACTCCAAAGCCTAAATAACCACTATCTGCTATTGCAAAACTCGCGCAACTGTTAGCTCGCCCGTTGCCAGCAAAATTTGCTTCTCTGGTCCAAACATCAGTCAAAGTATTATATTTCCAAAACCTCCGTTCATATGGACTACCGGAATTAACACCAGTACCAACATATATATTATTATTAATTACAAATCCATTTGCTCCATAGTAACCAGAATCAGGGTTATTGGTTTTTCTTGTCCAAGAATTACTGCCAGTATCGTATACCCATATGTCACGTTCAATGGCATTTATGGTATCATTTCCAAAACAAACATATCCTTTATTTCCTATACAAAAACCACAAGTACCTCCTCTCGCACTACCACCAAAATCAGTTTTTCTTGTCCATGTGTCACTCGCCGTATCATATTCCCAGAAGTCTTTATAATAATCTATACCATTTCGATTACCAGTACCTAAAAACCCTTTACCACCAATTGAAAAGCCAAAAGCCCAAGTGCGGGCGGCACCAGGAAAGTTGTTTTTTTGTATCCATATATTTGTGTTCACATCATAGACCCAGCATTCGGTATAGAAATTATTTCCGGTACTATCTTCTCCAGTTACCACATAAGCTTTATGCCCAATAACAAAGGTTGCTGGGCTAATTCTTGCTGAACCGGGAAAATCAGCCTTTCGAGTCCAGGAATTGATTGAAGGATTGAATTGCCAAAGATCATGATAGCTATAAACACTACCAATACCTAACCCAACATATCCAAAGTTTCCAACAGAAAAACTAATTCCATCATACCTGCCTGCCATTGGTAAACTTGCTTTTTTAGTCCATAACCCCTGTGCGTTAATATCGATAGATGAAGAACTATAAACTATAAATAATATGGAAAGGAGTTTTTTCAAAGCGGTAAGTATATATAAACGAATATAAGCTTTACATATTAAATTAAAAAGCATTTAATATGAAATATTTATCAGCTACGTAAATTTACGTAGAGACAACAAAAAAGCCCTGCCCCGAGTATTCGGGGCGGGGCTTTCCCTTTATAATTAAAAAACTTATCCTTAATTAATTGCAACTTTTACAACACGTTGGTATTCGTCGTTGCCGAGGCGTACAAAATAAACTCCCTTAGCAAGAGATGAAACATTGAATGTGGTTTCAATTTCTCCTGATGATGTGTTCATAGGTTTACTTGTTATACGTTTACCTTCAATGTCGAACAGTTCAACATAAATGTTATCGTTAGCAGGTAATTTTACACCTTTTACATTCAGCATATTACCGCTTTGGTAAGCGCTCAATTCAGCCTGTATGGTTGGTGTAGATTCTATACCCGTTGAAACGCACTTAGGCACCTGGAAAGAATATATGCGACTGGTAACGGCGCTGCCGCCAATACTGCTATTGGCATACATGCTGGTACCCCAAAAGGTAATACCATCGGTAGGGTCAACCGAAAGGTGAGAATAATCGCCCCAGCGGTTTGAAGTATTAGCGGTTGTGTTACCGCTTACAGCGGTTCCTTCGGCCAATGTCATAGTGCCTAAGGGGTCACAGGAATTACGGCCTGTATAACGTATACCCGGATAAACTGAAGTATGAGCACTCACTGAATACTGTAATCCAATGCTGCCATTCTGGTCCATAGCTATAGCAGGTACCCAGCGACTAACTCCGTCGTTAGGTGCATAGGTTCCTTGCTGGTAAATGCTCCAGCTTTTGCTTGTGGTATCCTGGCGTAGTTCATACCATCTTACACCGGCAATAGTGCTATGGGTTGTTGCGTCGGTGCCCGCTGTTACCACATTACACATTACAGCAGAGTTGTAAGTTCCCCACCTCATGTATGGTATGCGGTAAGAGAAGAATCCATCGCTCACGTCAAGGTCGGCATTGGCTCCTGGTTGGTCAATATCATGACGATAGTTAGATTGATCGGCCGGGAAGTAAGAATTGAAGGCCGTTGTAGTAAGTGTTTGTTTTAGTGTTATAGTACCCGATTTGGTTTTCCAGTTGGCCTGTACTGCAAAAACACGTATGGCATTTGTAGTTGCACAACTGCTACCCCAATTTGGGTCCTGAAAATCGAAGAGATAATTAGGATAACCGTAAGGAGGTAAGGTTCCATCGGCATACAATGTTTGCGGGCAATAAAAGCCACCACCGCAATTATTGTCGAAAGGATTAAATGTATAAGGTATTGCAATATAGCCCGCAGTCTTTAAGCCTTTAAGCATACTGGTGCGGTCATATACTATTACATAGTCGTTAGGGGTGCAGTTGCAGGTTTGGTAATACCCATCGCTCCAGATAGAATATTTTGGATAGTCGGATGTTTCCGAATTATCGTAACAGAAATAATACATATAATATTTACCGGTAGGGTCGTTGGTTTGCGAAACAGCAAACATCATGGTATCAATATTACCACCATTACCTTGCTGAAACTCGGTGAGTATCCAACGGTCGGCAAACTTATCGTACATGGTAACGGGGTCGCCGTCATCGCCGGTAAAACCACCAAACAAAGCAGCAAGATCAGTTGCTTTAAGTTTCGTTGTTCCGTTCTTGTTCCAAACTGCATATTCCGAATTAATGGTTTGCACATAATAGTTTGAACCAATCATACCATTTGGGTCGAGTGGCACGTAGCCCTGCCCTGCAATTCCATCAAAAGTTACCAGAGGGGCATCGTTGTGGACAGTACCTTCTTCGGCCTGCAATGCACCATCGGTAGTACAAGCATAGGGGTTAAATGTTGTAGATGCAACTGGCCTTCTGTGGGCTCCATCGTCACCGGCCAATTGTGGGGTCTCGAAACGCTTTGGAGCAGGGTATTCCTGCGATAGTTTCCATAGCGGTTCAGTTTCTCTGAATCGTACGCATTGCTTGTAGTGTGAACCGTCGGCATTGCGCACTTCAGTTTGGGCAAACAGCAATGTCGATGTGAACATTGCTGCGCCTAGCATAATAATGTTTTTCATAGATTAGGGAGATTAATTAAAGTAAAAGTACGAAATAATGACCCGATTTCCAAATTTATGGAGCACTTTTTCACCCCCTGAAAAGATGATTTTTGTCAATTTCCTTTAAACCCCTTGAAAATAAAGGCTTTTACCTAAACCGATTTACTTAAGGCTTTCATGTATATTAGTAAAAGTGGCTCTGCCACCTGTTATAACATGGTAATGTGGTAGTTAGATACCACAAGTGCAATAATTGCCAACCCGGCCAGTATGCGGTAAATACCAAAGGCCCTGAAGCCATGCTTGGTTAAAAAGGTAATAAAGGTTTTAACCGCTATTAAAGCTACCACAAAAGCAACCGCATTGCCTATTAATAAAAGGGTAATACCATGCTCAGGCAAGCCCGGCCCCTCGCCTTTTTTAAACTTATGCCAGTATTCGAATAGCTTCCAGCCGGTGGCAGCAAACATAGTAGGTACTGCCAGAAAAAAGGAGAACTCCACAGCATTTTTACGGTTAAGCTTTTGAGCCAATCCACCAATAATAGTTACCGCCGAACGGGATATGCCGGGTATAATGATTGATATGGTTTGAAAGAAGCCGATTTTAAGCGCCATGGGGTATGTAACTTCTTTGTCCTCAGAGTTTTCTGTTTTGGTAAACCAATTATCGACGAACAAAAGCACTATACCGCCACCCAATATACTGCAGCCTACCACAAGCGGGTAGCCCAGTATTTTGTCTATCATTTTACTGAATACCAGGCCAAGTACGGCGGCAGGTAAAAATGCGACGAACAGTTTTTTATAGAAGGTCCAGGTTTGCAGGAAGCGCTTCCAGTACAGGGCCACTACTGATAAGATAGCACCCAATTGTATGGCTACGGTAAAGAGTTTGGTGAAGGGATCATCGGCAATACCCATTACCGAAGAGGCCACAACCATGTGCCCGGTAGATGAAATTGGAAGAAATTCGGTAATTCCCTCGATAATACCCAAAATAATGGCCTGAAGTATAGACATACGTGCGTTATTTGTTATCGGGGAGCAAAGCTAACAATAAGTGTTTATTGCTGCATAAACTCTATGGCCTCGATAACCAGATAGCACGTATAACACAGCAGTAGCGCGGCGTACACGAAAAGACCTATTAATTGTTTTGTCTTCATTTGCTATGGGCGTTTAACCAGATACGACAAAGATAGTTTATTATACGACTAAAACCAAGGGTGTTGGTTTAACGGGTTATGAACATTTTTTTGAACATTTCTACTAAAACGCCCGGAATTACGTTTTTATTGTATGCAATTATTCGTTTAACTTTGCACAAACACTACCCCATTTATGAGGCGCTTATTACTTATACTCCCTTTACTGATAATAGTTTCAACAGCTAATGCCCAGCGGTTCAGGGTTGGGTTTATGGCTGGTGTAACCATAAACGATGTTAGCGGTGCCGACCTAGTTGATGCCGACAACGACTTTAAAAAGCCCGGCTTTACTATTGGAGGGCTGGTAAACAGCAAAATTGGCAATACCACCCAACTGCAAATGGAGATTGCTTTTATAGAAAGGGGCAGCGCTGTATTACCCGATTCTACCAATAATAACCTGTATTATAACCTAAACCTTAATTATATTGATGTTTCGGTTTTAATAAGGCAGCCTGTGCACCTTGCCATTAATAAAAAAATGAGTGACAAATACGGGCTTTTGATAGGCGGTACCTATGGTACGCTTATAAGTTATTCTTATACCGTTCAAAGCAACCCCATGCCCATTGACCTTAATAATTTTGATGCCAGCGCTTTTATTGGTTTTTATTACAATTTTACCCCAAAGTTTTTTATCGATCTGCGTTATAGCAACTCAATTATCCCGGCCATTAAACGCGATGCCAGCACATCTACCTTTTACCCTTATTTCAATTCCTGGAACCGGGGTGATAATATGTCGTTCGAAATAAGGCTTGGCTTTATTTTTGGTACTTCGAGCGATATTGGCGGAAGCCAACCTGCTGCACCGGCCCCTGCCGGCGGTAATTAAGTTATACATTATTTAATTTTTGGGCGAACGAGAATTTATATCGGCATTAAAAGAAGGAAACGCTTCTGCCTATAAAGAATTAGTCAGCCAGTATAGCGGCAAGGTATTCAATACATCCATTGGCATATTACAAAATGCTGAAGATGCCGAAGACATTACACAGGAAGTTTTTATTGAAGTATTTAAATCGGTGCATGCCTTTAAAGGTGAATCGAAACTATCGACCTGGATATACAGGATAACGGTAATTAAAGCGCTGGAGTTTTTACGAAAAAAGAAACGCAAGAAACGTTTTGCCATTGTGCAAAGCCTTTTTGGCATGGAAAGCGTTTTGCCCGAAACCGATATGCCGCACTTTTACCACCCTGGTGTGCAACTTGAAAATAAAGAACGCTCGGCTATTTTATTTAAAGCCATCGAACAGTTGGTAGATAAGCAGAAGACTGCCTTTATATTACACAAAGTTGAAGGATTGAGTTATGCCGAAGTTGCCGAAATAATGAAAACTACAGTGCCATCGGTAGAATCTTTACTATTCAGGGCTAAGCAGAACCTGCAAAAATTACTGGCAGATTATTATAACACACATCATAAGTAGCCGCAAGTTTTTAAAACAACCAACATCTAAATGATATGGACACGAAAGAAAAAGAAGTAAAGCAAACCCTGGAAAGCATCGACGGAATAAGTCCTGCCAATGCCAATCCTTTTCTTTACGACAAGATAATGCACCGCATGCAGAGTGCAAAACAGGTAAGTATATTAAGGCCGGTAGTTATTGGCTGGGGCACTGCTTTAATTGTATTGCTTGTAGGCATTAATGTTTTTAGCCTCGCACATTACAGTAAAAAGAGCCAGCAGGTTGAAGCAAGGTCAGCGTTCAGCAGCGAATATTTTTCTTACATAACTAATTACTGAGAAAAATGGAGAACGCACGTTTCTTAAAGATCAGCATAATTATTTTGCTCCTTATTAATATAGGTACACTATCGTATTTATGGATGGGCAAACAACAAGTGCCGCCACAAGGCGGGCCACACGGAGGACCGGATGTATTTACTTTCCTCTGTAACGAATTAAAGCTCGATGACCAGCAGGTTCGGCAATATGAGGAATTGCGCGACGAGCATCATCAGTCGGTGGAGAATATACAGCATCATTCAAGGCAGTTACGGGAACAGTTTTTCGATATGCTGCATTCAAATACTGATTCATCTACTGTGAAAAAAATATCAGATTCAATTGCAGCTACACAAGAACAAATTGAATTGGTTACTTTTTACCATTTCAAAAAAGTGAGAAACATTTTACGTCCCGACCAGCAAAAGCGCTTTGATGAGGTAATTCAGGAAGCAACAAGAATGATGGCTCCGGGCCCTCCTCCACCCCACCCGAGATAATTTTTGCATATACCCGCAAGTTTTTAAATCAACACGCATCAAAAGAGATATAAACCAACAACAACATGAAGAAACTACTTATCGGATTCGCACTTTTCACTTTTAGTTTTTCACTTTCAACTTTAAAAGCACAGGGTATACCCGTAATTTCCTCGTGGATGGTAAACACCACCGGGCTTACCGGCTACAGTGGCATAACCGCAAATGTGCAGACCGACCAGTTCGACAGTAATAACGTGTACATAAGTTGCAGCGATATACCCAGCTATAGTATTGGCCCCTGGCCCGGCGACCCTAACATACCTAAAAACCAAAACTTTGTTTTTAAAATCACCCGTACTCCTGTGCAAAATACCGGCACGCTCGATTCAGTCGGGCTGGGACAGATATGCCTCTTTAGCGATGGAGTTGTAGGATATAGTTCAAGTGATGCCATGACCTATAACAACGACGGTGTATGGCACCGTAACGCATATTATTTCGAAGGCAGCAGTTTCGATGCCTGCCTTGGCCACCCCGACCCTAATAGCGCTTACCACCAACACGTAAACCCTAAATGCTTGTATAATGATCAGGATAGTACACAACACTCCCCGCTTATTGGTTATGCCTTCGATGGCTTTCCTGTTTACGGTGCTTACGGTTATTCAAACCCTACCAATGCATCAAGCAGCATTAAACGCATGACACCATCTTACCAGGCAAGAACTAAAATGGTTAATCGTGATACTTTGCCGAACGGAACTATACTGGCTTCTGCTAAATATGGACCAGCAGTTAGTGCAAGTTACCCATTGGGCGATTTTATGGAAGACTATACTTATGTTGCAAGCTCAGGCGACCTTGATGACCATAACGGCAGGTTTTGTGTAACACCCGAATACCCAAGTGGCATCTATGCATATTTTGTAACTATCGATTCAAAGCAAAACCCCGTGTTCCCTTACATACTTGGTTATACCTATTACGGAACTGTGCAGGCAGGCAACACTCCACCGACAGGTGGGCATAACACAATTCCATCGGGTACAAAAGTATATACGCCAACAGGAATTAACGAAGTGAACCAGGGCATTAAATTTCAATTTGAACCAAACCCTGTAATTGATATTGCCTACATATACCTGGACCCTGCAAGCGAAAACAATATTACTGCAACACTTTATAACCCCGAAGGACAATTATTAAATACATATACCAACTGGCGTCCGGGCACTAATTACAAACTCGATATGAGCACCTACCCTACCGGTATTTACTTATTGCATTTGCAAACTGAAAATACAAGTGTGGTAAAGAAGATTGTTAAGGTGAAGTAAAGCGAGGAGTTAGTTTTGATTATCTTCCCTTCGGTATATCTCTGTTGACCTACTCACACAAGGACACCAAGTGCCGGCCTCAATAGTAAGGTATTTATCAAAAACTGAAATAATTTGCACTTCGTTAAAATTATCCAAGTTATTGTCACTCAAATTGGTATCATTATCGTAGTGCATAATAATAGCATACCCCTTAAAGACTGTATTATTTCCTCTCTCATCTACATAAACTATTTTATAATTATGCTTCTCTATAACAATGTGTAGGGTAGTATCCGGCTTATCATATTTATGCTTAGCAACCTCCTCGCTGTCCATGGGTTCTAAATGATAATATTCACTCGGTCTCCACTTAGTAGTTGTAACAATAGAATCTTTATATACTTTATGCTCAACTATGGATGAGCCAATCATCCCAATCATTCTAAAACTTGAATCTATCCAAGTCCCGATAAGTTTGTTTCGTATTATCTCTGAACTATCATATTGGTTTGCATAATCTTCTTCCCAATTACCTTGCACCCATTTATGAATTAACAATTTATTAGACTTACTAATGCTACTATTTTCTGAATCGTTCTCATCGTAATTTTTAGTCTCACCAGCTACTCCATTAATATAAATAGTTTCCGATTTTATTTTACCATCTTCATAATATTTTCTCACATCACCATTTATATAACTATTATGTATACTACTATTTATAAACTCAGCGGTGTCAGGCGTTTCTGACATAATACTTCCATTCTCATAATATTCTTTATTTATGCCATTAGGGTATCCCAAAGTAATAGGGCATTCTTGTTTTATATTACCACTCTCGTAATACCATTTATGTATTCCATTTACCAATTGATTGTCTATATATGGTATTTCCTCTTTCAAAACTCCATTTTCATAATATCTCTTTGCAATACCTTTTTCTTTACTATTAACATAAGGGTCCTCACTCATTAGTTTACCATTTTCATAATATTCCTTCCTAACTCCATTTATATTTCCATTAGTAAATGGCATCTCTATATGTAGCGCTCCATTTTCGTAATAGAATTTTTCCACACCAACTTCTTTACCATTAAGGTATATTCTTTCACCATTAAGCTTTCCATCCTCATAATAATTCTTCTCAACTCCATTTTCCCTGCCATCTTTAAATGGCAAAATAAATTTCAATGTTCCATTTTCATAATAACCTTTTTCAACTCCAACTCTTTTATCATTTACATACATACATTCAGTAGATATTATTCCGTCAATAAATATTATTCCCTTCTCAGACATTCTTTGACTTGAACAAAATCCTTTTTCCAATCCATTTTTCAACCCATTAACATAGGGTGTTTCATGCTCTAACACAAACCTCATGTTATTATTCCAATAAAATCTCACCATCCCGCTTGGCCTTCCATGTTTATAAATAGTAAGATAGTAACCTATAGTATCTTTTCTTCCAGGTGCTACTTCTCTAACTAAATACTCCACCCACTTCCCTTCCTTTAAACTATCCTTATACCTATTCTGAGCCGAATCTTTATTAGTAAAACCGCTCTGTTCCATATTAAATTGTGTCAGTGAAATCTTATTCCCCTGTTCATCATAAAACTTCATTGCCCCTTTAACACCCAAGGCATAATCGGTTTCATTCTTTAGCTTGCCGTTTTCATAATACCATTTAAACTTACCATCGGGTTTATCGCCCATGTAAGAGAACTCGCTTTGCAGTTTACCATTTGGATAATAGTTAAAGAATATAGCTCGTGGGTCTTTTTTACCGGGTATTTCTATAGCTTCAAATTGCAACCTACCGCCTTTGGCATATTCTCGTTGTATTCCGTAAGGCTTATCAGCCTTATAGATGGTCAGGTAGTAAGATGAGGCACTGGTATCGGTGGTAACTTCCCCCGTATCGCCAATATATTCAACCCACCTGCCTTCTTTTAAACCGTTTACCAATAAGTTTTTAGCAGAGTCTTTGTTCGTAAATCCGCTATCAACAGCAATGGGTTTCTGCCCAAAAGCGGTAAGAGAAAAAAGAAAGGATATTGACAGAACTAACAATACCCTCATGACTTATCACATTTTATTCCCATTTTCATCATAGCTGATTGCCGATACAATTTTACCCTTTTTATAGGTAGTCTCATTTTTTATTTTTCCACTTTCATAATATTCCTTCGCCACACCCACCATTTTATCATTCACAAA
>Ga0206875_1180_pt1 | contig 14247 bp, 8 predicted proteins | sample Alteio_BWOrgCont_9_FD_152616 | JGI IMG/M metagenome (GOLD analysis project Ga0206875, IMG submission 152616) | Enriched cells from forest soil in Barre Woods Harvard Forest LTER site, Petersham, Massachusetts, United States -... | ecosystem: Environmental > Terrestrial > Soil > Temperate forest > O... | reverse complement strand
AACAGATGAAGCTGCATTCTGTAATAGATAATTAGGTTGTCATTTACTATTTGCCAACAACAATAAATGTCTTGTATTAAAACATGGATTTGTCGGTTAATAACTAATTAAAGCAACATAGAATTCTTTACTATTTTATTTTTGTCCTCCCAGTTATCTTCTAATAAACATATATTCTTCAGTTAACTTTATCCTGATATTGCATTTAATAGTAAAACAAATGAGTTTCTATTAGTAGTTCAGCAAAATGGTACACAAGGAATGACAATGAATCAAATTAGAGATTATCTGATTTCTAAAGGATTCAACAATGCTATTTCATTTGATGGGTCATCATCATCAACTTTGCTTAGCGATAATTCAGCTGTAGCGATTCCTGCAGATTATAAGAACAATGCAATTCCAACAGGTGCAACTTTTGTAGGGACTTCAGAGCCGAAAACTTCTAAAAAAACAAAAAAGAAAAAGAGATGATGAAATATATTTTATCGATAATACTATTGTATTAATGCTTTTATTGTGTACGACAACCTTATTTCCTAGTTTTTAGTAGAGCTTTTTTTACTAGTGGAAGTATAGATTCATTAATGAAGATTGTTAATCCTTACTTTCTACTTCAAATAGGTTTGCTATTAGTTTTAGGCTTACTATGGTATAAGCCTCTAAGAAAGTTTAGTTCTTTTCTTCTTATTTTATACTTTATTGTCTTTCTTTTTTAAATAATGAGTGGGCGGACAATTGGTCCATCTTCGGATGGAAAAATAAAAACAGGATGGTTTTTTGTTGCTACAGATGAAATAAATGTTTGTATTAATGCCAATACTGATTGTGAAACGGTCATGGATTATCAAACTTCAATCGAAAAAAGACCTTTTTGGTTTGTAGAAATAATAAAAATGCAGCACATATCAGAGCAAGCGTAATACTATATTGGTTACGGCAGTATAATAAATGGCAAGTGCAATATATGGCAGGGCATAAGTATATAACGAGTACTGAAATGTATGTAGTGCAGGAGGTGGAAACATTAACTGATGCATTAAGTGGAGAATATGTTGTTAAGAAATTCCCTGAATTGAAACGGATTTATAAGCGTCAGGAAGAAAGTAAAAACGGATACTATCTTAAATTATTTGAAGCTATTATTTCTTCAATAAAGTAATAACCTAAAGTTTCGTTTATATTCTCTTTGTTAACTTTATCCGAGTATTAAATAATAGTTACCCACTTTGCAGTAATTGGAGTGAGCGAAAATATTTTTAAGAATAATTGTACAAAGATTTGTATTTATAAAAATAAATTCATTTGTTTGTATCGCAATCCACTCTATCCATCTAAAAATCACTTACCTGCTTTCAAACAAGAAAAGATCTCGTTAGTTTTTAATTTATAATTACCAAAACAACCGCAAATAGTGGTATAACCCTTGTGTCTATATGCCTATTAAAAACATTCCTGTTCGAATAATTCTCTGTTGCTTGTTTACTTTTATTATTGCCGTAATAGTGCATGATAAAGCATTTGCTCAAGCTTCTATTGGAGTTAATGGCTATACCCAAAACTTCGATGGCATGAGCGGCACCGTATTGCCAGCGGGATTTGTAACTCAAAATAAAACCGTTGGTGCTGATACAGTGGACGCTGCCAAGTCAACTGCATTTGCCAGTAATTCAACAGGCGAATCCTATAAGTTTCAATCAGCAACCGATTATGCCATTGGACTTTTAAACTCAGACGCATTTACATCGGGCAAAACAATTACACTTTCATTAGTAAACAATACTGGCTATACCATCACACAATTGAATGTTTCATTGAATTATGAAAAGTACAGATCAGGTAGCCGTGCATGGAACTGGACATTAACAGGATCATCTGGTAGTGTGGCTTCTTCGTTAAACATGAGCTACGCTGCTGATGCTACAAATACGGTGAGTTCAAATCCACCTTTGGTAAGTTCTGCTAGCGGAGTAGTAACAGGCTTAAGTATTGCAAATGGAAGCACCTATACACTTACCTGGACCTTAAGAGGTACAGGGGGTTCAACCAATGGCCAGGCACTTGGCATTGACGATATTGTTATTTGCCCAAATACAGTTGCTCCCACTATAACAGTTACACAACCTGATTGTACTACAACATTAGGCAGCATAACAGTTACTGCACCTATTGGTACGGGGTTGCTATATAGCGATGATAATACTACGTACCAGACCAGCCCGATTTTTAGTAATTTATCGGGAGGTTCTTACAATATAACTGTAAAAAATACCTGTGGCAGTATTTCTCCTTTAACTAATGCTACTATCAATACAGTTACACTGCCTTCAATTACGCTGGGCACCATATCTCCAATACTTGCTGGCTCTACGTCTTTTACAATTCCCTATAGCGCAACAACAGCAGATCAATATAGTATCTCGGGAGCAGGCATTACGACTGTTACCAATGGAACACTTTCAGCAAGCCCTTCTTCTATAACAGTCAATTTTAGTAGTCCAGCTGTAGCTGGGACGATTCCTTTTTCTCTTATGGTAGGAAATTCAATAACGTCCTGTACAACATCTGCAATAAACAATTCTGTTGTGGTGAATGCTTTACCAACATCAACCACGTGGACAGGAATATCCAATACGAATTGGAACAATGCGGCAAACTGGTCTGCAGGAGTTCCTACAAGTACTATGGATGTAGTAATCCCGTCGGGACTGACAGCTTACCCAATGCTTAATACAGGTACAACAGTGGCTTCAAAAACACTTACGTTGCAGGATGGTGCTACTGTTACAATAACCAATGTTTCGGAATTGGATGTGTATGGGATAGTGAGCATAGCAAAGACAGCCAACGTACATGTAGTTGGCACAGGAAGCAAATTGCAGATAAAGAAAAACTAAGGAATAAACTGATGATTAATTAATGCGTATATCAAGGCTTATTATATTATCCATACTGATAATCGCTGTACATAATTCGTATGCGCAGACACAAGCTTCTATATTGCAAAACCAATTGCCCATAAAGAATAAAACTACTGTAACAGATAGCACGGTGCATGCTTATAACAACAGCATCAGGAAAAAAACGGATAAGGCAATAGAAGAAGAACAGACTGTACAAGATGTACCTGCTAAGTATGTAAAGAATGTAAACAGCAAAATAGGGCAATACAATGACCGGCTTACAAAGAAAACAGAAAAGTCATTAGAGAAACTCAGCAAGTGGGAAACAAAAATCCAGTCAGCCTTACAAAAAACAAGCCCGCAAACGGAACAGCGCTTATTTGGCAATGGGCAAATGACGTTTACAAGTTTATTACAAAAATTAAAGAATGGAGAAAGCATTACTGTAAAATATCAGGCACAATACAATGCTTATAACGATAAGCTTACAACTCGGCTAAAATACTTACAGCAACAAAAAGAAAATTTGGATTCTACCATGATAAAACCTGTATCAGAGGTAAATAAGAACATGGCAGAACTCAATAAAGAAGAAGCTCAAACCGCAGCGGTGCAAGAATTCATTAAGCAACGCAAGAAACAATTGATGAGCAGTGCAACGCAGTACTTACAGAACAGTAAGTACTTAGCAAATATTAATAAAGAAGCATTTTATTACGAAGCAACAGTAAAGAATTATAAAGAGATTTTTTCAGATCCTACTAAAACGGAACAAACTGTTACAGGCATGCTGGGTAAGATACCGGCGTTTCAAAAATTCGCACAACAGCACAGTATGTTTGCTTCGTTGTTCGGCCCTGCTTCAAACTCGGGAAGTGCAACAGACTCTGAGGCTTTAGCAGACTTACAGACTAAAGACCAGATACAGGGGATAATTCAACAGCATATATCCGCAGGAGGCCCTAATGCGCAAGGTATAATATCACAAAATATTCAACAAGCTCAGGCTCAATTAAATCAATTAAAGAATAAAATAGGCTCAGCAGGAGGAGGAAGTAGCGATGCAAATATTCCTGACTTTAAGCCCAATATGCAAAAGACAAAAACCTTTGCACAACGATTGGAATATGGTTTTAATATCCAGTTTGCAAAAAGCAACGAATACGTGCCGACAACTGCAAACATGGCTCTAACCATTGGATATAAGTTGAGTGATAAAGCGACGGTCGGGCTGGGTGGGAGTTACAACCTTGGCATGGGAACTATTCAGCATATTCAATTCAGTAGTCAAGGTATAGGACTAAGGAGTTTTGCAGACTGGAAACTAAAAAAACAATTATCCATTACAGGAGGCTTTGAGATGAATAACAACCCAGCATTAAGCGATATAAAACTTCCATCTGGCATTACGCCGGTTAGTATTGGTTCTTGGCAGCAATCTGCTTTGATTGGATTGACAAAGAAATTACCTATAAAAAGTAAATATTTTAAGGCTACCGATATACAGTTGTTTTATGATTTGTTGTGCAATCAACATATTCCAAGATCGCAACCGGTTATATTTAGAATAGGGTACAGTTTTTAATAAAATTCGATAAGGAATATGAAAACATCTAAACTTGATTCGATTATGTCATACTTGGGCAGGGTTAGTTATGGATAGTATGTTTTATATAGCGTTTTATAGGATTAGGATAACAGAAGAGTTTTAAAAATGAATTTTTAAAATAATGCTCAAAATAAGTTTAATAATTGTTTTAATTATTAGTTGGAAGGTTACGATTTTAGCCCAGCCAATTGCAAATCAATTTATCAATGTGGGGCTACCAACTCCAGATGTGGCCAGTTTAGGGAAGTTCGGCGATATTCCGGTTAGTTATGAAACAGGAATACCCAATATTACTATACCAATCTATGAAATTAAGGTTGGTAAGATTAGTGTTCCTATTTCTTTGGATTACCATGCAGGGGGAATAAAAGTAAATGATATTGCTTCCTCAATTGGGATAGGATGGGCATTGAATTGTGGTGGAGGTGTATCAAGAAGCCTGATTGGTTTGCCGGATGAATTACCGGGGGGATATTTATCAGCACCGTCTTCTTCGGATAATTATGTTGTAACAAATCCCGGCACTTATAACAATCCAGTCGATTATAATTTTATTTTTTCAGTAGCAGGAGGTGGGTGGTATAGTGGGCCAAGAAATGAAGTACAACCTGATGTCTTTTCATATAGTCTACCAGGCGAAAGTGGTAGGTTTATGTTTAATCACGATGCCTCAGCTTTTCAGATCCCACTTACAAATAATCAGATAAAATTTTATTACAACTCAAATGTCAATATCCCTTCTTATTTTGTAATAACGAATGAGGAAGGAATTCAATTCACCTTTACAGACCAGGAAATAAACTCTGTACAACCTGGTTTAAGAGTTGATATAAGCCAATATGTAAGTGATTGGAAACTTACGAAAATTAAAGACCCCAATACTTCAGACGAAGTTAGCTTTGTTTATACTTCTCAATCTGGCGGTACCGAATTAGCACGTGAAGATATATGGGCAGACGAATGGGTATCATCTCAAGGTTCTAACAATGCAGCTACAACTCAGGAAACCCTTTTGGATGTTAAACCCAATTACATATACACCCAACATTTACAAGAGAAATTTTTGCAGGAAATAGATTGGCGGGGAGGAAAAGTATCATTCGTCAATCAACAAGATAGGCTAGATCAGCCTTCTGAGTTGAGGGTAAATGAAATCAATGTATACAACAGTATAGGCGACTTGATAAAAAAAGCTGTATTGGATAACAATCATTACTTCTATAATAATTCCTATCCATTGAGTTATGATAACAGCTACCAACATTTAAATATGTATGACAACCGCATGTATTTAAATAGTGTTAGTTTTTTGCCTGTAGCCAACAATGTTCCACCGCAGGTATATAGCATTACGTATGATAACACCCCAATGGCTAGCAGATACTCCTGTGCACAGGATAGATGGGGATTTAACAATGGACAATTTTCAAATATAACCCTCATGCAACAACAAACAATTACAACTGCTATGTTTGTTAGCAAGACTATTGGTTCTGCAAACAGGGACGAAAATTCGAACTATATTAAAGCATGTAGCATCCAGTCAATTACTTATCCAACGGGTGGAAAAACAGTTTTTGATCTTGAGCCAAACCAATATTATGATCCGAATGATCCTGGTAATGTCGTTCAAGGATATTCAGCTTCTTGCCTGGCACAAATTTATCCGGGCAACAATATAAATACACCTTCCAGTACAAAGTATTTTTCGCCTCCAGGCGGCAGTCATAATTTTAAATACAGCTTTATAATTACTCAAAATAACTATCCCATTAACAACAATCAGTATATTATAAATGTGGTTGACCTATCGGATAATCAATCTGTATTGTATTTATATGGTACCAGTGCAGGCAATAGTGTAAATTCCAGTACCCCTAATTATCAAACGTTTAATTTTAATTTTTCTGCAGGCCATACATATGCAATAACATGTACTGCAGCTCCGCAAGGCAATGCTACTATAAGCCCTTCAACTAATATCGTTGCAGAAATGAATGTTGTTTGGGATCAATATGTATATACTCCTGTTACTGGCGGTGGACTAAGAATAAAAAGCCTCACTAATTATGATGTAAATGGAAAGTTCATTAACGAAGATAAATTTGAATATAATGAAGGTATATTAATGACCCCTCCTTCTTTTTTAATTGGCAGTAAGGTATTTACGCTTTATAGTTTTATAACTGATTTAGGAGATTTGTATTACAATTCAAACTATTACTCTACGGCTTATTATTCTAATACAATATTACCGGCAACTATGATGGAGGGCAGTCCGATTCTCTATAGCGATGTTGTTAAATATCAAACTGCAGTAGATGCTAGTCAACAAAATGGGAAAACCGAATATAAGTATACTATTAATCAGGATAATTATACACAGGTGAATCCGGTTGGCTTGTTTGGAATGAATTCACCCCCTAAATTAATTTCGAATTCCTGGCAAAACGGCCAACTTACAGGAGAGCTCATTTATAAATCAACCGGTAATTCTGCTGATCCATATACGTTGATAAAGTCAAAGCAATATTCTTATTCACTTCATAGATACATAACGAAAGCTATGATGGATATTGCTCCGGTTTATTATCTTACTAACCATTATCCAGGCCCTCCGGATCCTTCTTTGATTCTCAATAATTATTTTGTTCTTAACTCATATCAAATTCCTTCAGGTATAATGTTATTGGATCAACTTACGAATACAGATGTTGACGATAATGGTAATTATATTACTAATACGGAAAATTATCAGTATAATAATTCTAACTATATAAGTCTTACAAAAAAAACAGCCACAAATAGTAAAGCAGAAATCATTACTGAAAACTATAAATACCCGTATGATTTTTCAGTTTCGGATAATCAGTATCAAAAGATGGTGAATAAAAACAATGTAGCTCCGATAATTCAATATCAGAAATTGAATGGGACTGCCCAGTTAGTACAACGTACTGCAAATTATACTGATTTTAATGACTTGGCCAACACTAATCCTATAGATATTCCTTTCCTGCAGCCAACATCAATAGATGAACAGGTAGGAAGCAATTCTCTTGATACGAGAATTAAATTTAACAGTTACGATAGCTACGGAAACATTACCCAGCAACAAAAAACGGATGATATGTTCCAATCTTATATATGGGACTACAATTCTATGTATCCTGTTGCAAAAGTGGAGGGAGCATCAGCCGATCAAATTGCATATACTTCGTTTGAATCGGATGAAACAAATAGCAATTGGAATTTTATTCCTTATGCCGTATTGGACAACTATTTTACAGGTGCTCATGCTTATTTTATGGGAGGGAGTGCATACAATCTCAATACCAAGACTCCGATATTGCCATCAAATCAATACATAGTTTCTTATTGGAGCCTTGGTTCATATGGCAGTAATGGACCTTATGTTGTTAGCGGAACGCAAGGACCCGTAAGGCAAGGTGCTACCATCAATGGATGGACTTATTATGAGCATACTATTACCGGAGTAAGCAACGTAAATATATCACTTTCTGTTTCATATGGCTATATCGATGAGCTACGACTGTATCCTAAAGGTGCTCAGATGGAAACATATACATATGATCCTTTGGTGGGTGTTATAGGCCAATGTGATGCAGCGAACCATACAACAACCTATGAATATGATGGTTTTAATCGTTTAAGTCTAGTCCGTGACCAAAACGGCAATATATTAAAAACATATTGCTACAATTATGCGGGGCAATCCACAAATTGTGATGGGAATGGTTCGTTATTGCTTCTGCAAAATACCTCTGCAAATAGTTATGATATTAAACTTACTAATGTGGTAAACAGCAAGGTGTATGACTTTCCTATCTCTTATGCCTCTACTACCAGTACATCTTTGATTGGTAAAGTCCCATTAGGTACTTATAATGTACAAATAAGTTCGACTGGAACATCTTATGGTACGGGACAAGGTTCGCAAACAAATTCCATCAATCTAAATTTTGGGAACCTTTTTTATAATGGTGTATTCGGAAGTACAGAATTCAATAACGTGACTATTGCTGGAGATATGGGAATAAGTTTTCAATATTAGAAACTGAATTTAAGAATGCCTAAATAAAAACAAATTTTAAGAATAATGCGCAAAATAAGTTTAGTTATAAGTGTAATCATGTTTTTGCAGTGCTCTCTTTATGGTCAACCTATACCTAATCAGTTTGTTAATGTCGGTCTTCCAACACCAGACGTGGCTAGCTTAGGGAAATTTGGAGATATACCCGTTAGTTATGAAACAGGTGTGCCAGGTATAACAATACCTATTGATGATATAAAAATCGGCAAGATCGATGTTCCTGTTTCGTTGGATTACCATGCTGGAGGAATAAGAGTAAATGATATATCTTCTTCTGTTGGTTTAGGTTGGGCATTGAATTGCGGAGGTGTGATAGAAAGAACCCTTGTGGGAATCGCTGATGAATTGCCACAAGGGTATTTGTCTTCACCCGCATCTTCGGATACCTATCCAAGCAATATGAGTTCAAGTGATATTGATTTTGCTTTCTCTGCAGCAGGTTGGTATGGTCCCAAAACAGAAACGCAGCCGGATATTTTCAATTACAGTATCCCCGGACAGAGCGGCCGATTTATATTCAATCACGATGGATCCGTTTTTCAAATACCCCTTACGAATAATAAGATCCAATTTTTCCCCAATGCCGATTCTAAAAAATCATATTTTATAATCATAAATGACGAGGGGGTACAATTTACTTTTAACGATCAGGAAGTAGATTATCTAACACCTATACCTGGATACAATGGAGCTTTCACAAGTCAATATGTCGGGGCATGGAGGCTCAGTGAAATAAAGGATTTAAATACATCTGAAACTGTATCCTTTATTTATGCCACAATAAGAGGAGACAATAATAATGATGCTCCACAATTCACACGCAACGACGAATGGTGGGATATGTATACTGCTGGATTTGAAACCGTGAGCCTAGGAGGAGGAAGCAATGCTTATTATGCAACAAGTAATCATACAAGGGCTGCTGCTCCTACGCCTCAATTTGTAATTACTACCCATTATTATGAAAAGTTTTTGCAGGAAATAGATTGGCGGGGCGGCAAGATGTCTTTTGTTAATCAAAGCGATCGCCTTGATCAACCTTCAGATATACGTTTGGGTGAAATAGATGAATACGATAATGATGGGGATCAGGTAAAGAAAGTGTCACTGGATAATAATCATTATTTTTTATATAACTCGCAAACAGCAACTGTAGTAAATGGTATTCAGGTAGATAATAATTATTCGCATTCCAATAACTACAATTATAGAATGCGTTTGGATAAGGTCAATTTTTTATCTACAGATAACAGCATACCACCAAAAGTATATACGCTAAATTATTTTAATGATCCGAATCATCCTATGGCAAGCAGGTATTCATGTGGACAGGATAAATGGGGGTTTAACAATGGAGCATTTAATAACTCTACTTTAATGCCTCCTCAAACGATTTCAACTTCATCTGGTGTAGCTTCATTTGGTAGCGCTGACAGAAACACAAATAGTGATTATATTAAAGCATATACTATCCAATCTGTAACTTATCCGACCGGAGGGAAAGATGATTTCGAATTTGAACCTCATCAGTACTATGATCCCAATGATCAAAATAACATAACTCAGGGGCATTCGGGTTGCGGTGTTGATCTTGCAAGTAACGCTAACCAACTTAATGCTACTACGCTATTTACTCTTCCGACAGGGAGCCATAATTTCAGGTACGCCTTTACCATAACAGAAAATAATCAGCCTTTATATAATCAGCCAGTTATTGGTGTAGTAGATGTTACAAATAATAACCAGCAAATTTTATCATTGTATGAAAATACTTCAGGCAATAATGTTAATATAGGAAACCAGCCCATACATTATGTTGTATTACCTAATCTAATTCCGGGCCATACTTATAAGATAAGTTGTTCACTCAATACTGTAGCTAATAGCGTTAATAACGTAATAACTAATAACTCAGGTGATGTAGACGCAACAATGGATATTTTCTGGGATAATTTTAATAATGCACCTGTATCAGGGGGTGGTTTAAGAGTAAAAAGTATTACCAGTTATGATATCAATGGAGCCTTTATAAGTAAAAAGAGTTATCAATATAATATTGGTCAGCTAATGACCCCGACTTCCTATTTCAATGGAGGTACTACGTTAACACAACATGGAACCTATGATCCTCTCGGCGATTTTATAGTGACTCCTGAAACAAGTATAACCTGTTCTTCGGGGTGGGTACTGCCAACAACGATGTCAGGAGGTAGTCCCGTGCTTTATAGTGATATAACCGAATTCCAGACCTCTTCGGATGGAAATAATGGAAATGGCAAAAAAGAGTATCAGTATCAAATTTTCCAAGATTACTATTACCCAACCAGTACGGGTATGTTTTTTACAGCGGATGCACCAAAATTGATTTCCAATTTTTGGAGGAATGGTCAGTTAAGTGCTGAGTATACCTATAAATCAACTACTAGCCTTACCCAACCCTATTCATTGATAAATTCTAAAATATATTCTTACACTATTGATAGGACAGTTAATAAAACTGTTATGGATATTGCTCCTTATATTATTATCGATGGGCAATATCCATATATACCGACCAATACAAATGGTTATGGGCTTCTTACATTTAATTCATATCAGCTTCCTTCTGGGGTAGTGTCATTAAATAATATTATCAATACAAGCTATGATGATAATGACAATACATTAATAACAAAAGAAAATTATTATTATAGCAATCCTTCCTATATCAATTTATCCCAGAAGACTAGTAAAAACAGTAAAGGAGAAACTATTACTGAAAATTATAAATATCCTTATGACCTTGCTGTGTCGGGCAATCAATATCAAAAGATTGTGAGCGAAAACAATATATCGCCAATAATACAATATCAAAAATTAAATAATTCTACACAATTAGTACAGCGCACTGCAAATTATACTGACTTTAATGACTTGACCAACACCAACCCCACAGATATTCCTTTCCTGCAGCCTACATCAATAGACGAAAAGGTCAGCGGCAATCCTCTTTATACGAGAATTAAATTCAACAGTTACGATAACTACGGCAACATTACCCAGCAACAAAAAACGGATGATATGTTCCAATCCTATATATGGGACTACAATTCCATGTACCCTGTTGCAAAAGTGGAGGGGGCATCAGCCGATCAAATTGCATATACTTCTTTTGAATCGGATGAAACAAATAGTAATTGGAATTTCTTTCCTCCTGCCGTTATTAGCAGTTATTTCACAGGTGAACATGGTTATTACATGGGAGGAGGCACCTATAATATCAGTACTAAAAATAATTTGCTGCCTAATAATCAATACATAGTTTCCTATTGGGCACAAACGCCGAGCCCTTTCACTATGGCTCCTTGTAGTGTTTCCGGAACCATTGGTAACCCTAAACAGGGTATTACAATTAATGGCTGGACTTATTACGAACATACTGTTACCGGAGTAAGTACTATAAGCATAGCACCTCTTTCAGGGTATTTATTTTTAGATGAATTGCGCTTATACCCTAAAGGTGCTCAGATGGAAACGTATACCTATGATCCTTTAATAGGTATTGCTACCCAATGCGATGCTGCAAACCATGTAACAAGCTATGAATACGATGGCTTTAATCGCTTAAGCCTTATACGGGACCAAAATGGCAATATATTAAAAACATATTGTTACGATTATGCAGGTCAGCCTACGAATTGTAATGGTACAGCCAATATCTACAGCACTAATCAAAGTGTAAATAGGACGACATTTAACGTAGTGCTCACGAATACAGTTAGTGGAGCTATATACAGTTTCAATGTTCCTATATTGGGTTACCTGCAAACACCTGTTGGTACAGTCCCTCTTGGAAACTACACGGTAAAGTTGACATCTACTGAAAATTTGAATCATCAGATAACGATCAATAACTATAATTATGAGGGCCCTGCTAATGAGTTGTCGATTTCTTTGCCAATCGTAAACGGGTTGTATATAACCATATCAAACTAACAAAACATGAAAAAATACATAATCGCTTTCTTCCTTTATTTGGGTTTATCGAACACAGGGATTGCACAAAATGCACTTGATAGCATTAGTTTTACGACACTTAATAATTCCCAGGTAAATCTTCGAAGCTATACCGGCAAAAAGATAGCAATAGTAACAATAGATGCTTCTAACCCCGATACTGCAAAACTGAGATCCTATGATTCTTTGTATCGCCATTCAAATTTAGTCATACTTGGTATATTGGTAAATGATTTTGGAGCAGCTATGGATACAGAGGTATTGCGTTCTTTATTTGAAGATAGCATACATATCGGCTTCCCTGTTTCAATTGTTTCAAAGGGTACAAGAGGAATAGGCCAGCATCCGCTGCTGCATTGGATTACAACAAGTTCAAAAAAGAATCATTACGACATCGATTTAAACGAAGCAGGAGAATCATTTTTGATAAGTAGTAAAGGAATACTATACGCTGTATTCAGGCCCGGTATAAACCTTTCAAGCAGCTTCGTACAATCAGCGTTGAACAGCAACCCTAACAAATAATAAAACTATTGCCAAAATTAAAAATATTCTTATGCGCATAAACTTAAGATTGAAGTTGAAAGCATGTATAATGTGCAGCCTGTTTGCTTACGGTCAAGCAACTGCGCAAAGCAATATACCTACGGCAGACGATAAAGTGCCTTCAGTGACAGCAACTGCACAGACTTATGGAGCATATCCTCAAGGGACGTCTGTTAATTATATACGTATCTGGCAGCCTCAAAAGCCCTATCAAAACCTTTCCGATGTAATGACTTCTGATCGTACAATAGATGAAGTAAGCCATACGACACAATACATCGACGGCTTAGGACGTCCGTTGCAAACAGTAGCCTGGCAGGCATCTCCTAACAAACAAGATTTGGTAAGCCCTTTAGTATATGATGATTATGGAAGGGAACAATACAAATATCTGCCCTATGCTTCTCCAACAACAGCCAATGGTAGTTTTAGGAATGATCCGTTTACAGAGCAAAGTGCTTTCTACAGCACTACGTATGCAACGGACCAGCAACAGCCTGCATTTACAGGAGAAAAATTCTATTATAGCCATACTGTTTATGAACCTTCGCCTCTTAACAGACCTTTAAAATCCTTTGCCCCCGGCAATAGCTGGGCAGGCAGCGAAGGCAGCACGAGCGAACATGCAGTACAAATAAAATACCTCATCAATGGGAGCAGTGATGCAGTCCAAATATGGACTATCACCAGTGATGCACTTACTTATATGAATAATGATATTACTACGAACATACCAAGCACTACAGCTACGTATACAGCAGGCACATTAACTAAGGAGGTAACAATAGATGAGCAAGGACATGCAATAGTGACTTACAAAGACCTTGATGGACAGGTAATATTGAAGAAGGTACAAATCGGCGACAATGCCAATATCCCTTCCGATTATTCAGGCCAGGATGCAAACTGGCTTTGTACCTATTATGTATATGATAATCTAGGCTTGCTTCGTTTTGTATTACCTCCCAAAGCTATCGTGCAGCTATCAAAACCCGAAGTCAACTGGCAATTATCTGCAACTGTTATCAATGAGCTTTGTTACAGATATGAATATGATAGCCGCAACCGTATGATAGCAA
>Ga0206875_1179_pt1 | contig 14250 bp, 11 predicted proteins | sample Alteio_BWOrgCont_9_FD_152616 | JGI IMG/M metagenome (GOLD analysis project Ga0206875, IMG submission 152616) | Enriched cells from forest soil in Barre Woods Harvard Forest LTER site, Petersham, Massachusetts, United States -... | ecosystem: Environmental > Terrestrial > Soil > Temperate forest > O... | reverse complement strand
GTCGTACAACTGGCCATTGGTTCCGCCCGCGATCAGGACAGAAAAGAGCGTGCTTTCACCATTGTAGATCGCCGACAGGTTTGTCAGATAAGGAGTCCCGCCCGTCGAACAGCCTGCATTCGGATCATAGACCGGACTTAAATCTGCCATCGGGCTTGCCTCACGGTGGTGGCGGTAATGGTGCCAATCATCGGGAAGAGGCCCAAGCGCCGCTTCTGGTGCAACCATCGTGTAATAGGTTGCAACATCCGTTGTGGTGAGCGGCTTGCCGAAGGAATAAAACTCGTCAAGATCGGCCCCCGCGGAATTGGTCCCCGCCAAGGTGCTGCCCAGCACCAACTCCGCTGTCGAAGGCGGGATCGATGCAAGTGTGGAACCTGTCGCGGCAAGGCTTCCGTCCACGTAAAGCGCCGCGCCTGTCGCGTTCCAGTCAACCACTAGGCAATGGCTGGTTCCCGCCGCCCACGCAATGGACGTTGCCAAAACCGCCTGCAATCCGCTGTCGGTTGCGGTAAATAGGGTCAACGTGTTGCCATCGGCGCTGACTTGCAGCGACCATGCTACCGCACTTCCTGCCCCGCTCACCGCGTCCAATTCCAAAACCGTGGCAATTGCGCCCGGATTTTCTCCATTCGTCACGGAACTGCTACACCAGTAAGGCTTCACCCAAAAACGAAATGCGCCCTGACTTGCGCAACTCACATTCGTCCAGCCAGTGGAATCGACGCCCGGCACAATAAACGGAGTTACATCGCCAAGCCGCTGTAAAGCATATCCCGACCAGCTTTGCTCGTAGGTGCCGACCCCCGACACGATTACTGCATCGTTGGTTGCGCCATCCTCGTAAGGTCCATCGAACGTTTGGACGTATTCAATTGGCGCACTGTCCGGGTAAGGCGGCCCTGGGCTGCGGGGTTTGGCGTAGATGCTGTTTGCCCAAACCATGCCTGCTAAAATCGACAGGGAAAGTATGCGGACAAAGCGGGTAGGGTGTTTCCTCATAAGTTCAATGTTTTTGACTTCCGGGGCACAGCTTTGAGAAGCCAATTGAGTTCATCCCGAAAAAACCCGCGTTCGATACGCGACCAGTTGGGGGCTTGGGTTTCGACGAACTTTGAAAAACGAGCGAGTTGTCGCATGAACGGCATTGGCATGGGATTTTTCGGAGCCAATTCAGGCCGGAACTCGGCAAGTAATTTTCTTGCCTGGTGTAGTCGCAAGCGATGATGAATGCGGCCTTCGGCAATCAGCCGGTCGATGGACTGCTGGCCTAGTTGCGCGAGGTAATACAGGGTATTCCAACCGGAAGGCAAATGCGCAGACTTCTGCGCATTCACTTTAGCCAGCCCGTTGCCAATGCTGACAAGCATTTCTGCTTTGCGCTTGGAGAATGGCACACGCTGGCTTCGCCAGAGGCGGCTCCATTCTCCGCGCTCCATGCTGCGCCGGGCGCGGCCCAGCAACCGGGCCAGTGCCAGGGTGTTTCCCGGACCGCCCTTCCAGAAGCGATTGATCTTTTGAATCCAGTCCTCGTATGAAGCGGCGGGGGCAGCGGAAGCGGTAGAGTAAACAGCGCGAGCGCCAAAGCGATGTAAAGCAATCGCGCTGACGGAGCGCATTTTACCCCCCGCCCGTGGTTTCAGAATTCTACATTTATGAGATTTGTCGGTTTTCATACGCAAGCCCCGCGCTTGCGCTGTCAAAGAATCACGAGTCGTGGCGATTATCCGGGCATTTGTGCGGGGGTCAAGCAAATCCTCTTACTATTTTTGTAATGCTGCCATGCGCTTTTTGTTCTGGAAAGGATTAGCCCATTTTGGGCTAAACGAAGCCTTTTGCCAGCCTGTTGCGGATGAATTATTCACCGCGATATGGCCGGTTCCGGGCGTTGCTGCGGAAAATCCGGGAAGAGGCTGGCTTAAACCAGACGATATTGGCAAAAAAGCTGGGCAAACCGCAAACGTTCGTGTCCAAATCGGAGTTGGGCGAGCGCCGGATTGATTTCCTGGAAACGTTGGATTTCTGCCGGGCCTGCGGTGTGAACCTCGCGGGATTTCTGGCGCGGCTTGGAAAAGCGGGGGCGACGCGCCGGGTAAGGCGGGTCAAGCGGAAAAGCCCCCGTCGTATGGACAGCAAGGGCCGATTGACGCGCTGAGGGTTTGGTTTAATATCTGCCCATTCATTGAACGAGGAATTACAGCAAGACTTGATTCGGAGCATTCCAGGAGGGGAATGGATTGGGCCTGTTTCGCGAATTATCCGGGGGCTGGGAAGTATCGTCCCATTTTTCGTTCGCTGGTATTACACAACGGACAGGCTGAACGGTCTCCTTCTGATTGATATTTCGGCATCCAACCAAGGGGCCAGCTACCACTTCCCCTCTCAAGAGGGTTACTGCTGGCTTCAAGTTACAAACCTTTCGCCGTTCGATTTTACCATTGAAAAACTCCGAGCGACGGTGGTCATGGACGGCGGGCATTTTGAATGTAATCTTGTCCTGCCGCAGTCAATCAAAGCTTGTAGTCGGCAGCCGCTGTGCGTGAAGGGAAAATGTCCGGTAATGGAGACGGCGGCCCCGATGATGAGAAATTCCAAGAGCGCCAGAGTTGATATTGAATTTCATGCAACGTCGAAAGTGCGTTCGTTGAGTGAGCGTCGTTACATCGACCACATGCGGAATCTGGAAGTCAATTAGGCCGTCATTGAATCTCAGGGTGATGGGGCGGGCCGTGAAGCCCGCCCGGCTGAGGATCACTCCTTCTTGTCCGACGGGACGCGGAGTGTCAGGCGTCCGTCCAGTGGCACTGCTTCAATCTGAATGTTGAAGCCCTGTCCCTCGATGCCAGTCCAACAATTGCTTTGGTTTGAACCAAGCCACTATTCCAATCGTCAAGACAACGCCGATGACGGCCCATTGGATAAGATTTGCGTGCCTCATGTTTTAAAGTTCGTCCAAAATTTCCCCTCGTTTGCGTTGCAATTCCTCCTCCGTAATCAGCCCTTGACGGTGAAGTTTCATCAGCCGCGCCAGCCGGTTTTCCGGCTGCGGCTCGGCAGGACCTTCCGCCGTCCTTTGCGGCTCGGTGGGGGCGGCAGGGGCAACGGGTTCTTTGCTCCGTTTCCAAATGACGTAAGCAACGCATCCCGTCCAGGTGGGGATGTGGGTGAGGCCCGGAATGAATTGCACAAAGACAGAGGGCACCAAGGCCCAATTAAATCCGAGCAACAGCATGGTTGCCGCCATTGTGAATACGTCGATGCCAAATTCCGCGCTGCGGTTAAGCGAGTCCGGCAAGGAAACGAATCCCATTGTCAACTGTGTGATGGCCGTGGCCGCGTAGTGGATCAAAAAATACAGTCCAACGGAAATACGTCCGGGCAATGTGGAGGTTAAGCACCGGCTGGCGGTGGGCCTCGTTTTTGGAATGCAGGAGCGTGAGGGCTTCGCCTTCGTCCTTCGTGCGCAAGCTGTGCTGCTTGCGCGTTACGGTGTCCTCACTGTAGTAAACGCCCGCTCGCTTGAACAGGATGAATCTCGTTTTCATAACTGATTTCTCTGAATCGAGAAACCAGTCCGGTTTCGCCGCGTATTATGAACGCGAGTTCTGGCGAGTTTCAGCGAAGTTCTGACAAGTAGTGGCGAATTGTTGAAACACTCGCCGGTTTACTGACAGTTTCACTGACAGTGGCCATTCCGCCCGGCTTATCTCCTTGATTCTCAACCGAGTTGAGATGGAGGCGAGGGTCGGAATTGGACTTTACTCGCTGGATCGGACCGACACCGGGGTGTTTTCGGTTTGGAGCGTGATTTCCGGCGTGGGCGCCACGGCGACTTGCGGTGTTTTGCGCATTGCGTTTGCCGCCCAGCGCGCAATGCCGTGGCCCGGTTTTTCAATCACCAAATAAAACGCGTAGCCGAAGAGCAAAACGAAACCGATCAGCACAATCCAATTCCCGAGGTAGCCCAAATCGGGAAGACGCATCCGGCCGTAGAGGTCGAATGCAATCAGATGGGTCAGATAAATCGAGTAGCTCCATTGGCCAGCCCATTCCAGAACGCGAACCGGTTTCTTTGCCAGGAAGCTGACAATTTCCAGTCGCAGCCAGAAATAGAGCAGGACGGCGAAGACGCCCATAGTCCACGGATAACCCACCGACAAATGGAAGCGCAGAGCATTGCACGTGGCTGCGGCGGCCAGGACCGCCAGTCGCCAACCCCACAATGCAGACGCGGTAAGTGGACGCGTTGATTCAAAGTCTTCCTCCGCCAATCGGCAACCGAGCAGCCAGTAAGGCAGGCAGATGATCCATGTCAGCCCGATGCCGGAATCTCCGTAATCAATCGCTTTCGGGACGAAAATTGCGACGGTGGCGAAAGAGGCAGCGTAGGAAACAAAAATGATTTTGTTCCAGCCCACGCGTGCATGGAGTTTTCTTAAGAAGGGATACAGCGAATAAAAGATCAGTTCCGCCACCAAGCTCCACAGGACTGATTTTTGCAACAGGGACAAGTTTACGTGGAGAGGATCGGCCACGAGAATCGCGGCGACCAACGGGAGGCCGATGCGCAAATAGCGCCGGCCCAGGTACGGGCCGAGTTCAAACGTGTTCGGAGCGCGATAGGGGTAGTGAATGCAAAATCCTGAGATGAGGAAAAAAACGATGACCGCCGGAACCGGGCCGAAAATATTCCCCACAACGGCATGAACGGCCTGATGCAGGAAATGCGGTGAGGTTACGAAATGCTCCAGGGGCGGATTGCCGCAATGGCCAAAAACCACCCAAAGCGCGGCGAGAAATCTCAACGTATCCAGCCCGGCAATCCGTAGTTGTTTTCTCATCAGGTGAACTACCCCAATACTAATGCACAACAGGGGTTTGTTGTCAATCGTTTCAGCCTTAGCAACAAGTCTTTATCGGACGATGAAACGTTCATTTTTAGCGGAAAAAGTGAGTTTTTAAATCGAATTATTAGCGGATGTTGCCGGAATAAATTTCGACATTTTCTTCAAAATACTGGCTTGACGCAAAGACGTGATGAGCTTACTATCACGCCGCATATATTGGGCGTTCCAGTGCCCATATAAACCAAGTGTGTAAACCAATGGATACCAAGCCTTTGAGACGCGTTTTATTAATGCTCTGCGTTGCAGCCGGAATCATCCCTTCAACTCCCGCGCGCGCTGGCGGTTATATCACCAACGGTTTGGTGGCATATTGGGAGATGAACGATGGCAGCGGCAGTGTCGCCACCGATTCCAGCGGCAACGGCATCAACCTTCCATTGTTCGGTTCTCCCTCATGGGGTTCCAATGACGTGATTTTCAACGGATACACGCAGTACGGCGATGTCAACAACACGGCGTTCAACAATCTCGACCAGCAACCGTTGACCGTCTGCGCCTGGATTTACAAGGACGGTGCTTCGCAAAAGGGCATTGTCAACAAATTTTCCACGGGTGGCTGGTCATTTCAGGTGAATCCCTTTAATCGCCTCGATTTTTTTGTGGACGTCAACACCCCTGATTTATCCGACCAGGGGCCGGCGACCATTCCGCTGGGGCAATGGACGTTCGTGGCGGTAACGTGGGCCTATCCGAACACCGGCTTGAACGCCGTCAGCTATTACATCAATGGCGAAGCCAATTCAACGCAGGGCACGGGCGGCGCTTACCAAAACTCCAGCGAAGGTGCGGATCTGCAGGTGGGCAACATCTTCACCGGTTCGACCTATGCTTTTGACGGTTCCATGCACGACGTCGCGATTTATAACCGCGTCCTGTCAGCGGCGGAAATTGAAACCAACTTCGTCAATTCCGAATCCAGCGCCAACGTCTCCGTTTCCACCAACGTTCCGCCACCGGACTTGCTATATTACGAAATGACCAACTATCCCGCGAGTAATTCCGTTGTCACGTTCGCGGATGCGTCCACCGCTGGAGACGACACCGGATTTCTTTACGTTTATGGCGGTTTGCGCTGGGAGTCGAACCCGGCGAACATCCCCAATACCGCCGCCCATTTCAACGGCGACAACACCATTCTCTATACAACCAACGTCGGTGTCTTCAATTTCACGACCAACCTGTTCACAATCAATCTATGGGTTGAACCCCTTACGGCCGATGGCTTTTTGATGCAGGCTGGCATTGAGGCGTCGAACGGCTGGTACTTGCAGGTGGGCGGAGCCTACCAGATTTACTTCGGGACGGAAACCAACGGCCAGGACATCGGCGTTCTGTCGAATCCCGGCGCGGCCCAAGTCAATAATTGGAACATGGTGACAATCGTGCGCAATAGCCTGACCAACGCCATCATTTACATTGACGGTGTCGAAGCCGCGAGCGGACCAATTATCAGCCCGGCGCCGAGCACGAATGCGCTCATCATGGGTGTCAGCAGCGCCAATACTCATTATTTGGACGGCGACATTTGGCTGCCGCAAATCTGGGGCGAAGCGTTGCCGGGAACGGCCATCGCCAATCTCTATATCAACCAGCTCAAAGGATATCCCTGGCCAGCAGCGGGTGCCGTCCAAACCAACGCGCCAACGTCCCCGCCAGCGCAGCAGCAGCCGACCGGCTATGTTACCAATGGTCTTGCGGCTTATTGGAGACTCAATGATGGCAGTGGTACGACCGCTGCGGATTCCAGTGGCAATGGCAACAATCTTCCGTTGTTCGGTTCGCCTTCGTGGGGTTCCAACTACGTCACGTTCAATGGCAGCACCCAATACGGCGATGCCAGCGGCTCCGCTTTTTCCAGTCTTGATCAACAGGCCAAGACGATTTGTGCCTGGATCACAAAGGACAGCGGTTCGCAAAAGGGCATCATGAACAAATACGTTTCTGGCGGCTGGTCCTTTCAAGTGACCGAAAACAACCGCCTCGATTGGTTTGTTGACAGCTATACGCCAGACCTGACGGATCAGGGGCCGGCCACTATCCCACTCAACACCTGGACTTTCGTGGCCATGACCTGGGCTTACCCGAATACCGCTTCGAACGCCATCAGCTATTACATCAACGGGAAACTAAACTGGTCATCGGAAACGGGCGGTGCTTATGAAAGCTCCAGTTCCGGCGCGGACCTGCAAGTGGGCAACGTCTTTACCGGCCCCACTTACGCCCTCGACGGTTCCATGCACGACGTCGCCATTTACAATCGCGTCTTGTCTTCTGGGGAGATTCAAACCAATTACGTCAACACCGGCGGCACCCTAAATCCGTAGTTTCGCAGACACGTCTGAATGGAAAGCCATTCGGCGCGGGAGAAGGATGTCACACAAGGCTGGGCGTCAATTTAAGGGGTGTTTTTGGCCGGCTTGCGACCAGACATGAACAGGCTGCCCAATTCCCTGTGCGGAGAGTCCATCGCCGGATCGAACTTCTCCCGTCGAACGTCCTGAAACCCGACCCTTTCCAGAAGCTTCGTCGCCGTGTTCTCGTCGTAGGCGAAGAGATGTTCGCCATTTTGGCGGAAATGATAGTTTATGTGCTCGAGCGGCGTTGAACAATATTTGGGGTGATACCAGAAATTCTCCTTCTTGCAATTGCGAAAATATTCGGCTTCGGGGCCTTTGGCATAATCCAGCAGTGGCCACTCCGTATCAGGGACGCTGAAACGGAGCACGCCGCCTGGCGTCAGGATGCGCAGACTTTCTTGCAATAGATCGGACACGACATCCGGATAATCGATGTGCTCGAAGCAATGTTCGGAAAAGATGAACTGGCAGCATTCTGATTCGAAGGGGAGAGGGCGCCGGAGATCCAAGGTCAGGTCGCCCCCGGGGAAGATGTCCACATTGAGATATCCCTCTTTGGGATACGGACCACATCCGAGATTTAGCCGGGCAGGGCGGGCGAGGGATCGGCGCTTGATCTCGCGCATGCCTTGGCGGTGATAGCGCGAGATGTGATACTCTTCGCGCACGCGCCGAAGGGCTACGCGGATGCCCGGGGAAAGGAACTGGGAGATAAACGATGGGAGTGGCATCTCAACGAGGTCAAAAATCGAGTGCTTAAACGGAATTTTCCATTTGATTTCTCGCCCGCGTGCAACACGGGCACATTTGGTGATTTTGAACTTTCCCCACAGATTTGCAAGCCCCTTTTCCTCCGCCCTTGATCGTAACATGAAGGCCGCACCCCTTTGACCGCGTTCTTCTATGGGCCCGTGAAACGAATCTGGGAATTCTGGCTTAACGGCGAATCAACCGGCGTAGCGCCGGCCAGATACGAAAGCTCAGAAGCGTTCCCCCCAGCAGCAACACCGTACTGGCGGAGTCGGGCACAGGCCCGGGAACGGGCACCGGCTGGCCATCAGGAAACGAAGACCACGGCGAAGGCGGATTGGCATCCTGCGCGGACGCGTCCCCGTTGACCGGCGGCAGGTCGGATTCAAACGTAAAAGTCGGACTATTCGTGCCCGCCGGGACGGCCGTGAAGGCCCAGGCCAAACCATCCACGCCATTATTCAGCGCGAACGTTCCCGTCGGCTGGTTCTGGCTGTTGGCCAAATAAGCGCCCGGCGCGGTCGTGTCAAAAGTCACCGCAAAAAAATCCACGATCTCAGAAGTTCCCGTTGGCTGGCCCGTTTGCGGATTCAACAGCACATCGCCCAACGGATTGTTGACAGTGTAGGAATACGTGTAAATGTTCGCTACCTCCACCACTGACCAATTGACAGTAAGCGCTTCCGGCCCGCTGGCCGTGCCGAAGGCGTCAGCCAAAGTCGAAGTGCCGGATTCGTTGAGTTGAGCGAGGACGGGGGATGACGCCAGCGTGGCGGTCAATCCCACAAGCGTCAGAATAATTGGTCTTTTTAATCTCATAACGATTGCACGGGCATTGCCTGAACAGGGTAAATTTTCGCACACATAACCGGCTTTGTCCAATGACCCACCACTTATTTCGACGTAATGCAAAGCCCTACAGGACAAGCGGATGTAAGGCAGGTTGCGCAAGGTCGTTACCGTGCAATTCCTTGCAGCGGATGGACGTTGCTTTAGGCCGCGATATTGCCTATTGTCGGCAACTTGAAAAAAGGATCCCGGCCAGAAATTCCGCGCAAAGCCATCTATCGGCTGTCCGTTTATTTTCGCGGCTTGCAGCGCCTGAAAGCCAACGGCATCCACACCGTTTCCAGCGAGGCCCTGGCCAAGGCCGCCGGCGTCAAGCCCACCCAACTGCGCAAGGACCTCACCTACTTCGGACAATTCGGCACACGCGGCCTCGGCTATGGCGTCGATGAACTCTCCCAGATGATCTCCGACCTGCTCGGCACCACCCGCCTGCAACCCGTCGTCCTCGTCGGCGTCGGCAACCTCGGATTGGCCCTTCTGACCTACCGCGGATTTGCCAAGGAAGGCTTTGAAATCGTCGCCGCGTTCGACCAGGAGCCGGCTCGCAAACGCGGTAAACAACTGCCCATGCCCGTGCAAGGCATGGACAAACTGGCCGACGTCATCGCGCGCCACAACGTCAAGATGGCCATCCTGACCGTGCCCGTGGCGGCGGCCCAGGAAGTGGCCAACACCCTCATGCAAAGCGGCGTCACCGGCATCCTGAACTTCGCCCCCATCGTCCTCCACACTCCCGAAGAAGTGACCATCAACAACGTCAACCTTGCCATCGAACTGGAAAACCTCAGCTACTTCGTCCAACGCTGACCCACAAAATGGCGTTCTTTCGCGCGCAATTATTGAGCCGTCAAAAAGAGGTTTGCGGGAGTCGATCAAGATGTTAAAATAGTGGAATGTTAAATCCCATTGAGGTCGAACAAATGACCCTGGCTGAAAAGCTAAAGACCATGGAAGTCTTGTGGGATGATCTGAGCCGCCGGGATGCTGATGTGCCTGTGCCGCCGTGGCACAAATCCATTCTGGCGGAACGGGAACGCTTGATCAAACAAGGCGGCGCGCGATTTGATAGCTGGGAAAATGCGCGCAAGCGCCTTTTGAAAAAAATGCGGTGAGAATTCAGATTCTTGACAGGGCGGAACTGGATCTGGTTGCGGGGTTTCATTTTTATGAAGATCAGAAAATTGGCCTCGGTTCCTATTTTTTAGCCAATCTCTTTTCTGACATCGAATCGTTGCGAATTTTCGGCGGCATACACCGTCAGGCCTGCAAGGGGTATTACCGTCTTTTGTCTGGGCGCTTTCCTTTCGCCATCTTTTACAAAGTTCGCGGGAAAGTCGTTTATATTCACGCCGTGCTGGATTGCCGCAGGGATCCGGCTTGGATTCGACGCCGATTGAAATGAGCCGAGCGGCGGCATCGCCCAAGTCGTCCGCCGAAGCCTGCGAATGTCCTCCTGCTTCAGTCTGCCTTAACGCAAAGCCGCCGAGACGCGGAGACGCGAGGCGAAATGACGAATTCCCAAGCACGAATTTCCAAGGAATGTTCAAATTCCCAATGTCGAACGCCGTCCGGGGCTCTCCTGAGCGTCCGTTCCTGGAAGATGTAGGTACGTCGCGCTGACGGCAGCCGTTTGAGCATTGGTCATTGGCGAATTGAATCGTCATTCGGGAATTAGAAATTAGGCATTTTTCCCGGTCATCGTTCGCGTATTTCGCGTATTTCGCGGTTAAACTCTTCTTTTCAGAATCCGTGTTCATCGTTTTTTATCCGTGGTTAAAATAATTTTTCTTCCCAAAACCCTTGATTAGCCTTGAGCAGGCTGGATCTAGCTGGATTAACCCCGATTTCCGGGCACCCGAACAAACTACTTTTTAACCGCGAACCACGCCAACCACACGAACAGGTCAGAGCGGTAGGGACGCCGCGCTGTCGGCGTCCGTTCGAATGCAAGCCAACCATGTTCACCACGAAGTTCACCAAGTTGATGTCTTTGAAACCCATGTTCAGTTCTCTCAAAGTCGGCAAATTTCTTCGTTCGCGTATTTTGCGTATTTCGCGGTTAAACTCTTCTTTTCAGATTCCGTGTTCATCGCTCTTCATCCGTGGTTAAACAATTTTTCAGGTCGAAATTGGTCGAAATTACTCGTAAACGCTCGAAATTTTGCACAACTCGGCTCGGCTGGGCACTAAGACTCAACGCAAAGGCCTTCGACGGGCTCAGCCCATGACGCAGAGGCGAAAGCGACCTCCGGTTTGGGACTTCGTCATTTTGGAATTCAATAGACATTAGAGAATTAGAAATTAGGCATTTTCCCGGTCATCGTTCGCGTATTTCGCGGTTAAACTCTTCATTTCAGAACCCGTGTATTTTCAGTTTTATTTTTTGGTGCGATTTAGCACGATTCACCCCGATTTACCACGAGCCAACCCGCCATCCGCACGGGAGGCCTCGGACTTCAACGCAGAGGGCACGAGACGCCAAGACGCGATAGGAAAATTAAGAGTCGAAAGTGCAGAGTTGAGAATCCAGGCCCCGGAATTTAACCCACGACGGGGATAGGCCAGCAAGTCAGGTTTTATTCCGACAACTTTCCACTCTTCACTCATAACTTTCAACTTCTCGAGTGGACATTCGGGAATTAGACATTTTCTCTTGGCCTCTTTTAGTTGTCAAGTTAACTAAGATACACACTCAACATGCGCGGTGCAAGCAGAATCTTCCGATTTTTTGCGCAAATTTCAGAAGGGCCCTGGGGCGGCGCTGCGATGTCCGTCTGCTTCTGACCGGTTTTGCTCTGACGTCGGTGAGAACATCGCGCGCCCCGGTTGAGAATCGAGGGAGCTTAGTTGATCTGCCCACCTGACGCTTGCGGTGTCCACCCTCCGTCAACGGCTTTTTCTGGGGAACCATTTATCGAGGTTTTCTTCTTGGGGATAAGCGAGACAAGGCGGCGGGTGAACCGCTACGCAGGTTTGCAATCTCGCTAGTTGCGTGAGACAACGGTGCGTAGCGGTTCACCCGCCGCCTCGTTTTGCCTTCCCCCCGGAGGCGCGTCTGATAGAATAATACGGATGTGGCTGCGCCGTGCCGTGGGGTTTTGCCTTCCCCCCGGAGGCGCGTCTGATAGAATCGACGCGGCACCGACCGGCGGATCCGTTTCGTTTTGCCTTCCCCCCGGAGGCGCGTCTGATAGAATCCTTACAATCCCCCTGTGTGCAGAAGCATAGTTTTGCCTTCCCCCCGGAGGCGCGTCTGATAGAATGTTACGGGCAGCCATCCTTGCTCCCATAAAGTTTTGCCTTCCCCCCGGAGGCGCGTCTGATAGAATACGGCTCAGGAATTGCGTACTTTTGCCTTAGTTTTGCCTTCCCCCCGGAGGCGCGTCTGATAGAATACAACCCCCGACCGGCCATGAACTTCCTGGGTTTTGCCTTCCCCCCGGAGGCGCGTCTGATAGAATTTGTAGGTCGCGCCATCGGCAGCGACAGCCGTTTTGCCTTCCCCCCGGAGGCGCGTCTGATAGAATGGGCTTGACAGAGAACGTTGGATTTGTTGGAGTTAAGCGCAGTAAACGCGCTTCCGGGGGGAAGGCTTAACTGATATGAGTCCTCGCTGCCCACTGCTTTGCACGGCAGCGAGGCTCTGTTTTTACTCCCAGAACTCAACTTGATTGGGAATTTTTGGGTCTTTGGCTCGATTCCCTTGTTCATAGTTCGGCCCGATCACTGTCACACTTTTCAGCCATTGCTCGTCCGTGATATACAAAAGCCGCACATTGCCCGCTTCCGGAACCAGCTTTTGAATGATGCCGATATGCTTGCCCAATTGCTCGAAATTGACGCACGGCCGCGCATAGACTGAAAATTGAATCATCAAAAAACCGTGATCCAGCAGATCGTTACGGAATCGGCTCGCGACCTTGCGTTCCTTGTTGGTCATTACCGGCAAATCAAACATGGCCATGAGCCAGCCCATACTGAAAGGACTATTGTTCACGCAATGGCGCTGACCCCTGGAAGTTCCGGCACCCAGAACGGTTTCGCCGAAAGTTCCTCATAGGCCCGCGCCAGCGAATTGGCCGACGCATCAATCGCGTCCATCAGTTTGAGGGTGTATTCCCGATGAACTACGCGCCGCTCGCGCAAATCTGTTCCGATTTTTTTCGCCCACGCCTTCATCGAAACTTCCGACTCCAACATGAATTCCGCCAGCATCAATTCCACAGCGGGTCGGAAAGATTCCATGAGGTCATAGACAAGCGGGTCTGAACGATAGCGCGGTTTGTGATGCACTCCCATTTGCGGAAGAAGCCCGTGAATGATCAGACTGCGATGGCACAACGCAGCCAGGACCGCATAGCCATAATTCAACATCTGATTTGGCGCGGTATTCTCTTTGCGCTCGCGCCGGGTGGTGCTCCAGCCAATCGACGGAAAATAAAGCTGCCAGTAACGGCGGGCGCAATTCCCTTCATCGAACTCTTCTTGTTTCAGGGCTAATTCAAGGTGCGGCGAGCGAATTTTTTTGTGTTGCAAGACACGCGACTGATTGAGCGTCTTGCCGCGCAACATTTCATGCCAAAGGCGTTCATTTAATTTCTTGGGCCGCGATGTCTGATGCTGAAAAGTTTTTAAATCCACCACACGGGCCAGCGGGGCCGTCCAACCGCACGGTTGATAACGCTCGTCGCAGTGCAAAACGATGCCGTCCGTTTCCAGCAGGCCGGAAAGGAAACTCGACGTCAGTGTGACGCCGCGAGCAGCGATGATCACTGCGCGAATATCATCCAAGGGCAACCGCCGCTCGTCCTGTCCCTCGGCCCGACACGTGATGAACCCTCGTTCACGGCCCAGAATTGCGCCATGCTGAAAAACATGGAGAAGGTGGTGGCTCATTAATCAATGCGGTGCAACCCCGCGGTTATAAAGAGCGGAACTACTCCGCCGATTTCGATTCCGTTTTGTGCGGTTAATTTCATACGGCCATTTTGTTGAAGCGTGTTCATTCGATAAATGCCAGCGGCGGCAATAATCTTGCCATCCTTCAATACATCCGAATCGAGCTTCACCGTGCAACCAGTCTGGAGGTAACCAATAGCTCTGAACTTCGAGTTTTCGAACTTTTGTTCTCGCTTGGTAATCTCCTCAAATCTTTTCTTTGCGGCATTGTAATTCTCATGTGCAAAAACCGGTAGCCGTTGCCAGGCCCCGGTATAGTCGAGGTATAAATAATATCCCTTGTGGGATTTACCTTTCAAAAACGCCCCGGGAGTTTTTGTGCTTTCGATATATTCATCTTTAAATTCGATATCCTCACTTGTCGATGCCTCCTCGCTTTCGTCAGCATCCCCAGCGGTCAAAGTGACCTTGAGCACGCGGGGACCGAG
>Ga0206875_1175_pt2 | contig 14470 bp, 10 predicted proteins | sample Alteio_BWOrgCont_9_FD_152616 | JGI IMG/M metagenome (GOLD analysis project Ga0206875, IMG submission 152616) | Enriched cells from forest soil in Barre Woods Harvard Forest LTER site, Petersham, Massachusetts, United States -... | ecosystem: Environmental > Terrestrial > Soil > Temperate forest > O... | reverse complement strand
CTATACGACTAAAATGCAGGAACTCCAGAAGGACCGCGATGCAAAGTCCCAGCAATTCCTGGACGAGCAGCAGAAATTGACGGATGACGTATGGGGCAAGATCAAGACCTTCCTTTCGGATTACAATAAGTCCAAGAAATACTCCTTTATTTTTACTTCCGGAAAAGGCGCCCTGAATTTGTTTTACGAGGATACGGCCTACAATATCACCAGTGAGGTATTGGCGGGGCTGAATGCCACCGTCAAGGTTACCCCGGGGCAGTAGATTTGCGCGTCTCGCGCCGCCCGTCCCCGCGATTTGCATGGTTCGCCGGAAAGCTTATCTTCGGGTATGACTCGAGAAACGACTAACGGGGCGCCGGCCCACCCATCTTCCTTCAAACAATCTATTGGACTTTTAGACGGCACCATGCTGGTGGCCGGATCGATGATCGGTTCGGGCATCTTCCTGGTCAGCGCCAACATCACCCAACATGTAGGCTCCGCGGGCTGGTTGATCCTGACGTGGGCGCTCACGGGCTTCATGACGCTTGCCGCGGCCGTGAGCTATGGGGAATTGAGTGGTATGTTTCCCAAAGCCGGTGGACAATACGTATACCTCCGCGAAGCCTATAACCCCCTGATTGGTTTCCTCTTTGGGTGGAGTTTCTTCGGGGTGGTGCAAACGGGCACCATTGCCGCCGTAGCGGTGGCCTTCGGCATTTACGCGGGGTACCTCATGCCGGGACTGGATACTGTCCTGGTTCACGTGGGTTCTGTGAACATCACGGGGCAGAGTCTCCTGGCGCTGGGGGTGGTTATTCTACTCACGTATGTCAATACGCGCGGCGTCAAGGAAGGGAAATTCATTCAAACTACCTTTACCGTAATAAAACTACTTTCTCTTTTCGGGCTGATCGTCCTTGGATTGCTACTAGCCGCTCGTGGCAGCATCTGGCACGCCAACTGGCAGGAAGGGTGGAAGTTCAGGCAATACGATTCCGGCACGGGGATTTGGCAGTCGGTTGGGTTCATGGTGGGCCTGGGCGCCATGTCCGCCGCCATGGTGGGATCCTTGTTCAGCAGTGACGCCTGGAACAACATCACCTTCGTAGCGGGAGAGATCAAGCGCCCCGAGCGCAATATCGGCCTGAGCCTCGTTTTCGGCACGCTGATCGTGAGTGTTATTTATGTCTGCGCCAACCTGATGTACGTATCCGTACTCAGCATGAAGGATATTGCCTTCGCCCCGCACAGCAGGGTGGCCGTGGCCGCGGCGGAAAAGATCTTTCCCGGCCTGGGGGGGATCATCATCGCCGTTATGATCATGATCTCCACCTTCGGATGCATCAACGGGCTCATCCTTTCGGGGGCTCGTGTGTACTATACCATGGCGCAGGACAAGTTGTTTTTTCGGCGGACCGGGGACCTCAACCGCAATGCGGTACCAGGATATGCCCTGTGGATCCAATGCATCTGGACCTGCCTGCTTTGCCTCAGCGGCAGTTATAACGCCTTGCTGACCTACGTGATCTCCGTGGTCCTGATCTTTTATGTACTGACCCTGATCGGCATCTTTGTCCTGCGCTATCGCCGCCCCGACATGCCCCGCCCCTATAAGGCCTTCGGTTACCCCTACCTGCCGATCATTTATTGCCTGCTCGCCACCACCGTTACCATATGCCTTTTCGTATACCAGTGGAGCACCACCTGGCCCGGGGCATTGATAGTTGTCTCGGGGATACCAATTTATTACCTTGCAGTCCGTAACAGATCCGCCAGCGTATGAGCCAATTTTCCTTCGACCAATTGTTCGAACGCTTCAGAGATATAAAAGTAGGAGTCATCGGAGACGTGATGCTGGACACCTACATGTGGGGCCGTGTGGACCGTATATCCCCGGAGGCGCCCGTCCCGGTCGTTGCCTTGCATCACAAGGAATTCCGGATCGGCGGGGCCGGCAACGTGGCCCTCAACCTCCAGTCCCTGGGCGCGCAGGTATCCATCCTTTCTGCCATAGGGTCGGACGAGGATGGGGTTGTTTTACGGGGCCTGTTCGCGGATGCCGGTATCGGCTCGTCTTATTTGCTGTCCAGCGCTTCCCGAATCACGACCAGCAAGACGCGCATCATCAGCCGCAACCAGCAGATGCTGCGCCTGGATAATGAAGTGACTTCCGACCTGTCCGTCGAGGATTCCATGCTCCTGGAGGCCCACGTCATGCGTTACCTGGATGAAGTTCGCCCCAACATTTTGATATTCGAGGACTATAACAAGGGTGTCCTCACCGAAGCCCTGATCGGCACCGTGATACGGTTATGTCGCGAAAGGGACGTGCTCACCGCCGTCGATCCCAAACGGCGCCACTTTTTTTCCTATCGGAATGTCGACATTTTCAAGCCCAACCTCAAAGAAGTCCGCGAGGGGCTAAACCTCGTAGACGAAGGGGTTTCGCTGCCCTGGCTGCAAAGTGTGCATGAACAACTTTTCAACCAACTGGGTCACCGGATTTCTCTGATCACCCTTTCCGAAAAGGGCGTCTTTTATCAATCCGCGTTGCAGGCCGGTTTGATCGGATCGCACGTCCGTAACATCGCAGACGTGAGCGGCGCCGGAGACACCGTCATTGCCGTGGCCGCCCTGGTGTATGCTACGACCGGGGATGTCGCGCTGATGGCCGGTGTTGCCAATATCGCCGGGGGACTCGTTTGCGAAGAGGTAGGGACCGCCGCCATCCGGTACGACCGCCTTCTTGCCGAGTGCAAGGTGTTGTTATAGAAATCTTTATATTTGTCTTTATGCGGAAGTTCGCGGTGATTGTAGCGGGAGGTAGCGGCAAACGCATGAAGAGTGCTTTGCCAAAGCAGTTTATGCTGCTACGTGACAAACCCGTGCTCTACTATACATTGCAGGTCTTCCTGGAGGCCTTTCCCGATTTGCAGATCATCCTGGTGTTGCCTCTGGCCTTTTTCGATCTGGGAAAGGAAATCATCGACGGGTACTTTGATTTCGAACGCATAACGGTTGTCGCCGGTGGAGACAGCCGCTTCCATTCCGTGCAGGCCGGGCTAAGTTTGATTACCGAAGAATCAATCATCTTCGTGCACGATGGGGTACGTTGTTTAGTCACGCCCCAGTTGATCCAGCGTTGTTACAACCAGGCCCTCGAAACCGGCAGCGCTGTTCCCACCATACTTGCGCGGGACAGCGTCCGGATCGAAACCGATGAGGGGAACGAACCCCTGGACCGGAGCAAGGTGCACCTCGTCCAAACGCCCCAGACCTTCCACTCCAAGATTTTATTGCCGGCTTATCAGATCGATTACAAGGAAAAATTCACCGACGAGGCGACTGTGGTCGAAGCGTTTGGGTTGAAGGTTTCGCTCGTGGAGGGGGAGGAGACGAATATCAAGCTGACGCGGCCGGTGGATATGGTGCTCGCGGAGCGGATACTGGAGGAGCGCGCGGTTAGCGTTTGAGCCGATCGGGTCGCTGTCAGCCTTTCAGCCAGCGAATCGCTTTCGGCAGTCGATTGAGCCGGATTGCCGCATAGGGGGCCTCTTCTGCCCCGAATCCTTTGTAGAACATCGCCAGGTTGGGCAGGTCGCTTCCTTCGAAATCGAAGGTAATTTTCGTGTTTGCGAATTCTTTGATGAATTGGTCCAGCAGGAAGTGGGAGGCGCCGGTTTTTCGGCCTTCATCGTGGTTGCCCGCAAGGACGTAATAAGCTTTGTCGTGGGAGAAAAAAAATACGCCGGAGGCCAGGATGGCTCCGTTTTTATTCCTTACCGCGCGGATTTTTGCATTCAGCTTTTGCGTCAGCGCCTTGAAATTTTCATAATCCTTGTTTGTAAGGTTTGTCAGCGATTTTAATTTTCGGTCCGCGAGACCGATGACAGCATCTATACCTGTGGCTTTGTGGTATTCGAGTTCCTCCTCAGCGGCTTTTTTCAGGTTTGCCTTTAAATCTTTCCGGTATTTTTCGCTGATGTCTTCGTATGGCTTGTTGAGCGGCAATATGAAATTCATTCTTTTATAGATGGGGAAATCGCTGCCTTCTATGAGGTTGCCGCGATTCAGGCTGAATTCCCATAATTTATACTTTGTCGGGATCGCTTGAAGGAAAGCGTTCAAGAGGGGTGTCGTGATGGACGCTTTTCCAAAAATACCTCCTTCTGCTGTCAACAGGGGCTGATAGAGGTATTCGATGCCCCATTTCTTCTTGTGTGTAAGGGGCATCACGGCTTCGTAATCGTCCTGTATGAGGGCATCCCAACCCGGGCTCATGTGATCGAGGTACGTGGAAAGGGCATACACAGAGCCGTTTGAGGCGCCCCCGATGCAGGCGTCCCATTTTTGGAAGTCAATCTTTTCGTATGGGAGATAAAGGATACTCATTTCCCTTTCCGGCGTAATACGACGTCCAGGGTTTCAGCGAGTATGCACAGGTCCAGGGCCAGGGACCTGTTCTCGAAGTAATATTGGTCGTGCCGCTGACGGTCGATCATCTCCTCCACCGTGGACGCATAACCGAAACGGACGATGCCCATAGAAGTCAAACCGGGTTTCAACCGTTGAAGGCGGGCATAGTTCGGGGCGCGTTCGGTAATGAGGTCGATGAAATATTGCCTTTCGGGCCGGGGACCCACCAGGGTCATATCTCCCTTTAGCACATTCCATAATTGAGGCAGCTCGTCCAGGCGCGTTTTTCTCAAGGCCCGCCCGATCTTCGTGATCCTGGGATCGTTTACCCTTGCAAGCGCGGGGCCTTCAGGTTCCGCATTTAGGTGCATGGAGCGGAACTTGATCATTTGGAAAGGCTTGCTGCCTTCGCCGATACGTTCCTGTATGTACAGAACGGCTCCCCTTGTGGTCAATTTGATGGCAAGGGCGATCAGAACCATTGCGGGAAGGGTGATTACTAAGGCTATTGTTGATATGGCTATATCTATACCTCTTTTGAGGTCTTTTAAGTCTCGTTTTGCTGATTTAGGGCCGTCTACCCAGATGGTTGGACCGCCTATGGCCACCACGGCATATCTTTTCTTCGCTGTCAAACTTACCGCTACTGCGCTGATAATCAATGGAATGTAAAAGCTAATATGGAGACACGCAACCGCAACAGCTATTGCGCCGAAGAATAAAATGAGTAGAAGCACCCCCAAGTGAGGACGATTTTTCATGCCATTGGATATACTCCAAAATTAATGAATAAATGCTATAGTACCGGCTGATTCCGCTGGATCTTTTGGATGATCTGGTGGGCGACCTCCATGGACCGGTACCCGTCCATTTCGCCGACCGCCGTGGGCTTATTCGACCTAATTGAATTTATAAAAGATTGTAATTCAAGTTGCATTGCGTTTTCTTCCGGCACTACCGGGTTGGCAATGGCGATGGTCCGTTTGCCTCCTGGCGTTTCGATGTCGAAAGTAAACTGGCCTTTTTGGGGCTCCGGCTCCATCTTGATGATCTCTGCTTTCTTTTCCAGGAAATCGATCCCGATATAGGCGTCCTTCTGGAAGAGGCGCATCTTGCGCATACGCTTCATACTGATCCGGCTGCTTGTCAGGTTCGCCACGCACCCGTTGTGAAACTCGATGCGCACGTTGGCAATATCCGGCGTATCCGTCATCACCGCCACCCCATTGGCCGAAATCGACCTGATGTCGCTGTTGACCATGTTCAGGATAATATCAATATCGTGGATCATCAGGTCCAGGATCACACTTACCTCCGTCCCCCGGGGATTGAACTGGGCCAGGCGGTGCACCTCGATAAACATGGGGTTCAATTGGGTTCCTTTCAGGCTTAACAGCGCGGGATTGAAGCGTTCGATATGGCCGACCTGGAGCTTAATTCCGGCCTCTCGCGTCAGGCTTACGATTTCTTTGGCTTCCTCCATGGTGCTGGCCAGGGGCTTTTCTACGAAGACGTGTTTTCCTTTTCTTATTGCCATGCTGGTCAGCTCGAAGTGGTGGGTCGTGGGGGCAACGATGTCTACGGCGTCTGCCATTGCCGTTAGCTCTGCCGCGTCTGCGTATCTCTTTATTTTGTATTCCTTTTCGACCTGGATTGCCATTTCGTCGTTCGGATCGTAAAATCCTATCAATTCCGCCCCCTCAATATTTTTCCAGGTATTCAGATGGAACTTGCCCAGGTGACCGACTCCAAAAACGCCCACTTTGATCATCTTGAAGGATTTATGTCGGTCAAAGATACGTCCCTCCGGGGGCTAAAAATTCTGTTGAAATTCTTTTGTCGGGGGGGTTTTACCCTTATCTTTGCACTCCTATATTTTGGATCGGTAGTTCAGTTGGTTAGAATGCCGCCCTGTCACGGCGGAGGTCGCGGGTTCGAGTCCCGTCCGGTCCGCAACTGCATGAATCAACTTAGTTAAAGCCCCTGGAAATGTCAGTATTTCCGGGGCTTTTTGTTTCTGGTAACCTCAAAGAAACAAACAATTCCCTGAACTCTATGATTAGCTGTTCCGAGTAGGACTAAATAATGTCATTGTTATTTGTAACGGCTAAATACTCCGAGGCTTGCAATACATGCTGCATTGAAGGCATTTCATTACTTTTTAGACTTCTGCCAATCTCGCCCCAAACCGAATAATACATAACACCTTTTTTCTTTGCAATTTCTTTTACAACATCAAATACGGCCAGAATACTATTTTCAGCCGAAATAGCAGAGTTATATTTTTTAATAACGAAGTTAACTGTATTTCGAACCATTTCTGAATGATAGCTGTTTGATAATAAATCTGGATATTCACTGGCTAATTTCCTAATTAGTACCTTTTCAAATGCTATATGGCTTGGCTCAATCATTTTTTGCTGATGTATAGCAGAAATTATTTCATTGAGTTTAAATTTCTCGGACTCTTTCAATTCATAATTACTTTGATCGATAATAGATCTGTAAAAAGCAGTCCCGCGGTCGAATATAGAGGCGGCATCCAATAAGGGTTCAAAGTTTAATAGTTTTGTATCTTGTATTTCTTTTTCACGTTTTTTTAATTCTTCAGGTGAAACAGAATATCGTTTCAATATCCCCTGATGACTGGGGTCATTCATAAAATCTTTGAGTTCTATAGAACTTTCGATATCTTCCCACAATTCTGGTTTTTTGGAATATTCACCTAAATCATCACTTTTACTGTAATTCTTTATTAATTTATTCATTAAGATCATTAGGTCTTTGAAAATTTTTTGAAGCTCTTCATCTAGCTTCTCTGTCTTCCAGATTTTTAAAAGATCGAAATTAAAGGAGTTTTTATTTCCGGTTGTGAATTCATAGAGAGCCGAAATGGAATAAGGAACAACCGCAGAACGAAGCTGCCCTAAGGAATTACCTCCAGCGCCATAAATTTTTTCAAGGCTCCTAAATAAAATAATTCGTGCAATAAGGTCTTCATAAAAGTTTCTATTAATTGAAATGATTTTTTTACTTTTACCTTCTCCGGAGATTTCTTCCAGAAACAAGCGAAAAATTTTCTCGCCGCCTTTTTTGACTGCATAAGGTTTGTCCCCCCACGCTGAATAATATTTCGCAAGTTCTTCTTTAGTGAACCTTCTTTCTTTGGGGTAAGTCTTTTCGAGCTGATTTTTTTTTGCACTATTTATTCGTATCATTGTAGCATACTCACCCTTTGCTCTTTCAAAAAACCATTTTTTACCACTTATCGTAAGCACGCTTTCAGAAAGCGATTTTAGTTTTATCAGCTGAGCACTTCGAGCCCTAAGGTCTACCTTTGATACCTTTGATTGTGCATTTGAAAATGTACTTATTTTTGAAATAAGATCATCCAGAACTTCTTCAGAGGCATTTTTAGCTACATTAATTTTAGCCATTACCTGTATAGAGTTAATGGATAGACCACCCTTTTGAGAGAAATAAATTGTAGCTGTAGTCTGACCTCCATTTACAATCTGAAAATCAGATAGCGTTTTAATACACCGGACGCCCTTGTATTCAGTTATTTCATTCGATGTTGCTGTGATAGTCAGGCCGTTATTATAAGCAATAAACTTTTCCGGCTCATTGCGAATTGTATCCTGCATTCCCTTATTTACTCCCTTAAGTTGCAAAAATGACCGAACATTTTTTTCAAGCAACCGGCTGCTATACTTCTTATATAGGTCCGCGAGAAGGGTAGCAGGCAGGGCGCAAAGATATGAATCAAAGTCAGCTTCACTGGCAGCATGCAAGTATGCAATAGGGTGAAATGGGGGAATTGTGAAATCAATTATCAATGGATAACGGCCATCAGATGCAATGTGTACATTATAGAGAAAATTAAGGTCGATTAGCCTTTTTATTATTAGTATGTCTTTTGTCCGTTTCTGGTTGTTAATTGTATAACTAACTGAGATTGACTCCTCATCAAATTCAATCATTTTTCCAGATGGTGATGCGCCCCGAGTTTCTACAGTAGCGGTAGCGCTTAGGAGAAATATTTCTACTACATCAATTTGTTCAAGAAAAGTAGGTGTGCTAAGCTGATGTGTAAGTACCCATGCCGGGCTGGCGTCTTGTAACAATTCATTAATCTGCTTCTTAACTGATTTTTTAAAAAAATTTAGGACTCTGCTCATTTGCTTCTCATAGAAAGATTTTTGTGTGACCATAAGCTGTTCTTCCAGGGCACCAGGGTTGAGGCTGTCTTCGTTTACAAGGAATAATTGTAGTCGTTCTCCTGACTCATTATATAGATAGGCGTTTATTTTTATTGCTCCATTTTCCACAAGATCGTAAATGTCCGTTACATCTGTTGAGTCAATATGTTTTGTATCGTTTAGCCACGGAAGACAATAATCAATAAAGCCTGCATCGGAAATATATCCATCAGTATCACGGCAGTCGTCCAAAAGCTGTGTCCTGTATAAAAGAAGTTCTTTGAGCTCCATTATATAATTACCTCTTGAATGATGAATGGATTCAGACCGATTAAAGTAAGGTTATATTTTACATTGACTATATTCTTATGAATTAGGCTCGGGATAATCTTTGGAAATTCAATCCCATCGCAATCATATAGCGTTATACTTAGGGGGGTCCATTTAAAATCATTGTATTCCTCCAAATTATGAATGTTTATACCTGTTCTGGAAATGGCCCTTAAAAATATTGATAGGTCACCTCCGTTAGATAGGATTATCTTTTTTATTTCTAAAATAAGATAATTCAAAGTAGTATTGTCATCACTATTTTTTAAACTTACAACTCCTAATTGCAATTTCTTCCCTGATTCAACCTGCAACTGATATTCACTTGAAATATGGATATAAGTATCGTCGGTGTTTTTTGTTTTGACCTCAAGATTATAACTTATAAAAATGAAATCTTGCGGCCGGCCGTAGGGTCCCTGCCATGCCTCAAGAATGCTATCAGTGGTTTTTACTGAGTCGCTTAACAGGAACCAACGAAGGACAATAAGTTCCCCAAATAGGCCTTTAATTTCGATTTCAGATAGTTGATTTGATGAATGAACATCAAAAAAAAGACGCCATCTATTGAAATTACTTATAAATTCATTGGTGTATTTATCGGGAAGTATACAATCTTTTAGACGGTTATACATTGAAATGACGAATTCATTAAATAAGTCAGAAAAGTATCCTTCACGTAGACCAATGATTACCAGCCTGTTTTTATCATGCCATTCAATACTTAGATTTTCCAAATTAATTGATGGGCAAAATACTTCAACGTCTTCAGGAACCTGTAAGACCAGAGAGCGATTGCCCTCTATATCCAATGCCAAATAAAGCTCAGGAATGCATACTGGGCTGATCCTTAATAAGCGGTATTTAATAAACCCAGTATGGGAGATTAATTTCCAGCGTGCTTCGAGTTCGATCGTATCCATAGCTAGTCGTCAACTGCAATTAGTGTTTCTTCATCAAATTCTTCTGACTCTGCTTCATCTTCATCAATATTATATTTCCCGCGTACATATACTCCACCTATATTTTCAGACATTGGAGGGAAACCAATTGCATATCCAATGAGTGGAATTGTTACATCAATGCGTCGATCCACTTTTGCTTTTTTTAACTCTTCATCACTTTCCTTGAAGACCTCACGCAAATCCATAAGATAAATAACTAATAGACCGTTATTGTCACTCATTTTTTCCCGGTAGATACGTTCTGGCTTTGTAAGTTTCATGGCTTTTTTCTCTGCTTCAGATTTATCCAGGGCACTCGTTTTTTCTAATATTTCTTTGGTTTTCTGTTGTATAAATTCACGGTCTGCCCTTTCAATTTCCTCCGAATCAAGCCATAAGGCCATATCTTTTCCAGAGGATACTATATTTGCGGATTTGCCAGATCCAGTAAATATTCCGCTTTCCAAAAATTCTTTCCTGTAATGGCCATTTGCTGGTCCTGGGCCCGATCTTTTTGAAAGCTCAATTTCTCCTGGCAAACCCGATTCGTCGGAGGTTAAAGGAATTTTACCTTCACCGGTCCTCTTAATCGCGATCCGCCAATTTTTAAGCTTATCCTGATGATTACAGATATTAATGAAGGCCTTTATATGGCTGAGCTGGTCACTGAATTTATAGAATGAATTAGTGCAATCCAGGAAATCAAATAAACCAATAGTGTCTGTATCTATTAAATAAAAGTCATTAAATAGTTTAGTGAATGCGGCATACTTTTGAAATTGCCGTTTTAAATCATTCCACGCATTTGAAATACGCAATGCATCCATTTCAAATTGTGTTGTTTGAACAAGGGTGTCCTGATATGACCAGTTTACGACTTCGGTATTTTTAAGAATTGATGGGCGAGTGATTTCTAGTACACCATGATGAGTCCTTACTCGCAATATAAAATCTTCCGGAGTTTTTCCGAGACGGTTCATTTTTTTGAACTCTAATTCCAATTCTTCAATGGTACGTGTGGCTGCATCAAACTTCTCAATTGCATCTATTGTTGTAAATAATTTACAACAATCAATATATCCTGGCCGATACCCAAACCATCGACCCATTTGAAGTAAAGTATCAGCGTAATTGGTGTTTCTAATGAAATAGTTAATGGTTAGACCCTCAAGTGTAAATCCTCTGGAAAGCCGGTTGCCACCGATTGCTATATATTTTTTCCCGTTTCCGCTTCCATCAGTAGAATAGATTAGTTTTTCCCTGGTTACACTGTTTATCGCTTTAACTTCCAGGCCTTCCACTGCACTTGGTAAAAGGGATTTTATTTCGGAGAATGAAATTGGTGATAGAAATTCATCTATGTATCCGTCTGGTAAATAGGTCCGGATATTATCTACGATGGAAGCATAATATTTGTTCCATGTTTTTTCGAGCTGGGCATAAATTGAATCTGGAGAAGTTGGCAATTCCTGAGTCCTCTGAAGAAGTTTATCAACTTCTTTCTGAACAAGGTCTTTTGTTCTGTTTTGCCAGTCTGTTAATCTGGAAACATGAATCAGCATCGTGTTATGCGGATTATATAATTTTGACCCTACCATCAAAGGCCTTCGCTTCATCCTTATTGCTATACCGAGTATGAAGCACTCCAGAGCATCTTTTAATGATTCAGGCAGACATGTAGGAAAGGGATCATCCTTTTTAGGGGCTCTCAGGCCTTTGGCGCCTGTTTCAATTTCGTGTCGGGAGGCAATTTTCGGCCCGTTTTGAGTATCAATTATTTTTGCTGGGAAAGAATTATGAGAATCGGTGACTATTTCTACCAACGGGATTTTTCTAACATTTGGATCAGTGATAGTTTCAAAAATTTGCTTCGCCCCTATATAATTTGAAGGTGCTTCAAGGAGTTCTATAAAGTCGTCAGGGAATATATTTGAGACTTGGTTAAATCTTTTATTAACTAATTCACCATTCCTCTTATAATTTATTATCCATTGACCTTCTGCCTCATCGTTTCGGTCTTGCAAAACATTGGCAAAAGGGGTAGCTGTATAACCTAAATAGGTTTTTCTGGAAAATAGTTCCAGTATTGCTCGTATATGGCCATTAATAGTGCTTGCATATTCCCGCCCTTTATGTCCTAAGTTATTAAGGGAAGCATTATCTGCCTCATCGTCCACAATTAGCAAAGGTATGGTATGCTGATCTTTGTTTTCAGAAAGATAATCACTCAACCAGATTAAAAGATTTTTCAGCACTCCGGTATTTTTTTTGCAGACGAGTAAATTTTTGTGGTTTAAAGAAAAATTAGCGTCCTGAATCTGCTTTTTGAAATCGGATTTGTATGATGTGATTGAAAAGACTTGTGGGATTTCGGAATTGCCTTGAACACCAAACCGTGAAACCTTACCCACCCCTTTAATTCCTGATTGTTCTGTTTGAAGATTTATGATCCCTTCTCCAATAACATCCATTTCGAGGCGAAGTTGCGTTTGACTGCGGAGATCTTCCATTATTCCGGAAAGAATAATTACAAGGTTATAACCTGCATCAACTGCTCGATTTATAACAGCGTTAAAATTGCCTGTTTTCCCTGATTGAACACTTCCTACTACCAGCCCTTTGGTATAAACTGCTTTTGTAGAGTTAGGGTCGCTCAATTTGCTTAAAATGGCTTCACTTGATCGGCACAGCTCGGAAATTACATTTTCAGATCTGCCCTCATTTCGTAAATAAGCAAGATATCGGTTGATATAGTCCTTTGGAAGATCATTTTTCCGTTCATCGGTTAGCCAAGTTTTGAATCCTTTTTTTGTGAGGGCGGTTGAAGGGTCTATATCAATAGGATATACCGATTTGAATTCCCTAACTGCTATATCAAAATAACCGTTTAGCGTTATATTATCCAGATCATTAATCGCGGGCTGCATCATCTTCAGAACATTGATGATTGCTTCCCTTGTATCCTCAAAGAAGGACAAGGTAATGCTTGGTATATTCTGTGTCTGAAGTCTAATGAGTGTCTTTATCGCTTCAATAATTTCCAGCGGATTCATATCTTGAATTTATTGTAATAGTTTAAGTATCTTCGGTGGTAATGATTGAATATTAATTCCTATTGTTGGGAGGATTTCTTGTAGTATATTATTCTTACTAATCCCACTGGATAGCAGGGTTTGGATTGCATTGTATATATCTTTTTCACTGAGCCCGTCTTTTTCAATCAATTCGGTATAGTTTTCTTCTATATAGACTTTTCTAATCTTATTAATTGAATTTATGAGCATTCTTAATATTATTTTCAGAGTTTTTATTTGGTCTTCATTAAGAGTGTTAATCAAAGAGGTTAAAATTGGAAAATCGGTGTCGATTTCCAGAGAGATTCCATTACTTGTTGGTATTTTTTTAAATATATTTTTAATTGAGGAGCTAACAGGACTAACACGAGTTTCGTAATTAAAGAATTCTTTTTCTGCTTCAGTTTTTAATATACTAAGGTACCTTATGAAGGCAAATCGCTCCTCAAATGGAATACTTATTGAAGATTTTGCTACATTAAGATGGAAAAGGTGGTCGATACCATTTCCAATTTCAATTTTTAACCTCGCTAATTGCAGGCGAGGAGATCGTTTAATTAATTCGTTCCATCCTCCAAAAACGATTATTCTATCGGCACGGTAAATATAGATTCCTTCCATATCCATAAGGCTCTTGTGTGGCAATGTCCACATTGAAATCCCCTTGCTTTCAGACAAACTTCTATTTGGCAGTACAAAGCCTTCAAGGCAAAGTTTATTACCCATTAGAAGTTTTTGCTGAATGGAGATGTTTCTTACTCCTGAAGGGAAAGGATTAAATGGTTTTAGTTGCTCATTGTTTAACCTTATTTTAATTGGGTTACTGTTGCCCATAAAGCGGTGGAATATTAGTTGAAGGTATTCCTTGGTTGTTTCAGTTAATTCCTTCTGAAGAACTTCACGTTTGTCCTGAAGTGAAAAGTGATTTTCGAATTTATATAAGCTTTGCCAAATGATGATTGTACTTGGAGTAAAATCTTTATATGAGTTTAGAAAACCCTTGCTTAGGTTATTATATCTGTCCAGGTATGTGTTGATTTCATCCTCTGTGTTTATTATTATTTCCCATCTTCCGGTTGATTTAAGATGATTTACGTCCCATGTTCTGGCATAGTATTTTTCCTGGGTATATTTTCTTGAAATAACAGTAAATCGTCTTGTCTGAGAAAATGAAGCAGTTTTCATTCCAAGTCCAAACCTGCCCAGATCCTGAGAATCCCTTATATCCTCAATAGAACTGCTTGGAAAGTTCATGTTTTTTTTAAGGTCTCCTTCTGACATACCATGGCCATCATCAGCAATGAAAAGGACAAACGGTGTGGCCAGCGTGTCAATGAGTACTTCGATATTCTTTGCGGCCGCACTAATAGAATTATCAATCAGATCTGCGATGGAGGTTTCTAATGTATACCCCTGTTCCGCAATTGATTTAATTAAATATTCAGGATTCGGAATACAAATTTCATTAGGCATTTGTGAAAGCTATTTTTGGTAGCCATATTGGCACAGCTTGTCTAAA
>Ga0206875_1178_pt1 | contig 14511 bp, 13 predicted proteins | sample Alteio_BWOrgCont_9_FD_152616 | JGI IMG/M metagenome (GOLD analysis project Ga0206875, IMG submission 152616) | Enriched cells from forest soil in Barre Woods Harvard Forest LTER site, Petersham, Massachusetts, United States -... | ecosystem: Environmental > Terrestrial > Soil > Temperate forest > O... | reverse complement strand
GAGGCCTGGTGCCTGATCGAAGACGAAACCCTGCGCGAAGAATCACTCGGTTTGGTGCAGCACTTGCGCGAGTCCGGTTACGCGGTCGAATACGCGCTGGTGCCGGCCAAGTCCGACAAGCAATTCAAGCGCGCCATGGAATTGAAGGCGCATTACACCTTCAAGCTGGAACGAACAGCCGAAGGGGAAATCGTTGTCAAGTTGAAGAACCTGGCCACACGCGAAGAAAAGACCATGACCTACGGCGGGCCCGCTGAGAAGTAAGATAACTTAAGCTGTGCCCATGCGTTGGGCATAAACTTTGCGCACTTCGTTCAAGACCCGATCCACCGTGATCAATTTCATGCAGACGTTATCCTGACAGGGCGATTGGCGGTTGTTGTAGGCGCTGACGCACGGGCTGCAGCCGAGCCCGAGCCAGACCGCCTGATGACGCGGGCCGCCCGCCGCAAACAGGAAAGGTGTCTCCGGGCCGAACAGAGTGATGACGTTAATCGGCGTCAGCGCGGCGAAGTGGGCCGGGCCGCTGTCGTTTGTCACCAATATTTCCGCGAGATTGTAGAGCACCATCAATTCGCGCAGGGTCGTTTTGCCGCCCAGACAAATGCAGCGCGGCGAGTTGACCTCCCGCACGAGCCGCTCGGTTTCAACCGCTTCCTCCGGCGCGCCGGTGAACCCGACATAAACCTCGGGCAATTGTTCGAGCAGACGTTGCGCCAGTTCGACATACCGCATCGACGGCCAGCGTCGCAATGGCAACAGGTCGCTAGCGTTTGGATTGAGCAAAATGAGCGGTTGACGGGGACCGACGCCGGGCGGGAGCAGGCCGCGCACTTTTTCGCGTTCCTCCGCGCGCGGCGTAAAAGTTCGCGGCACATTGCTGGCCGTCGGCAGGGGAATTTCCATCGTCGGCAACTTGGCTGGATCGCACAACAACGCCTCGACCACGACCTGGAACATGATCGAGGTATGCAATTGCGGGTTGTAAAGAACACGGTGCGTCATGAGGTTGCCGCGATACGGGCCGGCCCCGAAATAGGCGTGAAAACCCACCCGCACCTGCGCGCCGCTCAGGCAGGCCACGACCACTGAACCGCGCGAGAAAAATTCGAGGTCGATGGCCGTGTCGATTTTCAATTCCTTCATGCGCCGCCGCGCCGCCAGAGTGCTGGAGGCGAGTTTGCCCGCACTGCCGCGATCAACCGTGATGACGTTTTCCACCGGGATTAATTCGAGTAAATCCAGGATGAAGCGGTTTTCCTTGAAGCAAATGAAGAAGACATTTTCGCGACCGACCATTTTGACGGCGCGTTCGATGGCGGCCGCCGCCAGCACGGTCGAACCTTGCTCGGCCAATTTGACGAAGAGAATGCGGTGCGGTTGCACCGGGCCGGCCGGCAATTTCCGGCCAATAATATTGCGCGCGATTGTCAACAAGAAACAAAGCGGCACGCCCGCCAGCCGGTCGATTTTTTGGAGGAGCGGGATGTTCATCGTTTGGCCTCCTCGCCAGTATAGCAATCGCCCCGCAGCCAATCCACCAGCATTCCAATCGATTCCGCGTCGAGGATTTCCTTGCCCGCGAACGAGGGCATGCGGTCGTTGTGCTTGCCGAAGAATTTGTCCTGGCCGGGATTGCTGATGAAACTGATGAGCCATTCGCGCGAGGCGTAGCCGGTCAGGTCGGGCCCGGTCGTGCTCTCGTCGTGGGAATGGAAATTATGGCAATCGCCGCAGGTCAGGGTGTTGGAAAAATCGGACTGGCCGGTATGAATGTCCGCCGCGGAATCGGCATCGAGTTTTTGCTGGGATCTCACCGAGGCCTCGGCGGAAAGGGCGGCGATGACGCGGGTCAGGCTGGCTTTCTGATCGGCGTTGAATGCGGAAACCTTGTTCTTGACGTATTTGGCCATGCGCCCGTTTTTCCAGGCCGTCCCGCCGAAATAATGGACGCTGTCAATACGAACGGGATCGATGAACCCGGAGAGCCAGGCGCGGGTGCCGAAGCCTTTCAGATCGCTGGCGGTTTCGGGGCTGTTGGGCGTGTTGCCCAGCGCGTCGCCGTCGCCGTAACGATGGCAACTGGCGCAATGCCGCGCGAACAAGCGCGGTCCCTGGGTCAACGCATCGTGACTGAGCATGAGCAGCGCGCCGCTGGGCGGAATGCCTTGGGGCGAATCGGCCAGCACCTTGATGCGGTCGGCGGAGGCGCGGGCTTCGCGCAACGAGGCGGCCACTTCCGGTTTGCCGCGGTCTTCATCGATGGCGCGCCAAGTCAACAAACTCGCGCCCGCCAGCAAACAGAAAAGAAATCCAACGTTGAAACGGTGGCCCAATTTCCATTTGCCCAAAAACGGCATGAGAAAAATCACGATCAATATCGCGCTGGGAATCCAAATGGCGCCGATGGCTTCCGTGCCGCCTGGAAAATATTTCAGAAACTGGTAGAGAAACAAAAAATACCATTCCGGCCGCGCGGCGGAGTAATTATTGGTCGGGTCGGCCGGCGGGCCGAGTTCAGCGCCGTGCCCGCGATATGTCAATACTAACACTGCCGCCAGCACCGCGAGGCAGGCCACCGCGTCCTTCAACACCTGGTCCGGCCAGAATGGAGCGTCGCGACGGCGCAACGGCGTCTTGGCGGTGAGCCCGTGCCGGCGGAATAAATAAATATGCCCGACCAGCAGCAGTATCACTGATCCCGGCAAAATTCCCGCGTGCAACGCAAAAAATCGGGTCAGGGTGGCGTTGCCGAAATCCGTGCCGCCAATCAGCATCTTTTGCAGGGCCGGTCCCGCGATGGGAACAATGCCCGCGATGTTGGTGGCAACCTTGGTTGCCCAAAAACCTTTTTGGTCCCACGGCAGCAGGTAACCGGTCAAGGACAACGCGAGAACCAGGAAAAGCAAAAACAGGCCGAACCAAAAATTGACTTCGCGCGGCGCCTTGTAAGCGCCATCGATGACCACCTGCATCAAGTGCAGCACCAGCAGGATTGTCATGGCTTGGGCGGTGTAATGATGCAACCCGCGCACAATCCAGCCGCCGGAAATATTATTTTGCAGGTAGAAAACGCTTTCCCACGCGGTGTGCGATCCGGGCGAATAAACCAGCCACAAGGCCACGCCGGTAATGATCTGGACAACGAAACCGAAGGTCAGCGCGCTGCCCCAGACGTAACGCCAGCGCGAGCCGCCGGGAACGTTCTCGTAAAGCGCCTCATGCGCGATTTTCCGGCAACCGGTCCGCTGGTCCACCCAGTCCAGGAGTTTCTTCATGCCGGGGTTTTGCTGCGCACGCCGGCCTGAAAATTCTGGAACTGCACCCAGATTTCCTCGCCGCGAATTTCAACGGCCAGCGAATCCATCGGACGCGGGCTGGGGCTGTTGGGACTTTGAATGCTTCCATCCACCGCGAACCGGCTGTTGTGCAACGGGCAAATATAACAATTGGCCTCGGCCATGTAGTCAATAAAACCCCCCGCGTGCGGACAAATGGCGTTGAAGGCAGCGATGGTTTGCGGCCCGGTGCGGCGCAAGTAAACGGCCCCGACCGGCATGTTGGGGAATTTATTCCAGGCATCGGTGCGGCTGGAGGAAATGGTGAATTTCCTGGGCACGCCGTCCTGCGGCACGGCCGCCAGGGCCGCCACCTTCAAAAACGTGCTGTTGTCCTGTCCGCGTCGGCGCAACGGATCCAGCAAGACAGCCAATCCGGCGGCAATCGGTCCCAGCACGGCCAATGCGCCGAACAGAACAGCGGTGGACCGCTTGAAAAAATCGCGGCGGCTGGGTTTATCACTTGCAACGCTTTCAGACATAACGGCTCAGGTGGCCAACAAAATAAGCGAGCGAGGCGAAAAGGCAAACGCATTTGCCAAATGCGTTCCAAATTAGGACGTGCTTTTTGGCGGTGACTGGCCTAGTTTGCGGCAATGGTCTGGTTAATTGCCTTTGTGTGCATGGGATTGGTGGGGTTGGCCGGTTATTTCTCGGGTCCGATTCGGGCCGGGTTTTCGTTGGTTGGACTTTTTTTCGGCGCGATTTTGGCCGGACCGCTTTCACCGTTGACGCGCCATCTTCTGCCGGTGTTCGGACTGGTTCATCCCATCTGGCAACTCTTTGTGCCGCAAGCGCTGGCCTTCCTTTTGGTGGTCGTTATTTTCATCATCGCCGGCGGCATCGTGCATCGCAAAATCAGCCTGCATTTTAAATACAAGGTGGACGACCGCAAATTAATCAGCTTCGAGCGGATGTTTTCCCGGCTCGGCCTGTGCGTTGGAATTCTCAACGGCGCGGTTTATTTTTTCGTAATCATGGTGCCCATATATATTGGCGGCTATTTCACGGCGGAAGCGGCGACCGAAGGGAACAATCCGGCCGGCGCGCAGTTCCTGACCCGGACACGCGAGGAATTGCACAATCTCAAACTGGACCGAATGCTGGCCGCTTACGATCCGACGCCCGCGCAAGTCTATCAAGCCAGCGACATCGCGGATCTTCTCCTGCACAATCCGCTGCTGAAAAGCCGCATCTCGCATTATCCGCCGTTCCTGACCCTGGGCCAGCGTCCTGAATTCCAAGCCCTGGCCAACGACGGGCCATTGCTGGAAATGATCGATCGCCAGGCCAGTATCAACGAAATTCTTAAATACCCGGCCGTCCAAGCCATCGTGACCAACGCCGCGTTGACGGGCGAGGTTCACGAAATTCTCGGCCATGAACTCAACGATTTGCAGGAATATCTTAACACCGGCAAATCGCCCAAGTGGGACGATGAACAGATCCTGGGAGTCTGGACCATCGATCCGCAAGCGACCTGGTCGGAAGCCCGCAAACGGCACACTGGCTTGACCCCGAAGCAACTGGCTAAGTTGAAAAACGACATGTATCCGGTCATCAACGACCTCAGCCTGACCGCCACGACGGACAAGCAGATGATTTTGAAAAAAGCGCCACCCGGCGGCGGGAACGCCACCATCGTTGCCACGGGCACATGGCAAAAAGACGGCGCTTATCAAGTCACTCTTCCCGGTTCGCATCCGGAAACCACGGAAATTGAAATTGAAGAAGGCGACACCCTCCTTCTTCCCAAAGACGGTTACGTTCTTGTTTTTGACAAGGACCTTTAGAAAATCCTCCAAGTGAATATCCACGAATACCAAGCCCGGCAACTGCTCGCTCAATACGGAGTCAACCTTCCCGCGGGAGAAGTCTTTACCGACGCCACCGCGGCCCGGCAATTCGCCGAGCAACTCTTCGCCAATGGCGAGACCCTGCTCGTCGTCAAATCCCAGATTCACGCCGGCGGCCGGGGCAAGGGCACTTTCAAAAGCGGATTCAAGGGCGGCGTCAAATTGTGCAAGACAGCCAATGACGTTTTCGAGAGCGCGAAAGGAATGCTCGGAAATGTGCTTGTCACCAAACAGACCGGGCCGGAAGGGCGCCTCGTCAGCAAAATTCTCGTGGCGTCCGCGCCGGAAATCAAAAAGGAATTTTACTGCGCCGTGCTGCTTGACCGCGCCTTGTCGCGGCCCATCATCATGGTCAGCACCGAGGGCGGGGTGGACATCGAAGAAGTCGCGGCCGTTCATCCGGAAAAAATCGTCAAGGAAGTTGTTGATCCTGCGCTGGGCTTGTTGCCGTTTCAAGGACGCAAGCTGGCGGTGGCGCTCGGATTGAAGGGCGATTTGATTGCGGCCGGCGCGAAGTTGTTCGCCTGCGTTTACAAGACGTGGTGGGAATGCGACGCCAGCATGGTGGAAATCAATCCGCTCTGCCTCATCGCCGGGCGCGATGGGAAGGACACGATTGCGGCCGTCGATGCCAAGATCGGCCTCGATGACAACGCGCTTTACCGGCATCCCAACATTCAAGCGATGCGCGATTTGGCTGAGGAAGCGCCGCTGGAAATTGAAGCGAGCAAGTACAGTCTCAATTACATCAAGCTCGACGGCAGCATCGCCTGCCTGGTCAACGGCGCCGGTTTGGCCATGGCCACGATGGATATTATCCAGCACTTTGGCGGGCAGCCGGCCAATTTCCTCGACGTGGGCGGCGGCGCCAGCCGGGAACAGGTCACGGCCGCGTTCCGCATCATCCTAAGCGACCCGCATGTCAAAGGCATTCTGGTCAACATTTTCGGCGGCATCATGGATTGCAACGTCATCGCCACTGGCATCGTCGCGGCGGTGAAGGAAACCGGCCTGAAACTTCCGCTGGTCGTGCGGCTGGAAGGCAACAACGTCGCCGCCGGCCGGAAAACGCTGGCCGAATCCGGTGTCACAATTCTGACTGGCGATTCCATGGCCGCCGCCGCGCAAAAAGTCGTCAAGGCGGTCGGCAGGTGAGCATATTGGTAGCAGAAAGCCGAAGAGTGTCTGATTGGAGATAATCCAATGATTGACGCAGAAACATTGGCCCAAATAAACGGCGAGTATGTAATGCCCCCGGACGCCGGTCCGGCCTGGCGCGCGGCGCACGCGGCTGGCATTGATATGTCCTTGATAGAGCACGCTCTGAAATTGACGCCCGAACAACGGCTGGCTGAACACCAGCAAGTCATTGATTTTTTGATAGAGGTTCAGGAGGCGAATGATGCTTATAGCGAGCACAATTGGGTAGTGGCGCGCGGGCTCATGGCCATCAAGGAAAGAAGAGAAAAACAAAAAGATTTATTCTAAACCATGTCCATTCTCGTCAAACCCGATACAAAGATTCTTGTCCAAGGCATCACCGGCAGTTTCGGCGCCAAGCACGCGCAACTCTCGCTCGATTACGGCACGGCCGTCGTCGCCGGCGTGACCCCCGGCAAGGGCGGTCAGGCTTTTGAACACGGCGGAAAAAAGGTGCCGGTATTCGACACGGTGCGGGACGCCGCCAAGCAAACCGGCGCCACGGTCTCGGTTATTTTTGTCCCGCCGCCCTTTGCCGCCGACGCCATTTTGGAAGCGGCGGACGCCGCGCTGGATTTGATCGTTTGCATCACGGAAGGCATTCCTGTCAATGATATGGTCAAGGTGAAGCAGGCCATGTGCGGCGGCAAAACACGGTTGATCGGGCCGAACTGCCCGGGCGTTGTCACACCCGGCAGCGGGTCGGATTCCAAGGGCGGTTGCCGCATCGGTATTTCGCCCGGTTACATTCATAAGAAGGGCAACATCGGCGTGGTGTCGCGCAGCGGAACATTGACCTACGAGGCGGTCTGGCAATTGACCTGCCGCGGCGTGGGCCAGTCCACCTGCGTCGGCATCGGCGGCGATCCCGTCAACGGCACGTCGCACTTGGACATCGTTAAAATGTTCAACGAAGATCCGGACACGCACGGCATCATCATGATTGGCGAAATTGGCGGTTCAGCCGAGGAGGAAGCCGCGGAATGGATCCAGAAAAACTGCCGCAAGCCGGTCGCTGGATTCATCGCCGGGGCCACCGCCCCGCCCGGACGTCGCATGGGCCATGCCGGTGCGATTGTCAGCGGCGGCAAAGGGACTGCGGCCGCAAAAATCGAAGCGTTCAAAAAAGCGGGCATCGGCATTGCCGCCACTCCATCCGAAATGGCCGACACGCTGTTGAAAATGATGTGACGCCGTTGGTGGTGCAGGCACTTAATTGCATGGCGCCGTGCGGCCATCGCAGCGCGATGTCCCTACCCTAATGTGGTAGGTTCGGCGCGCTGCGCCGACCGTCCGACCTAGTTATGCGCCTTGGCGGAATTGACCCGGGCGGCGTCGATGGCTTTTCCCAGGGCCGCTTTCAACGACGGCACCGCTCTTAGCACCCGCTCATAGACCTTGATGGCTTTGTCCCATTCTTCTTGACGTTCGTAGATGTGGCCGGCCGCCTTGCCCGCCTGTTCCACCCAGAACGGATCGAACGGTTCCAGTTCGTAAAGCACCTTGCGGTAATGATCCAGCGCGCGTTCCGGTTGGGCCTGTTGCTCGGCGATCTGTCCCAGCGCCACTTCCGCTTCGCTGCGCGTGGCGATGTCCATATTGGCCGCGGGAACGGCGAGAACGGATTGATACATCTGCACCGCGTCGGAATAAACGGCCGGGTCATGCTTGCCCGCTCCCCATTGCAAGTCGGCCCATTGCCGGTAACAGTCGCCCAATCGTCCCAGCGCCTGCGCCGCCATGGCATTGGTGGTCGCGCCATTGGTCAGGTTGCTCAACGCCTTGATGGCCTGGTCGAGAGCGATATTGTTCGTCGGGTTGGCGATGTATTGTTGCAGAAAGACATCGCTGCCCAGCGCAAAATATCCCTGCGCGATAAAACTGGCCGGCGCATTGGTATTGTTGACAAGATCGGAAAAATATTGGCGCGCTTCGTCGGTATCGTGCCGGGCCAGGGCGCAGCGCCCCGCCATCAACCGCGCCTGGTAGGAAAGATCGCCCGCGTTGGGAAATTTCTGGTAGAGCAACTGGTAATTTTCCTCGGCGGACTGGATATCGCCGCGATTGTAATAATAATCGGCCACCGCGTTTTGCGCCCAGGCCGCCAGGTTGTTCCCGGGATAGTGTGCCACGAAATTGGTGAATAACGAGAGCGCGTTCGATTCCATCCCGGCCTTGCTGTAATCCAGCGCGCGCGCGTACTCGACCTGCGGGCGGAGCAGCGGCGCGTTGGTGGCGTGTGCGTCCAGCCACGCATCGTATTTGCGCAACGCGTTGGTCCAATCGCCTTCCTGTTCGTAAGTGCGGGCGATGGCGAATTGTGCCTCGGCCAGCATCGGGGTGTTGGGCGAGCGTTTCAAAACTTCGCTGAATTCGCGCCGGGCCATTTCGTAATCGTTGGTTTTGCTTTCGCCGATAAGCAATTGGCCGCGATCGCTGAAGAGGCTGTTGGGATAGCGGTTGAGAATTTCCTGGAGCGCGTTTTCCGCGTCCTTCTCCTGGCCAAGGGCGAGGCTGGCCTCGATGATTTGATAGAGAGCCTGATCAAACAACCCGCCGTTGGTCACGCTTTCCGTCGTGGCGTATTGCTTCAACAACTGGTTGTAGTTCGTCAGCGCGGGACCGTATTTGTGCTGGTACAATTCGGCATCGGCCAGCTTGAATTGCGCCACGGCCTGCTCCGGCGACGGGCGCAATTGGTCCGCCGCAATTTGAAAATCCGCTTCCGCCACCGCCATGTTGGTCTGCGCCCAATAACACCAACCCCGGTCCAGATGGGCCTGGGCCAGCAACGGACTGGCCGAAAAATTAGATATGACAGTGTCGAAGGCGGCCTGGGCCATTTGCAGGTAATCCGGGAGCGGGGTGGCCGAGTCATTCGTATTGACAATGAGGTTCGGGTTGAAATGGAGTTTCAAGTAGAGTTCGCCCAGACTTAAACGCGCCAGGTCCAGCGCCGGGCCGTTGGTGCGCTGGGCCAGGTAATTCTCCAGCAATTGCACCGCGTCCTGCGCCTGGTTTTGCGACAGGGTCAGCGTGACCGTTTTCAAAAGCGCCTGGCGCTGGTCGTCCGCCGGCACTTCATTGGCCAGATTGTTGGTGTAGGATTGCAGCGCGTCGGACGGGCGTCGCAACGCTTCAAAAATTTCGCCCCGCAAAAACCGGCTGGCCGCGAGGTGGCGCGGACCGGTGGCGTTGTCCAGCAGGTTGGTGGTGCCAACCAGCGCGTCGGCGGGCCGGCCGGCCGCCAGTTCGAGACGGCACAATAAATATTGGCGGCGCCATTGCCATTCGGGATCGAGCGCGGAGACGTCGATGGCGCTCACGGCTTTTTCGCCCTCGGCGTATCGTTTCTGGGCCAGAAGCGCCTCGCCCAAAAGCAGGACTCCGCGGGGCACAATCGGATTCTTCGGGTCCGCCGCGGCCAGCGTGCGAAAGGAGCCGTCGGGCTTTTGCAGCAATTCCATCACGCGCGGCCAGTCGCGCACTCCGGCCCAGGCCTGGGCCTCGTCGAAGGCCGCTTCCAGGCGCCAGGGCGTGTCATGATAATTTTTGATGAGATTGGCGAAGCCGGTGCCGGCCTCGGCGAAATCGCCCTTGTCCAGACGCGCGCTGGCGATCCAAAAGACGTAATCGGGCGCCCAGTTGCCCGATTGCGACACGTTGTTAGTCAATAATTGAATGGCGCCGTCGTAATTGCCTTGTTCGAGCCGGGAACGGGCCAGAAACAAGGCGGCATAGGCGCGCTGCGGCGAATTCGTGTAGGTGGAAAGGAAAGTTCCAAAATTGGTTTCCGCCTGCGAATATTGATGACCCTTAAAGAGCAAAAGGGCGTGGGCCAGGTCATCGGTCTCGGCGGATTTTGGCGCGGCGCGCAGCAAGCCCGGCGTCAACAATACGATCCCGCACGATATCAACCACAACCAGCGCCGCCAGCTCGTCTCTTTCCCGTTTGTAAAGCCGGTTCTAATCATCGTCGTCGGGATCGCGCAATTCCTCGGTCATTTCCGGGTCTTCCAAAACCACCTTGGGCCGGCCGGGGGCCAGTTCCGCCTCGCGCTTGTCGCCTTCCACAATTTGTTCCGGCGTCAACTGCGCCTTGATTTCGTCGCGCACACTGATGGCGGCCGGGACGGACCGTTTCGCGGCCAGGCTCACCCAAATGTAGGCCTCGAGCAAATTAACTTCCGTGCCGCGCCCGTGACAATAACACAGGCCCAATTCAAATTCCGCCTGGGACAACCCGCCTTCTGCCGCGCGGCGAAAACATTCAAACGCCAGCTTCTCATCGACGGCTGCGCCCACGCCGTCCTGATAGGCCTTGCCCACATTGAATTCCGCCTCGACCACTCCCTGGGCCGCCGCTTTGCGATACCAGTCCACCGCGGCGTTTTCGTCCTTGGCAACGCCCTTGCCGCGTTGCAACGCGGAAGCGAGGCTCATCTGGCCGGTCGCATCGCCGCTCTCGGCCGCGCGCTGAAACCACATCACCGCTTCCTTGGGATTGGGCGGCGCGCCCAAACCTTTTTGCAAACACAGACCGAGGCTCACTTCCGCGCCGGTCACACCTTGCTCGGCCGCGCGGCGAAACCATTCAATGGCTTCCGTGTAATCCTGCCCAGTGCCCTGGCCATTGGCGTGGCAAATGCCGAAACTGAATTGCGCGCCGGCATCGCCGCGCTTGGCCGCTTCGCCAAACCAATGGGCCGCCTCACCGTAATCCTGCACCACCCCGTCGCCTTCGGTGTAGGCCGTGGCCAATTGAATTTGCGCCCGGACATCGCCGCGCCGGGCCGCGTTGAGCAACTTTGCTTCCTTGGGATTCAGCGCCACCTTGGTGCCGCGCTGGCCTGCCTTGGCTTTGCCGCCAAAAAGACTGCTGATGCCGGAGCCCAGGCCCCAGATTGCCATCCATATTACTTTCCAGATTTTTACCAAGCTCGTCCGTTGAGCGATTCCGCGAGGCGCTCAAATCCCCATGTTGGCCAGCATGCTGGCGATGCGGTTGACCACGGCTGTCAATTGCGGGTGCGTGTCCTCGAAGTCGCCCACGGAAGATTCCAGTTCGCCCACGGATTGCTTGAGCGAATCCGGATTTTTATCCGGGCGGATGGCTTCGTGCGTGGAGGCGGCGGCGCAGGATGCGATGGATTCCGCCTGTGCTTGGTTGGTTTTGGACAAGGCGGAAATTTCCCCGCGCAATTGTCCCAGCAGTTTGAGCAACTCACCCCTCCGGCTTTCATCCACGGTCTCGGAACCGCGGATGCGCCCCTCAATCTTTGAAATTATTTCCTCCACCATAACGCGTGTTCATTAAAAGATACCGAAAACCCCGCGCACAAGCAAATGCTCTTGTCCGCCTCCCGGTGCCATGGTAACAACCAGCCCGTTCAATTATGCGCGTTCTTATTGCTACAGTCACAGCCGGGGGAGGACATCTGGCTGCCGCCGGCGCTCTCGAGGAAGCCTGGCGCGCCTTGCGGCCCCGCGACGTTTTGGAAAAAGTCGATGTGCTGGATTTCGCTTCCAAGCTCTACCGCAAAATTTACGTGAGCGGATACGTCAAGGTGGTCGAACACGTTCCGGAAGTTTATGGAATGGTTTTCAAGAAGACCGACGATTCGGCCAAGGTGCGCCGCGCCAACACCTTTCGCCGCACGTTCGCCCATCGCACGAACAAAGGCTTCGTGCGTCATCTTGAGAAGTTCAAGCCGGACGTCGTTCTTTGCGTTCATTATTTGCCTTTGGAAATTTTGGGCCACATGCGCGCGAAGAATCCCGGCGCTCATCCGATGACCGTGTGCATCGTGACGGACTTTGAAGCGCACGCCTTTTGGATGGAGCCGTTTGTGGATTTTTACTGCGTGGCGGCCGAGGAAACCAAGTCCAGCCTGGCCGCGCGCGGCGTTCCGGCGGCGGACATCACTGCAACCGGCATTCCCATCGCGCCGAAATTTTCCCAGCCCATCGATGCTGCAGCGGTGCGGCGGCGTTATGGGTTGCGCGATGATTTGCCGACGCTGCTCGTGTTAGGCGGTGGTTTTGGCATGGGACCGGTCGCGCAAATTTTGGGACAATTGGACAAGCTGGACGCGCCCTTTCAAACGCTGGTCGTGGCGGGACGCAACGCCGAACTCCGCGCCGAACTGGCCACGCAGGATCGCAAACATCCGACGGACGTCCTCGGCTTTTGCACCAACATGAACGAGTTGATGACCGTGGCCGATCTCATCATCACCAAGCCGGGCGGCTTGACCACCTCCGAAGCCATGGCCATCGGGCGGCCCTTATGTATTTTACAGCTGATTCCCGGCCAGGAAACGGCCAATGCGGATTTTCTGCTCGAACGCGGCGCGGCCATCAAAGTCAATCGCCTGGAAGATTTGCCGTTTCGTTTGCAGCAATTGCTCGGCACCAAAAAACTTGCGCAGATGGCCAAATCCGCCGCCGCCCTCGGCCAACCGAACGCCGCCCGCAACGTTTGCGAAGCCGTCCTCGCCCGCGCAGCCGCCGCGGATAAGGGTTAATCGAACCGCGAGGGACCAACGTGCGGAATGGGCGATAACCATGAACTCATTCTCCTTCCGTGTGACGTTGCTGGTTGGCCTGATGGCAGCTATTTCACTGGTGGACTTTTGGCGCAACGGCGCGCGGGCGGTGAAATATCAGGAATACGGATTTGTTCTTGTCACGGGCCTGATTGCCGCAGCGGTTGGTTTTGTAAATGACGTAATTACTTCGTCGATTTCTCCCAGCTACTTCATCGTGGGAAAAGGCCTGGATGAAAATCCTGGTTTGCGTCTGCAAGCCGCCCTCTACGGTTGCAGGGCCGGGTTTGCCGCGGGCGTTATCGGCGGCGCAATATGTCTTTATGCCGCGCGAAGAAAATCGGCCCATCCGCAGTTGGAAGTTTTACAGCTTTTGCCGATGCTATGGATGCCGCTGACCGGCGCGGCCCTGTGCGGAATCCTTTTCCGTTTGACCTTGTCCCGATTCGACCCGGCGCATTTTGGTTCCCAACTGACCGGAGTAATTAGTCCCGAAGACATCGTTCACTTTCGGACCGTGTGGTGGGCTCATCTTGGACTGTATATCGGCATGGCCGTTGGGCTGACGGCCATGATTCTCCGGGTGTTAAAGAATCGACGCAAGTGCGTGGCGTCCTAAAAAACGGCTCGTCATTACACATTTTCTGGGTTATACTGTTTGACGGAATGAAATCACTCCAGAGAACGATCAAAGCGGTCATCCGACCCGGAGAACAGTCCGGTTACGTGGCGGAATGTCTTGAGATCGGTGTCGTTACTCAAGGAGATACTTTGGATCAAGTCACGCGCAACTTGCAGGAAGCGGTCGCTCTTTACTTGGATGGCGAAGATCTCGCATCGTTTGGGCTGGCGGATGATCCCACTTTGGTCGTGACTATGGAATTAGAACCACAGTTCACGCACCCAGATTGATTGACGAGTAAATGACCGTGTTGGCGCGGGATTGCAGGACGCGGCCGAAGGGCGTGTATCCGCCCGGACGCAATGATTGACGCAACGCTTCTTCCTTGCCCGTGCCCGAAGCCAGCATCCAGACGTTTTTCGCCGCGGCAATAACGGCGTAGCTCATGCTCAAACGATCGGGCGGCGGCTTCGGCGATTTCTCCACGTGCAGGTAGGGTGCCTTGATCGCGGCGCGGTCCGGCGGCAGATTCGGCATGAGCGAAGCCACATGGCCGTCCTCACCCAGCCCCAGAAAAATCACGTCTAACACCGGCAATCCTGTTCCGTCGCGGGGCGCGATGCGTTCGATGGTTGTGTTTGCCTCCGCCACGGCGGCCACGGGCGGCAGTTCGCCCTTGAGCCGATGCACCTTTTCCGGCGCGATGCCCAGTTCGTCAAATAGATTTTCCTTGGCCAGCAGATAATTGCTTTCGGGATCAGACGGTGGAACACAGCGTTCATCCGCCCAGAAAAAATCCACATTGCGGAGCGACACGTTTTTGCTGCGGGACAAGTTCGTGACTGCGGCGTAAAAATTTTTGGTGATGCGCCCGCCCGAAAGCGCGGCCAGGTGTGGAGCATCCGATTCGGTCAGCAAATCGAGCCAATCCCCGGCGACAGCCCGCG
>Ga0206875_1128_pt2 | contig 14542 bp, 8 predicted proteins | sample Alteio_BWOrgCont_9_FD_152616 | JGI IMG/M metagenome (GOLD analysis project Ga0206875, IMG submission 152616) | Enriched cells from forest soil in Barre Woods Harvard Forest LTER site, Petersham, Massachusetts, United States -... | ecosystem: Environmental > Terrestrial > Soil > Temperate forest > O... | reverse complement strand
GGTCGTGTCGGCGCGGTCCTTGGCGTAAATGGCGGCATACTCCTCGGGAATCGCGCCGCCTTCTCCTGTCGTGCATAAAATTCGGTTGTAGCCGGACGCAATCTTGTCGTCCATCGTCGGTTTTGCCACCATGTCGCCGGCGATTTGGTCCACCGTGAACTGGTCAAACGGAATATTCTGCTTGTAAGCGGCGATGACCCAATCGCGATACGGCCAGACGCTGCGCGCGTTGTCCTCGTGAATGCCCTCGGTGTCAGCGTAGCGGACCGCATCGAGCCACAGGCGGGCGAAATGTTCCGCGCTGGCATCGCTCGCCAGCAACCGGTCCACTTCCTTCTCGAACGATTTGGGCGACGCGTCCCGCAAATAATCTTCCACCTCCTTGGAAGTCGGCGGCAATCCTGTCAAGTCGAAGTGCAAACGGCGATAGACGCGGGCCTTTTGCCCACGCGGATTGGGCTCGAGGCCGTTTTGTGCGAGCTTGTGCGCCACAAAATGATCGATGGGATTGGAGGCCCAACCTGCCCCATCAGCAGGCACCTCGGGCCGCACCGGCGGAATCAGCGACCACGTTTTTTCGTACTGCGCGCCCTGGGCGATCCATTTCTCGATCAACGCGATTTCTTCCGGCGCCAATTTTCTCTGGCCGGATGCGGGCGGCATGACGTCGTCATCCGTTGCCTTGAGGCGCCGGACCAATTCGGACGCGGCCGGGTCGCCCTTGATGATGACCGGTTTGCCGTCGTCACGCGGCAAAAACGCAAAGGACTCCCGATCCAGGCGCAAAGGATTTTTCTTGGGTTTGCGGCTGGCCGAATCCGCCCCATGACACGGAAAACAGTTCTCAGAAAGAATGGGCTGAATCTGGTTATTGAAGGAAATTTTCCCGTCCGCGTCCGCTCCCTTGGCCTGCCATGTAAAAAGCGATAGCACGACGAGCAGGCACGCCGGTGGATTAAAAAGAAATCCGCGTCCGAACCTGCCTGCGAAATTATCCTGCAAAACGGTGGTCATTCCCTCCATTATATGACGTTTTTCCGGGCAAAACAATTCATTGCTGCCTGATTTTTGCGGGGAAAACGATTCTATGCCGACGCGGATACATTCTTCAAATCGGCCCGTACCTGCTCATAAGTTGTGGCGTAAGCGAGCACCCTGGCATCGGGAGTTGTCCCCGCGCTTTGGCAGGCGTCCCGATAACAGTCCGGCCACCAATTGCGGTGCTGCGTCTTCCCCTGCTCCCTCCAATGCCCCCAATTCATCAACACCTTCGACCAGCACTTGTCCCCGTAATCGACCGCTTCGGCCGCGTTCTTGAATTCCTTCAAATACCAATCCCGTCCAATGCGCGCGTGCAACACTTCGTCGGCCCAATCGTAATCCTGAAACAATGCGGACAACGGATGATGCGATTTGCGTGCGACTTCCCATTCGTAACGTTTGCCGTTTTTCGGCATCAATCCCTGTTCGATAAAATATAAAACCGCATGGCGTTCGATCGGCGTCAATTGCGTGTTCAGTCCGAGCGACCAGGTGAAATTAACCATGACGTTGCGCGGCCAATCCACACCCACGCTGGCGAAACCCAACTCGCCCATCATGGCGTGCCGCGCCTCGTCCCAAAGCTGCCGCGTCATGTCGCGATAATAAGCCCACGGCTTGCCGGTCGTTTCCGCGATGATGCTCGCCATCATTTCCGGCACGTCAATTTCGCGCAGCCGCTTGTAAAACATCATCAACACTTTCGCATCGGGCGGCATCGATTCATCGTAAAGAAACACTTCGGCGTTAACGCCCATGTTATAAGGATCGGGAAAACGGTCGTCGCGACGCGGCACATTGTTATAACGAAACGGCTTGGCCGAATGTTGGCGTGCGATCAATTTTCCGGAAGGGGTTTGCGTTCCGTTCAACCCACCGGCTGCGTCAAGGCAATCATTCAACAACCGCCGCCACGATGCCATTGCGTTCGCAGCCTCGGTGTCAATCAAACTGGCAAGGCATTGCCGGCCAAAACGGATCATGTCCTCCATTTCCAGCAGCGCAAAACGACAGAGACGCACCGACGGCGCATCGGCCAGAAGGTTGGTCTGCGCCATGTGATTTTGCAGCGCTTCCCGCAACGCGGGCACGGCCACGTCGTAAATTCCTGTCAACAACTCTTCAGTAGTCGGCGCCGCCAGAATCTCGTCAAAGAAAATGGCGAGATTGTCGTTCGGAATAACATCGAGACCCAGGGGCGGTTCGCGCATTTCGCCGACGCGTTTGCGCAAGGCATCGACGTGCTCCGCGCAAAGATGCGCGTGCAGGCTGAAACCCATTTTCAGTTCATAGACCGGCTCGGCCGTGATGCGGGTATTGAAAACCTGGTGCAGCCGTTTGAAGGCATAATGATAACGTTTAAGGCGGGCAACGCAGGCGTCGATGGACAATCCCGGCGCGGCGGCCTGTTCGACAGTGCACAATCCGGCCAGCGGCGGCAGATTTCGATACGATTGATAAGCCTTCATAACGCGAAAATTTCCTGAAGGATACTCCCATCCATCCGCAACTTCAATTGCCGGCGAGCGGTTTTGGTTTTCCGGGCAAGACCAAGGCGGCACCGAGTATCGCCATCCCCGTTGCGCAAAGCCACAAACCGATGCGGAGGCTCGTCGGACGATAGGAAAAATTCACGGTCGCCTTTCCTGCAGGAACTGCCACAGCGCGGAAATTGTAATCGGCGCGCAGAATTTCCGCAGGCTGGCCGTTCACCGTGGCCGACCAGCCCGGAAAATAAGTATCAAGCAATAGAAGATAGCCAGGGCGCGATGCCGATGCCTCCAGCGTAACGGCGTCCGGCTCATAAGAAAGGACGCGAACGGTTCCGTCGCCGCCCGCCTTCGCATCCGGCAACGGATTGGCCGATTTTTCCAAAAGCACGGACCGCCGCGGGTCGAACTCTCCGGAGCGCACTCGCTGCAAAACCGCATTCCGATCGGGCACAGTTTCGGCGTCAAATACAAGAATAGCCCGTGGCAGGTATTGCGTGTAACGATAAATCAAAATGTCCTTGTCATAAACGAGCTCGAAGAGATGCGGATCGACGGGCAGCGGCTTCTCGCCAAAAATATATTTTGCGTTCAAGAGTGGAAAAGCCCTGGGGATTTCTTCGGGATTGCGGTAAAAAAAGAATTCGTCGGCCGAGCCGGTCTATGAACTGAAAATGGGTTTCAGCCTGCACGCGCATCGCTTAACCCAAAAACCTGAGCCGTATTCGGTGGAAGCATCGTTCCCCCTCCAAAAACACGGAAGAGGGAATCGTCCTTTTTCAGCCATTCGATGGCTGGCGTTGAAGGATAATAAAGTTCGCGTGAAATGGATGGATTGAATCCAGTCCCGAAACACAACAAATCGGCACACGTCCAGCCCAAGCCCAAAACCATCGGCACCCAGCGCGGCCATCGCTTCGGCCAGATTGCCAGCACAACAACCGCAACCAAGCCACCGCCCAAAAGTAAAACCTGCCGAATGAGAAACGAGTGATGCACCGCATCCAGCAGGGCGATTTTCGCCCGGCGGTAAGACCTTGCCCTCTCCGTCAGTTCGTCCCATCCAAAGGCCGCTAAAACGGCGACGCCGAATCCAACGACCAGAAAGAGCCGGGTTTGATCGACATTTGAAAGGATCGGCAATACGCGCAAGACCAGGGAGAATGGAAGGATGTCGTAAATGACGACGATCGATGCCGCAACCAGCCCGCAGAAAAACCAAGTGAATTTACATCGCCGAAAGGCCACGCCATACGCCGCCAGAAAAAGCGGCAGGATCCCCACGTAGCCGGTGCGTTCGATGTAATTATCGGTGGCGCTCCAGTCCAGACGAGTCGGCATGTCCTCATTTCCCAGCGCCGGACTGCCTAACGCGTTCGGTAGCAAAAAGTGGATCAACGACGGAACAGTGATATGCGCACTCCAGCGTTTCAAGGCGCCGACCGCTTCCGGGCTGGAACTATTTCGGTAGTACTCGATAAATGGCAGAATTTGCGGCGCGGCCAAAAGCAGGCCCACGCCGATTGCTCCCGCCAGCCAAACGATTCGTTGCCACCGATATTGACCACTGCAAAAAAATCGGAATCCGAAATAAGTCATGACAACTAGCGTCACATGGATTGCGGTCGGCGGATGTCCGCCCAAAATCAAGCACGCATAGGCAAGCGCAAAGCCAACCCAAAGACGGAATGCGCGCCTCGAATTCAGTTCGCCCGGTTCCAGTCGAAACGATTTTTCCACGAACCAAAGCAGCAGCGGCAGCCACATCGCGCAATTCACATGAGGATGACCCAGCCAGACAATCATGAACCCGGACAAACTGAAAACGATTCCCGCGAAGAGAGCCGCTGGTCGGGTCACGCCCAATAGTCGCATATAAAGAATCGTGAACCATCCCGCCATGCAAAGTTTTATAAACGCGGCGGGACCGCTCGCGTTGAACGGCCCGAGCGGCGCCAATAGCAGCCGGATTGGAAAAAACAGCGCGCCTTGAATCGCTCCAAGATTCGGCGCACCACAACAGATGTAAGGGTTCCACAGCGGAAATCCCTTTTCCCGATGCATCAACTCCTGTGTGGGAAGGAAGGTCCAATATTGATCGGCCAGCAGAAAATTGGACGGGCGAACATCCCGGTTCCATGGAGGGAATTTGAGAACGGCATCCGCGGCGACCAATCCCTTTCCCGTGAACAACGACTCATGCAGCAGAAGGAACACAACAGCGGCCAGCGCCAGAACACAGAATATATCCCTGCCAATTCCCGACGACTTGGCCTCAGGATGCGTCGAGGCCGATTCCTCAGGCATACGGGCATTGTGGCTGATGAATTACAGAAACTCGCATGTGTGATGTTGAATACCTGCAAAAAACTGGGAGACCCCGAGCGAACGGTCAAGTCATTTCGACATTACTTGCAATCTACCCAAAGACACTGAGACGTCAAATTCAAGGGCGAGTTCTGGCTGGTGTCGAGGAAACAAAGATTGAGGTGTGATTGGACACCGTCACCCAGTCTGGGTTGTATCCACCGGGCTCATTTTTGTCGAGCATTCTCACCGTAAAAAAACCGCTGGGCGCAGGCGCTACCCAGTTGATCGACTCGGCCACGTCACGCAGTTTGTAACTCTCAGAATGGCCGTCAGCAAAACTCCAATCGAAACCGCCCCCGTGCACACGGCTCGGGGCTTCCATTCCAACCAAATAATTGTCACCCGTGCCGAGCGGATTGATGTCAAACTCGTCGTCATCAATGGAGTCCGGATCTTGATCGATGAATACGAACAGATTCGCTGGTGTCGTCACTTGCGATTCCTTCTGGAAAAACACATACTGAGACGGAGTGCCGTTGTCGCCGTAACCACCCGTGCCAGAATAATAGCCGTTCATGTAGCAATTCATCGCATAATTGCGGGACCGATGCGCATTCGTGACGGTAGTTTGGTCTCCGGGACACTGATATGTTGGCAACGACTGGAGGTAAGGCCAAAACACGCCATTCTTAAGTTGCTGGGGACAACTCTCATTATAAGGCGATGGAAACCCGGTGAGCAATTCCCCATTAAACGCACCGCCTTGATCCGATCCACCACAATAGCCAGGACCCCAACACGCCGTGGTCGGGTTGCCGGAAGCATCCAGCCAATAGCAAGTGACGAGGTTCCCCTTATTATCGCCATTATACATGACCCAGGACAACACGAGCTGATGCATGTTGTTCATGCAATAGGTTCGTTGGGCGTCCATTTTTGAACGGGCCAGGGCCGGGAGGAGCAATGCCGCCAAAATCGCGATGATGGCAATGACCACGAGCAATTCAATCAACGTGAATGCCCGCGCCAACAATTTTTTTGAACCGCAGATTATCAAAGGGAAGCGACTAAAAACAGTTAACTGCCCGTAACCTACGGCAGCCCGCCACGCATGTAAAGAAAATACTCGTCATTTTCCACGGAAGATCGCTGAAAAATGAAGTTCGGCTTGAATTCGTTCCGCCACAATGCCTTGGAATGGCCGATCGAACCCGGGCGTTTAAAAAAACTTGCAGGCGGAACTTGATAAATCTATTCTGTACGGCCTTCGAGGCCAGTTTAGCTCAGTTGGTAGAGCAACGCTTTCGTAAAGCGTGGGTCGCCGGTTCAAGTCCGGCAACTGGCTCCAACCTTCGCACTTCGTGCTTCGGTTGGCAGGCCAGCTTCTACGCTTCGTTGAAGTTAAATGCTCGCTGATAAGAATTTTGCGTGAATAAATTATTTTCTGAATTGGGGCTTTCGGCAGGTGTGCTGCAAGCCGTTGAAAAACTCGGTTTCGAGCAGGCTTCGCCCATCCAGGCCGCCGCGATCCCCGAACTGATGGCCGGCAAGGATATCGTCGGCCAATCGCAAACAGGTTCGGGCAAGACCGCGGCATTTGGCATTCCCGCCGTGGAAAAAGTCGATCCCGCCAAACGCCAGGTGCAGGTTTTGATTTTGTGCCCCACGCGCGAATTGGCCGTCCAGGTCTCGGAAGAAATCTATAAGCTGGCGCTGTTCAAGCCGGGCATTCGGGCGCTCCCCATTTACGGCGGACAATCCTACGAGCGCCAATTCGCCGGGTTGCGCCAGGGCGCGCAAGTCGTCATCGGCACGCCCGGCCGAATCATGGACCACATGCGGCGCGGTACTTTGCGGCTCGATACTGTGAGAATGGCGATCCTCGACGAGGCCGACGTCATGCTCAACATGGGTTTCCGCGATGACATCGAGTTGATTTTGCAGGCGGCGCCCAAGGATCGGCAGACCGTTTTCTTTTCCGCGACGATGCCCAAGCCGATTCGGGACCTGATAGCCAAATATTCGCGCGACGCGCAGAACGTAAAAATCGAGCAAAAAGTTTTGACCGTGCCGACGGTTGACCAGGTTTATTTTGAAGTGGATAACCGGCACAAAATGGAATTGTTGACACGGCTGATTGACTTGCACGACCTCAAGCTCGGCATCATTTTTTGCAATACCAAACGCATGGTGGATGACCTGGTGGATTATCTCGCAGCCGCCGGCTACCAGGCCGACCGATTGCACGGCGATATGAACCAGAACATGCGCGATCGCGTCATGAACAAGTTCCGCCAGTCCGGCTTGGAATTTCTGGTGGCAACGGACGTGGCCGCGCGCGGCATCGACGTGGATGACGTGGAAGTCGTGTTCAACTACGACCTGCCTTACGACCCGGAGGATTATGTGCATCGCATTGGCCGCACTGGCCGCGCCGGCAAAAGCGGTCGGGCCATTTCTCTTTTGCCGTATCGCGAATTGTTTCAAATCAAAAACATCGAGCGCTTTACCAATCAAAGGATTCAGCGTGGAACCATCCCAACGGTGGACGAAGTGGCCGAGGCCAAGGAAAATGTTTTCCTGGAAAAACTCCGCTCGTTGCTGACAGGCGGCGCATACCAGAAGCGCGATCAGATGATCGAACGTTTGCTGGAAGAAGGATTTAATTCTTTGGACATCGCATCCGCGTTGATTCACCTGCTGCAAAGCGGCGAATCGGCCAAATCCACCCGCAAAACACCGGATCCCCGCGGGCCACGTCGTGAAATGGATGGGGAACGTCCACGCAAGTTTCAAGCGACGCCCAGCGCCCCCGTTCGACGCCCGGAAGAATTCGAGAGGCGGGACAGGCCGCCGGTTCCGACCACCCCTGCTCCAAGTGCGCCGCAGCCGGTAAAAAAACCGATTGAATCGCCCAGGCCCTTGCCGGAAAAAGCCTATTCTGACAGCAAGTTTCAAGCGACAACCAGCGCTCCCGTTCGACGCCCGGAAAAATTCGAGAAACGGGACAGGCCGTCCGTTCCACCGGCCCCTGCTCCAACTGCGCCGCAGCCGGTAAAAAAGCCGATTGAAGCGCCCAATCCCTTGTCGGAAAAAACCTATTCCGACAGCGAGATTTTGGCGTCCGTCAAAAGACCCGAACCGAAACCGGAATCCAAATTAATTTCAAAACCGAAGCCCGCCACTGAAGTCGTAAAGCCAAAGGCCAGTCGTTCCACTCCAGAAGGTCAAACGCGCCTCTGGATGAACCTGGGCCAGGCGCAAGGCATTACACCCATTGACGTGGTGAATTCTGTCGCAGGCGAAACCGGATTGCCGGGCAAAGTTGTCGGCACAGTGGACGTCCGCGAGAACCATCTGTTCGCGGATGTGGCCAATGAACATGTGCAAGGGATCATCGCGAAATTGAACCGTACGACCATCAAAGGCCGCAAAGTCAAAGTGAAGTTGGCCTGAACCGCTTTGCGGATTCTCCCCGGACAGCGCAGTCTCCGTAAAAATAAATGTCCAATTTTCCGTGTCCAGCGGCCAATAATGAGTAGATGTCCGCCGCGGACGACATGGACTTAATCCGGGAATACGTCGAGGCTAATTCCGAGACAGCCTTTGCCGAATTGGTGCGTCGGCGCGTCAATCTTGTCTATTCCGTTGCGCTGCGATGCACGGGCAATTCCCATGACGCGCAGGATGTCGCGCAGACCGTCTTTGTGATTCTCGCCAAAAAAGCAATCACATTGCGCCACAGAACCATCCTGACCGGCTGGCTTTATGAAACGACGCGGCTCACCTCCGGCCAGCTTTTGCGGACGCGGGCCCGGCAACAAACTCGCGATCAGGAGGCGTATATGCAATCCACTCTGAATAATTCGGAAACCGAAGGCCTCTGGCGGCAACTCGCGCCCCGGTTGGAACAAGCGATGTCGCGGCTGAGCGAAGACGAACGTACGCTGATAGCGTTGCGCTTTTTTGAAAACAGAAGCGTGGCGGAAGTCTCTACCGCGTTGGGCATTCAAGAATGGGCCGCCCGCAAACGAAGCGAACGAGCCATGGAAAAATTACGGGCTTATTTTTCCAGGCACGGCATTGGTTCGACCACGGCCATTCTGGCCGAAGCCGTTTCCGCCCACTCCATTCAAGCCGCGCCCATCTCCCTGGCAAAGAGCGCCAGCCACCTGGCCCTAAGCAAAGGAACAATTTCGGCCCTGGCCAAGGGAGCGTTAAAAGTGATGGCATGGGCAAAGGCAAAAACGGCCGTCGCAATCGGTGTCGCGATTTTTATGGCGGCAGGTGCGACGACAACACTAATGGTTCGTCTCAAAAATCCAGCCGTCGCACAAACAGACTTTCCGCGTTCGTCCTGGAAAAATGCCGGATACGCCGATCCGGTATCGGCATTCGAGACCGCTATCTGGGCCACCTCTCAAAGCGATGGGAAAATACTTCTCGCCAGTCTTACTCCCGATTTGCAGCAACAATTGGGATTAAACCTCGCTCACGCCCGGATGTCTCCGGAAGACTTTCTGTCCCAACCAAAAAATAGCGCCGATCACCTCAATGGGATAAACGGATTTCACATCAGCAAATTGAAGGCAGTTTCGGAAGGCGACGTTCGCTTGGGTATCTCCATTGAAGGTAAATCAAGAGAAAAAACATTCACGATGAAGAAAACCGGCAATGAATGGAAATTGGATGAATTTCCGGCAAATCTTTGATCTCCCCCGTTCATCAATTCACTGTTCCAACATGAACACCAAGGCCAGGCGCACAGGCGCGTTTACCCTCACGGAACTCTTGGTGGTAATCGCCATTATCACGGTTTTGGCGGCGCTACTTCTGCCGGTTTTAAGCGCCGCCAAAGCGAAGTCGCAGCGAACAAATTGTTTAAACAACCTCCGCCAAATCAATCTGGGCGTGAGGATGTATTCGGACGACGCCAACGACACCTCGCCTGCCGCGTCGAAAACAAATTCCGTGGACGTTTTTTCGGCTTACAAACAACTCATGAAAAACTACGTCGGCGTGCCTGGGGCGTCATCGCCGCAGGAAAAAATATTCACCTGTCCAGCAGACCTCTTCTATTACGATTACGCGTTCACGCTTCAGCCGCGCGGATACGTGCCGCAAAGCCTTTGCCTGCAATCCAACAACGATTATTCCAGTTACTCGTTCAACGCGGGCAACCTGAACCACGTCCTCTTCAATGGCACCAACTTTGTTGAACCGGGCATCGCCGGAATGAAGTTAAGCTCCATAAAAACTCCGTCGCGAACCGTTCTTGTCGCGGAAATGCCGGCATTCGTTCCTTACTCATGGCATCAACCCAGACGGCCTTTCAACCTGGCCGATTCTGTTTTTAACGGCTCCAGAAATACGGCCAGCTTCGTCGATGGCCACGTCAATTATATAACAATGTATTGGGATGGCACCTGGTCGAAAGGCACGCTGGCCCTGGCCCACGATCCGCCCGCCGTTTACGATTATCAATGGGGTGGCGGCTTTTAGATGTAGGCGGCAATTCTCGTACCACCGCTATAGCATCAGCCACTGAATCAGTGTCGCACGGCAAACGGTCTCCTTCCTGCGGAAATTCATAGGTGAACGGAATGTCCGAATTTGACACACGATGTCCGGTTTTAACAGGTGTCCTGAGTTGAACAAAAATTCCAAATTTTCTATCATGCCGGAAAGAAATAAATCCCAATCCACTGCGAATTACAAAAGTACCGAATGCTTGGAGTTTAGCACGGGGATGTCCTGAAGATTATTGTTATTTTGCAGCCGATAAACGCAGGGTGTCCGTGTGCGTTCTGTGAACACAAAGGATCTTATCTTATGAAAAACACTTCAACTAATTTCGAGTTCAAGGCGCTCAGCACTGCCTGCCCCAAATCCGGCCTGCCGTGGAGTTTGCCCGCCATAATCCAAAGGATTGGGTGTAAAGAAATCCAGCCGGACCACAGCTTCTATGTGTTCGCACTTATAGTCGCCCTTGCCTGTTGCACTTTCGCCGGGCGTGCTTTTGCCCAGCCGCAGGACAATTGGTATGCCTGGCATACCTACGGCAACACGGGCATCACCTCTCTAAACTGCATGAACACTTCGCCAGGCACGGCAGCCACAAATGGCGGAATTTCGTCTCCATACGGAATTGCCGTTGGACCGGACGGTCGTATTTTCGTAGCGGACCATTCCTATGGCCTGATTCAGTGCTACAGTTCGAACGGCGCCTTCATGTTCTCGATAACGAACGGCTTCAACGGAGGGCAAAACTTCAGCCAGCCTCTTGGGATGATCACGGACAAATCCGGCAATCTCTACGTCGCCGACAATGGCAATAACTGCGTCTTTGAGTTCGGTTCGAATGGGACGTTTGTGCAGGAAATCGGCGGTGTATCCGGGACGTCGCCCGGCCAGCTCAGCGGAGTCAGAGACGTTGCGGTTGCGGCAAATGGCCAGATTTACATAGTTGAGAATGGTAATTCCCGGGTTTCCCAATTCAATCCAAACGGCACTTTCAATCAAATACTGATCAATTCCGGTTCGCTCGGCAGTCAACTGAGTTCGCCCGTTAGTATAGCCATATCAGATGCCGGGGAGATTTTGGTTACTCAGGATTACATGTCTTATCAAAGTGAAGTTACTGAAGGCGGTGGTTTTCGAATGCTTAAAGCCTTTAACACAAACGCCGGTACTAATTTTCTCTTTCAAATCGACCTTTCTGATGCCCACGGCTTTAATGACGGCTGCTTTGGCGGGACAGCTTACGAAGGCCCATGTTGCGTCCGTGTGGATAGCAGCGGGCTTGTGCACGTTATCAGTGGCGCCTGCGGGTCCAAATATGACTGCGGCAACGACGGGGAAAATCCCTACCCAATTATCTGGCGTGTTTTTAATCTTTCCGGCACGCAACTCCAGTACAACACGCTTGGCTTCGGTTACGAGAGCACGGCGGAAATCTTTTGGCCCTGCCAGGCAATTGGACCGGACGGAACCATGTTCTTTGTGGACCAACCCACCGGGCAGATACAGCAGTATTTATATGCGAAACGCGAGCAGGATCCCGTGCCTAAGAATGCCCCGTCCATGCCGGAGGTGCTCAGCGTCCAACAGCGGACGAACAGCACCATTATTGACATTTACTATCATGTGACCGATCTGGACGATTCTAATACGTTCGCTGGCATTTTGATCTTTACCAACGGCACCCAGTCCCTCTCTGACTGTTTCCAACCGCAAACATTTGTGGAGGGAACAGGGACCAATATCAACGCGGTGGTCCCGACCGGCCAGACCTTGCATCTTGCGTGGAATGCGGGGATGGATTGGAGCACAACAAACACCGCAAACTTTGTCGTGGGAATCATTGCGAAGGATTTGCGGCAAGGCGGTTTGTTGGACTTTCACTTTCTCGATCTGCCGGCTGACCATGGTCTGCCCGCGTTGGAAATTAGCGCGACCCCGTTGATTCAATCTGATTTTTCGCAGGTATGGTGGTGGCTGCTCGCTACAAATGATCCCGGGATATCTCTTAGCAATGGGGTTATTCATGGCGTTGGTGGCGCCTACAACGGGCTGGCATTATGCAACGGTGATAATAATACAACAACCAACGGCCAGGCTTACATATATGCCAAAATGAACGTCCGGCAAGCCACGACGACGGAAGTCGCGTGGGCTTCCGAGGGTCCCAACGTGGGAATTACTAATCAATGGGCCCCAACCATCGCCGTAGCGGGAAGACCCAAGGCCGTCAATGAATATGGTTTTGACACAGGCAACTGGGGGACGAATGCCTGGTGGATTGTTCCGCAATGAAGGGCTGCTTATGCGTTTTTTCATGCGTATCCGCATGTGGACACATGGCGGTCGAGCGGCGATTCTAATATTATCGTCGATCTTAATCGTTTGGCCCGCCTTCAGCCAGACATCGTATTTCTATACGATTGAATCCCAGCCGGAGGGAATTTTCCCGACAACCAACGGTTACTCCGCCGCTGGTATTCCCATTTCGACACTCAACGTGCCTTACGGCCTAAGCAGCGGATATTACTTCGCCTATTGGGCGATTAACGATGTTCCCCAGACGGGCGTGACAGGGGCTGCACTCACCGGTGTCACCCTGCCCATGACCAACAATGAAACAGCCGTGGCGGTGTTCCTCCCAGCCGACGAAACCAACAATGCCGGATTGCCAGACTGGTACTTATACTTTTGGTTCGGCCAAACCAATCTAACCTACTGTTCTGATCCGTCCGGCGATGGTTTCACTATCTTTGACTACCTGGCCCGCGGTTACAGCCCGGTAATCCCCAATGTTACTACCAACGGCGGTCCCATCCTGCGCCTGTCTACCCCTGCGTCCTTCACCCCTCCTTCGCAATACTGTTACACGATCGAATCTCAACCGGAAGGAATCATCCTGACTACGAACGGATGCGTCAATGCTGGCACGCCCGTTTCAACACCCAATGTGCCTTACGGCCAAAGCAGCGGTTATGATTTCGCCTATTGGATGATCAACGGTGTTCCCCAGGCTGGCGTCACCGGTACGGCTCTCACCGACGTCACCTTGCCTATGACCAACAACGAAACGGCCGTGGCGGTGTTCCTCCCAGCCGATGAAACCAACAACGCTGGCCTCCCAATCTGGTATTTGGACTTTTGGTTCGGCCAAACCAATCTCACCTACTGTTCTGATCCGGCCAGCGATGGTTTTACTATCTTTGACACCTTGGACCGCGGCTACTGCCCGGCGATCCCCAACATCACGACCAACGGCGGTCCTATCCTGCGCCTGTCCATTCCAGCACCCTTTACTCCTCCTTCGCAATACTGCTACACAATTGAGTCTCAACCGGAAGGAATCATCCCGACCACGAATGGATGCGTCACGGCCGGCACACCCGTTTTGACACCCAATGTTCCTTACGGCCTAAACAGCGGTTATTACTTCGCCTATTGGACAATCAACGGTGTTCCCCAGGCGGGCGTGACCGGGTGTGCCCTCACCGGTGTCACCCTGCCCATGACCAACAATGAAACAGCCGTGGCGGTGTTTTTCCCAGCCGACGAAACCAACAACTCCGGCCTCCCAATCTGGTATCTGGACTTTTGGTTCGGCCAAACCAACCTTACCTACTGTTCTGATCCGGCCGGCGATGATTTTACAATCTACGACACCTTGGACCGCGGCTACTGCCCGGCGATCCCCAACATCACGACCAACGGTGGTCCTATCCTGCGCCTGTCCACTGCTGCGCTCTTCACCCCTCCTTCGCAATACTGTTTTACAATCGAATCTCAACCGGAAGGGATCATCACGACCACGAACGGATGCGTCAATGCTGGCACGCCCGTTTCGACACCCAATGTTCCTTACGGCCAGAGCAGCGGATATTACTTCGCCTATTGGATAATCAACGATGTTCCCCAGGCTGGCGTCACCGGTACGGCTCTAACCGACGTCACCTTGCCCATGACCAACAATGAAACGGCCGTGGCGGTGTTCCTCCCAGCCGATGAAACCAACAACGCTGGCCTCCCAATCTGGTATTTGGACTTTTGGTTCGGCCAAACCAATCTCACCTACTGTTCTGATCCGGCCAGCGATGGTTTTACTATCTTTGACACCTTGGACCGCGGCTACTGCCCGGCGATCCCCAACATCACGACCAACGGCGGTCCTATCCTGCGCCTGTCCA
>Ga0206875_1173_pt2 | contig 14545 bp, 18 predicted proteins | sample Alteio_BWOrgCont_9_FD_152616 | JGI IMG/M metagenome (GOLD analysis project Ga0206875, IMG submission 152616) | Enriched cells from forest soil in Barre Woods Harvard Forest LTER site, Petersham, Massachusetts, United States -... | ecosystem: Environmental > Terrestrial > Soil > Temperate forest > O... | reverse complement strand
ATCGTTATCGATGCCGTAATTCTTCGCAGGTTTCCGTATGCGGGACTTTACAGTTTCTAGCCTAGCTCCGCCCCTTCCATCTTCTTTGTGGGCACCATCAAACTGGGCCTCGCCGGAGCTCGGCTTTTCTGCTCCACTATAAATGGGTACATGATCTGCATTTAGGAAATGCAATATGTCATGAGCATTTTCATTTATTTTATCAATCTTAGCGTTGCCGAATACAGTGGTTGTACCCAGCACATCGACGTTATTGGCCAGCAGCGTAGCACACAACTGCATCGTATCGCCGCCCCAGCCCCCGTCGATGATTACTTTTTCATCCATAAATCCTCCCTTTTTAAGCCTGCCACCCGAAGCCGAAGGCATGAGGCGTGGGGCGAGTGACCGGAATTGAACCGGCGACATCCAGAATCACAATCTGGCGCTCTAACCAACTGAGCTACACCCGCCACAGGGAACACTTAAATATTAAGGTGTCCTACCCCTTGCCAAGGTTGGCAGGGTCTGCATATGAGCAAAATCCACGTAAAGGTCAAGCATTGACATGAGACCTGAAGCCAAAAGAGGGGCTTGCAACTTATATTTTGTGGGAGTAACTATTCGCATCACACCGCACAAACGGGGTTTACCTATGAAGAAAATCGAAGCCGTCATCAAGCCGTTCAAACTCGACGAGGTCAAGGAAGCGCTTCAGGAAGTGGGCGTCCAGGGGCTCACCGTCATCGAAGCCAAGGGCTTTGGCCGCCAGAAAGGCCATACCGAGCTCTATCGCGGCGCAGAATATGTTGTGGATTTCCTGCCCAAAGTGATGGTCATCATCATCGTCGAAGACACCATGGTCGAGCGCGTCATCGAGGCAATTACCAATGCCGCACGCACCGGGCGCATCGGCGACGGCAAGATTTTCGTTACCGCCGTGGAGCAGGCTATACGCATCCGCACAGGCGAGACTGGCGGAGCGGCTATTTAAGGACTTCGCACTGATATTCATCCGCTTAACTTAGAAACCTAACACTAGAAGGACAGACCATGGCCGACAAAGACAAGAAGGACGCAGTAGAGAATGTGTTCAAGCTGATTAAAGAGCACGATGTACAGTTTGTGGATTTCCGCTTCACCGACCCGCGCGGCAAATGGCAGCATACTGCCTATTCCGCCAAGAAAGTGGATAAAGCCAGCTTTGAAGACGGCATCATGTTCGATGGCTCCTCCATCGCAGGCTGGAAGTCCATCAACGAGTCCGACATGATCCTGATGCCGGATGCATCCACCGCCTTCCTCGACCCCTTCTCCGCCCAGCCGACGCTCATCATTTTCTGCGATATCGTCGAGCCCTCAACCGGCCAGCTGTATGCGCGCGACCCACGCTCCACCGCCAAGCGCGCTGAGCAATACCTCGCCTATACCGGCATCGGCGACACCGCCTATTTCGGCCCTGAGCTTGAGTTTTTCGTCTTTGACGACGTGCGCTTCAAGGTCGGCATGAACGAAGCATTTTACTCGCTCGATTCCGAAGAATCGCCCATGAATACCAGCCGCGCCTACGAGACCGGCAATATGGGTCACCGTCCCGGCGTCAAAGGCGGCTATTTCCCGGTTCAGCCTGTGGATTCGCTCTCCGACATGCGCGCGGAAATGATCACAACCCTTAACAATGTCGGCATGACCGGCGTGTTGCACCACCACGAAGTGGCACCCGGCCAGTGCGAACTCGGCTTTGACTTCAGCACAATGACCGCAACTGCCGACAACGTGCAGAAATACAAGTACGTTGTGCACAACGTTGCCCATTCCTACGGCAAGTCAGTGACCTTCATGCCCAAGCCCATCTCTGGCGATAACGGCTCCGGCATGCACGTGCACCAGTCGCTGTGGAAAGGTGGTAAGCCACTCTTCGCAGGCAACGGTTACGCCGATCTCTCTGAGATGTGCCTCTATTATATTGGCGGCATCATCAAGCACGCCAAGGCCATCAACGCCTTCACCAACCCCTCGACCAACAGCTACAAACGCCTGATTCCAGGCTTTGAAGCGCCGGTGTTGCTTGCCTACTCTTCACGCAACCGTTCGGCTTCCATCCGTATTCCGTATGTGGCAAGCCCCAAAGGCAAGCGTATCGAAGTGCGCTTCCCCGATCCTTCCGCGAATCCCTACTATGCTTTCGCGGCATTGATGATGGCGGGCCTCGACGGCATCGAGAATAAAATCCATCCTGGCGATGCGATGGATAAGAACCTCTATGACCTGCCGCCGGAAGAGCTGAAGGAAGTACCAACAGTGAGCGGTGCATTGCGTGATTCACTGGCTGCGCTTAAGGCCGACCGCGCCTTCCTCAAGAAGGGTGACGTCTTCACCGACGATCAGCTGGACGCGTATATCGAGCTCAAGATGGAGGAAGTCTATAAGTGGGAACACTCCCCCGCCCCCGTCGAGTTCCAGATGTATTACAGCGTCTAAGCGTTCGACTATATTCAACTTAAAAAGAGGCGTGTGGAAACACCGCCTCTTTTTTATTGCCTCTCGCTGGGGCGCTTTTTTCCATTTCCATGGCCCTTGCTACCTAATTTTATTTTTGCAGCATGATTGCCATTCCCGCCATGCTGCACTTCCGGCGGAGGAACATAAGGAGCTGAGCCGGAAAATGGCGTGAGTGCATTTTCTTTATTTTCTATAATATCCGTCCTTGCTTCTTCTTCGCTACGCCAGAGAGCGGACCCTTGAACAAGCTCTTTGTTTTTCCTGTCGAAAGCAACCGCATGCGGTTTGAGGGCATCATACACATCGAATGTCTTTATTTCGACATCCTTATCTTCGCTAAGCGCATCAAATAACAATCTCAGTGAATGAAACCGCCGATAGTTCACTGATTTTGTATCAACTTTTATTTCAGACATCCGGCTATAAGCACCCATTGTTACAGTAGTGTTATAGGCTGAAAGTTTTCCATGAGTCCTCTTGGCTCTTTCGTCTCTTTTCTGCTGCTCCTCGAATTTAATTAGGCTGGGTGTATCTATTCTTCCTCCATGCTCGGACTTCGGGCAACCCACAACATGTGCCTCAACCGTTTCAGGATTTTGTACATTGATGTTCTGCACAGGCCCCATGCGTATCATACGCAAAAAGCCGCTCAGCTCATCGTCACTTATTGTTTTTTGATTGGCGATAAGCACTTTTCTTCTGGCCGGATTATACAATATCAGTGCGAGATTTTCATGCAGCCCTTCTGCCCCAATCAGCGGCCTGTTCTCGCCTCGGTCATACTGTCTCATATTTACAGAATTCGGAGGTGAAGTGAGTGCAACCTGGCCATGTTCTGGCTTGAGAAAAGTATGCCTGTCATCTGGCAAAGCAGCTTTCTTCAATTCACTGCTCAGGGGCTCTCGATATCTTGTGGGGTCACTCTCGTTGAGTGTCTGCTCAAAAGATTTCTTATTCTTACCATGCTGCGTCATACGTGTGCAGAATAACACGAAATGACTTAACTTTTAGTTACGCTTTTATTACAATTTTATTATTCAGGCGTGAATTTGTTTCTTTTATCCAGTATGTTAAGCTCTGCGTCTGGATAAATCTGCTAGATCGATTGTTCCGTAATTTCCGGTCGCTCGGTCTGTTTCTCTACCCATTTTGTTGTCGGTGAAGCCTCAGAAACAGCAGTAATATCTGGCTGTCCTGCCTTACCCTCTTCCCTGCTATCGCTGTGTTCAACCATCAACGCTGTATCACGTAATTTTTCAGCCTTATTCCCTTTGACCAGATTCATTATCACGCCAACTACGATGCTGACGCTGCTGGCGAGAAACAGTGGCAGCCGCCACGCAGGTTTCCCCGATTTTACCTTTGTAATAAACTCGGGAATCTCGGTAGCCACCAATCCGATAAATCCCGTGTTGGACAAAATTCCCCAGCGCTGCGCTTCCTTGCGGACCACAATTTCATCTTTCCACAATTCTTTTAGGGAATCATTCGTATCGCGTTGCATGCTTATATCCTCAGCTCCGACATACATTTATCAAGATGCTTGAATAACATGGGAATATTATAGCAGACTTGAGCCATTATGATTATGAAGAGTTTATGACAAAAACAGCCTATCAGGCAGTAAAAACAGCGTTTTAAAGCACGGCAAAGGCGTAAAAATCTTGTATAGTCTTTGACTGCATGAAAAAATGTTATAACATAACACCCACACCAGATGAGGGGTAGCATGCGCCACAAAGACACAAAACTGTCGCCACACGCAAAGAAAGTGCTGGAGACACTGCATAAAAACGGCAAGCCGATGACGGCTTATGCCCTGCTGGAAAAGCTGAAGCGTTTTGGCATAAAAGCCCCGCCGACTGTTTACCGCGCATTGGATGCACTGCTTGCGCGCGGGCTGGTACACCGCATAGAAACGATGGGCGCGTTCGTCGCCTGCCACGATGAGGAAGGTGATCATGGTGCACAGTTTGCTGTCTGTCGTTCCTGCGGCTCGGTCACGGAACTTCATGACCCGCGCCTCACCGATTCGATCCACGCCATGGCAAAAAACCTCCGGTTTCATATCGAGCATGAGATGCTTGAATTGATGGGATTATGCCAGCGTTGCGACAAGACACAGGGAGCATAGCCATGTTCTACTGGAGCGCACTGAAGCGCATGAGCGCAGCAAGTCTTCTGCTGATTGTTTTATGGGCAATGGCGCTCTGGGCATTGCAGGTGATAAAGCTACCATGAACGCTGTCACCCTCGAAAATGTCACGATCAGTTACGCACGCCACCCGGCAGTGCACCATGTCAGCGGCAGTTTTGCGCATGGTTCGCTCACGGCAATTGCCGGGCCAAATGGCGCAGGCAAAAGCACATTGCTCAAAGCGATAGCAGGCATCCTTACGCCCGACGAGGGCCATATCCATATCGAAAATACAAGCCGTGGACATATCGCCTATCTGCCGCAGGCGAGTGAACTGGAGCGCGATTTTCCGCTGAGCGTGCTGCATCTGGTCGCTACTGGTTATTGGCATAAAACAGGCGGACTCGGTGGCATCACACCGACTATGAAACAGGAAGTGACAAAAGCACTGGCGGACGTGGGGCTCGCAGGCCTTGAGAAACGCTCGCTTTCCAGCCTGTCAGTGGGACAGTTCCAGCGCGCATTGTTTGCGCGGCTCCTGATACAGGATGCACCGCTTATCCTGCTTGATGAGCCTTTCACTGCAATTGACGCCGATACGACAGCACATCTGCTGGAGCTGGTGGAGCGCTGGCACAAAGAAGGTCGCACTGTGATTTGTGTACTGCATGACTTCGACCAGATTCGCAAATATTTCCCTGAATGCCTTTTGCTGGCGCGTGAATGTATCGCCTGGGGAAAATCAACGGAAGCACTGGTGAGCGAAAAACTCCTGACTGCACGCTTCTTTCGCGATAGCGTACATGCGGAAGCAGAAACCTGTGAGCGCGGCGTAGTATGACGTTGTACCAGCTTACGCTTGAACCTTTCATCGATTACGGCTTCATGCGCCGCTCGCTGATAGCCTGCGCAGCGATTGCCATTGGCGGCGCGCCGCTGGGCGTTTTCCTTGTGCTGCGCCGCATGGCTCTGGTGGGTGATGCCATCTCTCATGCAATCCTGCCCGGCGCTGCAATCGCGTTTCTGTTCTTTGGCCTCAGCCTTTCGGCAATGGCGACCGGTGGCCTGATTGCAGGATTGCTGATTGCGCTGATTGCCGGTTCACTGATGCGGGTAACGCAACTGAAGGAAGATGCAAGCTTCACCGGAACATACCTGCTGTCACTCGCCGTCGGCGTGCTGATCATTGCTGCACGCGGCAATGCGGTCGATCTGATGCATGTGCTGTTTGGCAATGTGCTTGCCATTGATAATACCTCGCTGCTACTCATCTGCTCTATTGCAACGGTGAGCGTGCTGACGCTTGCGGCCATATACAGGACATTGATCGTGGAGTGTTTCGACTCCGGCTTCCTGCGTGCAGCGGGCGCCAGCGGCGCATGGGTACACCAGCTGTTTCTCGTGTTGCTGGTACTCAACCTCGTGAGCGCATTCCAGGCGCTGGGCACACTGATGGCACTCGGCCTCATGGTGCTGCCCGCGATCGCAGTGCGTTTCTGGACACAAAGCATTGACGGCGCAGTCGCGCTCGCCATTGCCTCATCTTTTGTCTCCGCATTCATAGGTCTCCTGCTCTCCTATCATTTTAACCTGCCATCGGGCCCTGCCATTGTGCTGACTGCAGGTACGTTCTATCTCGCCTCGGTACTCTTCGGCCGCCACGGCAGTGTGCTCGTGCACTTCATGCCAAGGAGGCATTTCGCCAGCTGATGCGTATTTTGTTCGTATTCCTGTTGTCGTTTTGTTTTGCCTCTGTGGCAGACGCGCGGCCGCTCAAAGTGGTGGTGAGCTTTTCCATCCTCGCCGACATGACGCATGAGATCGCAGACGGTTACGCGCACATCACTTCGCTGGTGGGGCCGGACGGCGATGCCCACGTGTACGAGCCGACGCCGTCGGACGTGCGGGCCATTGCCGATGCGGATATCGTCATCGTCAACGGACTCGGGTTCGAAGGCTGGCTTGACAGGCTGGTTCAGGCTGCCGGATATAAGGGCCGCGTTGTGGTGGCAAGCGAGGGCATAACGCCGCTGATGGCGGGAGGTGCGCCAGACCCGCATGCATGGCAGAATATCAGAAACGGGCAGCGTTACGTCTCCAACATCGCAGCGGCACTTATCAAAGCCGACCCGGAGCATGCAGCACTGTATAAAGAAAATGCGCACCGTTACATGCAGCAGCTTGTGAACCTTGACTGCTGGGTACGCGTGCAGATTGCCACTATCCCTAAAGAAAAACGCAGCGCGATTACCTCGCACGATGCGTTGCGCTATTTTGCGAATGCTTACGGCATCAACTTTATCGCGCCGCTCGGGCTTTCGACATCCGGTGACGTATCGGCCAGCACGGTGGCGAGCCTGATTGATCAGATACGGGCCAAGCATGTGCGCGCGGTGTTCATGGAAAATATGAGTGACCCGAGACTTATCCAGCAGCTTGTAACCGACGGTGGCGCGGTCATTGGCGGGACACTCTATTCTGACGCCCTTTCCCCCGCGGGCGGCCCGGCGGATAGCTATATTTCCATGTTTTATCATAATGTTAGCATGATGGTGATGACGATGGTTAAGAACTAGGTTTTGACGAAATTTATACGAAACTGTCATAATAAGTTCACAGAGTTTTGCTATACTGAGGGTAATAAGAACGGGAGCAGTTTATGGTTTTTGGACAGGCACTCGATACCGGAACTCTCATGAGCGGCGCGCCGGGTGGCGAATCGCCCAAGGTGGATGGCCATCAGCACGAGCCACAAATTGGGCTGAGTCAGCTTACCCCCGAACAGCAGACACTGGTTGATGCAACGCTCACAAAACTCGCAAAGAGCGGCAACCTCGAATTTGTTTCTAACAAAAGATTGCTGGAAATCGCTGCCGAAGAAGCCAGGGCCAATGAACAAACCAAAGATCCTCTCCAGCGCCATCAGGAAAATATATGGGGCACGCCGGGTGAGGAGAAAAAGCCGGCAGAAGAAAAACATGCGCGGCATGAGAGCGCTGGTGAAGACCACAACAACCCCAATGCCCTGCAGGCTACATCCACGCTTGCGCAGCAGACCAAAGAGCTTGAAGGCCGCATAGCCACCTTGCAGACAAGCATGAAAGTTGACCCGATGCATGAAGACATATCGCTCAGAGTAGCGAGTGTCGCCAGAGGCGGCACTGTGCAGGATATGGCGTCTGTACTTGCAGTTATGCAGGCCTATCAGCATATGCCGGGATTCATCGGTGGGCAGGATGTGAACCCCGAAAAGCTTGGCCATATGAGCCCGCCCACTATACACGGCCCGGCAGCAGAACATATTGCCCAGCACAGAGAAGCAAAGGCTGAGCAGCAGGCGCTGCAATTGTCCGCTCACGCTTAACCTAATCCGGTGCGCCCACGGCGTGTGATTTGCCGATGAGTGGCAATGACGCCACCCTGCCCGTCCCCGCAGCGTAGTCGTATTCATAACAGGTATGCCCCGAAGAGAAATGGCGGCAGAAATACGGCTCGGTGAAATGCGCATCCTGCCAGATGCCAATATGCTGCGACCTGGCATGCGACTCCTGCGAAGCATAACGCTCGCTGAAATAATGGTAGGCAATCGCATTACCCGACGCCACCATCGCCGCACCCAGGTCGCGCGCGCCTGCGGTGCAGATGCCCAGCAACCGGCGGTATTTATCCCGCCCGCTGATGACGCATCGTACATCACGCTCCCCGACCATTGCCCTGAGTGCATCGCGCGAGACGATGCCGCAGGGCCAGAATTTTCCGTTTGCGCCGAGACAGGCCTGATCGCGCTCGGGCGCATCAATCGCATCGAGCCGGACCTCGACGCGGCCCATGAAGATGGAGTCACCGTCATAGACATGCGCAGAGCCTGTGAGGACAGGTTGCGCGGAAGCGTGTTTCTGAGGCGCGCTGTCGCCGGAAACGCAGGCCGCCAGATGCGCCGCAGTGACAAAGGCTAAAACCAGATACACTCTTAGGTTGCATTTCATACTCCAATTATACATATTATAGGTTGTATTTCAAGGCACGTTTTTCTCGTCATGGGATAGTGGTCGGCCCATCTCCCATGATTCTTAATAGCTGGATCGTCGATTTCTCATTTTTTTTCGCGTTTTAGGCGAATTACTTTTTATTTATTCAATCAGCTTCCTTCTGCGTTCCGTCATCCCGGCGAAGGCCGGGATCCCCCCCTCTGAATAATACTATTCCCAGAGAGATTCCTGCCTTCGCAGGAATGACGACCTAAAAACACCGAACCCGATTATTTCTGCAGGCCTCTATTATACAGCCGAATCTCCCGAAAGGGAAGAGACAGAGTTTACTCTTCATGTCGTTATGTCATGCCGTGCTCGTTACGGCATCCCCCCAAAAATCTCCGCTTGCATTTCTAGATGAGAATGATTATCAATTGCTGCGATAGTGATATTCATTCGCAACTGGTGGCTAAAAAGGAGTTCATGAAAATGTACCGTAGAGGAATTTTTGGCAAAGGAGTTTTTGCAATCACGCTTCTGGCCGGTCTTGCGCTTGGCGCAAGCGCGCAGGCGGAGGATTATGTGATCACGATCAAGGATCACCAGTTTTCACCCACTAAATTAACCGTGCCTGCGGGGCAGAGAATCCAGCTCGTGGTAAAAAACGAGCAATCCACCACGGCAGAGTTTGAAAGCGCGGAGCTTAACCGCGAGAAAGTCGTGGAGGCGGGAAGCTCTATCACCGTCAACCTCGGGCCGCTCGATGCGGGTGACTATCCCTACTTCGACGACTTCCACCGCGAGACGACGGGAGTCATCACCGCCAAGTAAGGTTACAGCTTTTTAGCTTGGCTGTTTTAAACGTAACCACCTGCACCCTACCCTCTCAAACTCTAGCTGAAACCTGTAACCTGAAAGCTGAAACCTTTTATGCTCTCCACCGCCATCATCATCTTCCGTGAAATTTTAGAAATCAGCATGATCCTCGGCGTCGTGCTCGCAGCCACACGCGGTCTGTCCGGACGCGGCATATGGATCGGCGCAGGGTTCGGCGGCGGATTCCTGGGGGCCGGGCTGGTTGCAGTATTCGCAGGAGCGATATCGAACGCGGCTTCCGGCATGGGCCAGGAATTCTTCAACGCGATGATCCTCTTCACCGCCGCCACCGTCATCGGCTGGACGGCACTGTGGATGCGCACCCACGCGCGTGAACTGGCAGGACGCCTGCGCGAGACGGGTGAGAAAGTAACGACGGGCGAACTGCCGGGCTTCTCGCTCTCGCTCATCATTGGCCTCACGATGCTGCGGGAAGGTTCCGAAATCGTGCTGTTCATCTATAGTATGGCGCTGTCGGGGCAAAGTGCCGGCTCGATTGTGGCAGGCAGTATCATCGGCCTTGGCGCTGGCACAGTGGCGGGCATGCTGCTTTATCTCGGCCTCATTAAAATGTCGGCGCGTTATATGCTGAGAGTGACCGGCTGGCTGCTCGTGCTGCTGGTCGCGGGACTGAGCTCGCAGGGCGCGGGCAACCTCGTCGCCGCGGGCTATTTCTCCGGATTTTCATCGCAGATGTGGAATACGCACTGGCTGCTGGCGCAGGATGGCATCGCCGGCAAGGCGCTGCACAGCCTCATCGGATATTCCGAGCGGCCCACGCAGGTGGAAGTGGCGTTCTATGTGGTCACGCTGCTCAGCCTGCTTAGCATCATGAACATGATGGACCGGCATCAGGGTAAAGTCGCTGCCGTAGCTGTGCTGCTGGTATCGGTTTGTGCATCACTCGCCCCCCGCTCCGCTTTTGCGCTGGATGAAATTTATTCACCCAATGTTGAGTACCGCGAACTGTCCGTGGAATATAACGGCAGCCACACGTTCGACAACGACCCGGCGAAAAACAACGCGCAGGAGCATGAACTGGCCGTGGAATATGGCATTTCACCGCGCTGGGAAGTCGAGGCAAGTGCCGGATTTGAGCGCGATCCGCAGGGAACCTCGCAGCTGAATGATTTTGAAATCGAGAACCGTTTCCAGTTTTTTGAGCAGGGCGAGATGTGGATGGATTCCGGCATGCTGGTCGCCTATGACCATGCGGTCCACGCGGGTGATGCCGACACGCTGGAGGTCAAGCTGCTGCTGCAGAAAGACATCGGGCGCTATACCAGCACTGCCAATATTGGCTTTGAGCAGGAAGTGGGTGTGAACGCCGCGGGCGGGCCGGATTATGTGTTCCTGTGGAACACGCGCTATCGTTACAGCGAATATTTTGAACCCGGCATTGAAATCCAGAGCGACCTGGGATCCGATAATGAGTTGCAGCACTGGAACGAGCAGCAGCATTACATCGGCCCGGCAGTCTATGGCCGCATCTTCGGAAACCTCAAGTACCAGGCCGGCTATTTCGCCGGTGTGGGGGAAGGCTCGGCAAGCAGCGCCGGACGGATATTGTTTGAGTATGAGATGCATATTTGATGCGTATCGCCTTTGGGGGCTCAGCCGCCCCCGTCGGCGTTCCACGCCGACTCTCCCGCGTGTCTAACAGACGGGTTTGTACAACGATACACTTACTCAGGATGCTGTAGGGAAGGAGGAGTACTATACGACGACCCCTTTAGAGGGGGAGCGGAGCGGGGGCGAACTATGCTCGCCCCCTTAGATAAAAACGCTAATGCCTAATTCTTGTCTCTATGCCATTCCATTTCAACTGACGCATCCCAGAGTGTCTGCCAGTTGGCGAGGTACTGCTTGGCCAGATCAGGCGCGTTGTGGATGATGAGCGCGCTGGCAGCGTTTTTCTTTTCTTCATCTTCGTCCACGAACGCAGCGACGTTGCCGACTATCACGTCGCGATCGTCAACAATGATATAATCCGAATGCAGGGCGTCATCGCTTTTCGTCAGACGTGCAGGGTGGCTCATGGTGAGCAGGAACTGCGAAGCGGAGTACACGCTCTGGTTATTCTTTTTGTTGAGCACCACCTTGAGATCAACATGGCCGTCCCGCGCAGCTTTGAACAACGCCTCAGACACAGGCTTTGACATGAAGTCACGTGCCACCACATAGATGGACTTTTTGGCCGACGTCAGTTCTTTTACAATCGTGGGTGACAGCGGCGCTTTGGGGGAGCTGAATGCTGTCTCGAACGTCGCAGCAGCAGCGCTGGTGCAGGGATTTGGCGTATCATCGTCAAAGAACGAGGCATAGACCGTAACCGGCAGCGCGGTAAAAAAGCACAGCATCAGCGCCAAACGTTTCATAGTGTCTCCTATCCCAATGCCTTGACCAGCTCCTCGGTCACCTTCTTGGCATCGCCGAAAAGCATCATGGTGTTGTCCTGATAAAACAGCGCGTTCTCGATGCCCGCATAGCCCGCGTTCATGCTGCGCTTGACGAAGATTACCGTCTTGGCACTGGCTACGTCAAGCACCGGCATGCCGAAGATGGGACTGGAAGGATCGTTTTTAGCAGCAGGGTTGGTGACGTCGTTTGCGCCGATTACATACGCTACATCGCAGGAGGAAAACTCACGGTTGATGTCGTCAAGCTCGAAGACCTGATCGTAGGGCACGTTCGCTTCCGCCAGCAACACATTCATGTGGCCCGGCATGCGCCCTGCCACAGGATGAATCGCATAGCGCACCGATACGCCCTGCTTCTCGAGCGTACTCGCCATTTCGCGCACGGCGTGCTGAGCTTGCGCCACCGCCATACCATAACCCGGCACAATGATGACCGACGTGGCGTTCTTGAGCAGAAACGCTGCGTCCTCGGCACTGCCCGCTTTCACCGGGCGATCCTCGACCTTGCCTGACGCGGGGCCAGCCGCAGCACTACCAAAACCGCCGAAGATGACGTTGATGATGGAGCGGTTCATCGCCTTACACATGATGTATGACAAGATCGCGCCGCTCGCACCGATTAACGCGCCGGCGATGATGAGCAGCGGATTGCCGAGCGTGAAACCGGTCGCCGCCGCGGCCCAGCCGGAGTAGGAATTGAGCATTGAGACCACGACAGGCATATCCGCCCCGCCGATGGGGATGATGAGCAGAAAGCCGATGAGAAAGGCAAGAACGGTCATGAGCAGGAACATATTCTGCACCTGCGTGCGGCAGACTGTGACGAGCAATGCGAGAATCGCAATGGCCAGTGCTGCATTGAGGAAATGCTGGCCCTTAAAGCGTACCGGCGCGCCGGAGACTAAACCCTGCAGCTTGGCAAACGCCACGACTGAACCCGAGAAGGTGATCGCGCCGATGATGGCACCAAGCCCGAGCTCGATGAGGCTCGAGAGTTCAATGCCCTGTACGCGATCACCGATGCCATAGCTTTCGGGCGAGAAAAATGCTGCGGCTGCGATCAGCACGGCAGCAAGACCCACAAGGGAATGGAACGCCGCGACAAGCTGCGGCATGGCCGTCATAGCGATACGCCGGGCGATCACTGCCCCCACCACACCGCCTCCTGCAATGCCGATGAGTATGCGGGCATACGCACCGACCTGCGGCAGGCTCAGCGTTGTGACGATGGCGATCGCCATACCTATCATACCGTAGAGATTACCACGACGCGCAGAGTCAGGTGATGACAGGCCACGTAGCGTCAGGATGAAGCAGACTGCTGCAATGAGATAGGCAAGAGAGACTGCGTTACTCATCGCTTGCCCTCCTTTTTCTTAAACATCGCAAGCATGCGCTGCGTGACGATGAACCCGCCGAAGATATTCACCGAGGCGAGCGTGATGGCGATAAAGCCAAGCAGGCCGGAAATGCTGTCTGAGCCGGGTCCGACAGCGATGATCGCACCCACAATAATGATGCCTGAGACCGCATTGGTCACTGCCATGAGCGGCGTATGCAGCGCAGGTGTCACGCGCCAGACAACGTAGTACCCCACAAAACAGGCAAGCACGAACACGGTAAGGCCGAAGATGAACGGGTCAATCGCTGCATGAGTGAATTCCGTTGGCACTGTGTGTAGCATTAGGGCCTCCCGTTCTGACTGGCTTTGGGCAAATACGAAGAATAGACGCGGAAATCGGAGATCTTCCAGTCGGCCGTGTCCTCATAGCGCAGAATGACCAGCTGGATAGTCGCAGGCGCGTTCTTGAATACCACCTGGCACTGGTAGGTCGCCCCGATATAGTTTGCCGATGTGCCCTCATATTTATAGGCATCAAAATTATCAAGAGCGCATGCCGGAGGTTTCGCAAGCGCTCCCAGTTTTTTATAGTCCGCGAGCCTGCCAACGATGTCGGCATTGGATTTAAAGGAATGATCCGCAAAAATATTGAATGCCGCTACGCTCCAGTCCCCCGTTATCTTGGTCACAGCATCGGTCACAAAAAAAGAGGACTCCTGCTCAACCTTCCAGAACGTCAGCGAATACCGTGCATAATACATCGCCGCCAGGATCGCCATGATGGAGAGAAACTTGAGCAATCCGCGCATTGTGCATTCCCTATTTGAACTGCGGATGGACGAGAGCACTGTCTTTCGTGAGCAACGCACCCTTTACCAGCTCATCGTCCCAGTTGATCGCCAGCGCTTTCTCTTTATTGAAAAACGTCGCAACAAAATTATAGAGATTGCGTGCGTATAGCGGTGTTGCATCGGCGGCAACGCGGCTGGGCATGTTGGTATAACCAAGAATAGTCACTCCGCCCACCCGCACAATCTCGTCAGGCTTTGAGAGCGGGCAGTTACCGCCGCTGGCCACTGCGAGATCAACAATAACCGAACCGGGTTTCATGTCCTTCACCATTGGCTCGGTAATGAGTGTCGGCGCTGGCTTGCCGGGAATCAGCGCCGTGGTGATGGCTACATCCATTTTTTTCAGTGTCTCATGCACCAGCGCGGACTGCTTGCGCTTATAGTCTTCGCTCATCTCTTTTGCGTATCCCCCTTTTGTCTCTGCGCCTGCGGTTTCTTCCGACGGCACCTCGATGAATTTTGCGCCC
>Ga0206875_1176_pt1 | contig 14748 bp, 23 predicted proteins | sample Alteio_BWOrgCont_9_FD_152616 | JGI IMG/M metagenome (GOLD analysis project Ga0206875, IMG submission 152616) | Enriched cells from forest soil in Barre Woods Harvard Forest LTER site, Petersham, Massachusetts, United States -... | ecosystem: Environmental > Terrestrial > Soil > Temperate forest > O... | reverse complement strand
GTCTCAGAATCGACGGTTTGCAGATGTAGTTTCCGCACTCAACCACAAGTGACACAGCGGTACACGTGCAGTTGTTTAATCATGGGCGGTTAACTCAGCTTGGCTCAATATGGGGGCGCTTAGTTATGCCCATGAAAGTACGAATATTGGTGCAGGGGAAGTACAGGGTTTTTACCTTTAGGCTTGCTGGCTTTTGTACTTGGGTATGTGAAGTAGGATGTCGCTTTGATACTGGCGACGTTACCCATGACATACCAGTACACAACATATACGATTAGCCTGCGTGACAGGCCAGAACCAAGCGCTGCTTATGGGCGCTTGTGTTCTTTGCTTGGAGTCTTCTTAGGGTCGAGCTGCTTGAACGCGCGATCCAGTGCGCCCGGTGCTTCGTCTGCGCCCACTTCCTTTGCCATGTCCTTGAAGCGCTTTATCTGTTCGGCTGGCGTGGACTTTTGTTTAGATGCTGACTTCATGGCACACGAGAGTACGCCATGAGCGCAATGGACTCAATGGAGACAGCTCACCCGCGTACGATATGCGACATGGAAGGCGTCAGCGGCAGTGACAATGGTTTCCCGGTGCAGCTTGTTTTGGATTGCAAAGATGGTCAATTCTTCGTTCGTGGAATTAATGAAGGGGGCTTTGCATGCGTTGATATCAACTTGGAGGAACTTCTGGCATGGTTGGGGAAAATGTGCCCAGAAGGAATTCGCAATGACGCAGTCATCTCTTCCTTATCCGCTAAGTTCAATTGTTGATGACATCCGACGATCATACGATCATGCGCTTTACTATCCAGCATTGGTGGTTGCATTGACGTTGCCGGAAATATGCATTGCCTTAACTTTCGATAAAGAAAATTTCGTGAAAGGAAAGCATTACACTGCTTTCATAGATAAATACACCACTCCCTCAGGGCTTGGATTAAATGGCACTCAATGCTATAGCCTCAGAGGCGGCGTAGTTCACAGAGCAAATGCGTCTGGACATCCACATTTTCCCGCTGATTATGTTGTTTTTACGGTTCCAGAGAGTGGCATTTCTATTCATGCTCTGACCATGCAAGGCCAGAGCGGTAAGATGGGCGCGTTTTTTAGTTTAAAGGACTTTATTGAAGCGATGATTTCAGCGGCCATAAAATGGTATGAAGAGAACAAGAATAATCAAAATGTAATAGCAAATCTCCCACTTCTAATTAGCTGGAGGGAATTTGACACGCCGCCATTTGGGTCCATGGGGCCATTCATAGGGAGTGGGAGCTAAATCATTTCTTATCCTTCAGATTGTTTATATGTTAATCGCTTACCCTTCGCGCCCTGAACAGCAAGAGCGGTGCGCATCGTGTCATTGATGCCAAGCTTTGCGCGCGTGTTTCGACGGAAATCGAACTCAGCCAAGTAGCGGTCTAAGTGCTTCTTATCCATATGCTGATACACGCCAACCATGCCGCGCTTGAAGATCGAAAAGAAGTTTTCCAGCGTGTTCGTATGCACGTCACCGCGTACCCATTCGTACTTGGAATGATCAACCGACTCATGCTTTAAGCCCGTGAAACGATAGTAATTCGCGCCGTCAGTCACTAAGCGGCTGTCCTCGTGAATGTGCTTCATCAGCGTGCGGCGAACATTACGATGATCAAGGAACATCGAACGGATGTTGCCCTCACGATCTACCAAGCTGAACACCTGCGGCTCTTTCTTGGAAAACTTTGGGCCTTTCTTGCGAGTCTTGGGAGACTTGCCCAGGTAGGTTTCGTCGGCTTCCACTGTGCAGCCTTCACCACCAATCGGGCTCATGTCGCTAGGCGTCATCGCCAAACGAATGCGGTGGCCCATGTGCCACGCTGTACGCATGCTGCCGCCAAACGTGCGCTGTAGCTGGCGTGTTGAGATGCCTTTCTTGCTTGAGCACATCAGGTAGATAGCCTGTAGCCAATGGGTCATCGGGGCATGGCTATCCTCGAAAATGGTGCCCATCTTGACCGTGAACGGCTTGCGGCAGTCTTTGCACTTACGCAGTCCAATGCGCGTGCTTTTACCCTGAAGCAAAGTAATGCGATCCTGATTGCAATTGCTGCAATGCGGGCAAACGGGACCATTCGGCCAAAGAATCGCCTCTACGTAATCGTAGGCGGCCTGTTCATCGCGAAACTGCGGGGCGTTTAGAGTGCTCATGGGTAGGAATACTACCCATAGCGGTTTGGTACGTCAAGGGTAACATCACCTTGATACTTCGCATAATGTATAGCTGGGTCAATACTTTGTATGTTTTTTAAGCATGATGCGTGTGCGTCTTGATAACTAAAAAGCATTAATCCGGCAGCGGTGGCAAGCGCAAGTCCAAGCGCCGGATGTAGTCGCGGGGCGTGTGTTCTTGCCCTCTTTTTTGCTTCTTCGGTACGTGCTTTGTCTTCGGCTATATAGCTGAGAATTGCTCCTAGGTCTATTCTCAGAATTCTTGAGATTTCAATACATTGCATTGGGGTTGGGTATCGTTCTTCTCGATACATTGAGCGTATGTTTCCCCGGTCGGCGCCTATAGCTATTGCTATCGCGTTTTTGCTTTGTGGTTTGCAAGTCGTTCTGACTCTTTCTAGCAGGATCACGGTGTTGTTCATGGTTCACCTCGTGGTTTTAGCGTGCCTTATGGGGAGTCAGTTGCATAGTGCCTAGTTGACTCCCCCGTATGGTGTCTGATTGACTCCCCGTCGCGTTAAGCCGCTATGGGGGGTCATCTCGCTATGTCGTTAAGCCGTTTGTCGGTGCCGGTTGTGCATTTTCTCGCCTTGAGCGGTCGCCGTACTTCGTGTGGTGTTGATCCGGCTATCTATCGCAAAGGCCCTGGTCTCGTGACCGCTGGTCAGTGGCAGCTTGTTACATGCTCTAACTGCCGTCGCACATCCGTTGCACCTGGCTCTCAAGTTTCGCGTTCTATGGTAATGCCGTCGGTGGCTTTGTGACTGCTCGTTGTATCGCTCGTCTTAGGCGAATTTTTTCCTATGCGCTGAGCGGTCAATACAGCTACGTGTGCTGTGACATTCAAACACGTGCGCAAATTGATCGTTTAGTCGTTGCGGTTGGTCGTGTTGTTGCCGATCTCTAGGATGTTTCATTCGTGAAGCCTATACGTCGTGAGCTCTCTTTTGTCCCGTTTATTGCGATGGTTGCGTTAATGGTGTTGCTGCTTGTTTTGGTGTTGAACTATTTAGGCGTTGAGTCGAGTACTCAGCCGTGAGTCACGTTAAGTCGCGTCGTGTGCCTCCGCTGATGGTGTTGGTATTCGGTTTGTTTATCGGTTCGCTGCTCCTCCTACCTGTCGCTGCGCATTTTTATGTGCGTGCTGTATCTGACCCGATAGCGGTCATTCAGTCGGATTGTCAGCCGTGATTCGCTCTGCTCAACAGTGTGAATTCTTCGATACTCTACCTTCTGTCGAGTCGGTCCTCGTCGATCTATCAGACGCGTTTAACTTCGTAGTGCTCCCTTGTCATTTCGATGGTTCGTGTGAGTCGTGTGCGGGCTCCTGTGAGCGTCTGCCTGCCTTGTTACGGAAGCAAGCCGGATGAAAAACCATCGTTTATCACTCCCTGAAGTAGACGCGCTAATTGATCAAAGCCGAAAGGAGACGTTGGCGTCCCTTAAGTTTGTTGCGGAAAGGACTGCGGCGCGAGCGGCTGCGCGCGCAGCGCGCGACGTCGAGCCTAGTCTTGAAGAAGTAACACTTAACAACAGTCCCCTTCCTGACTTCTTTAAATCTGGTGTCGAACGAGGGTCAGATGTATGGACGTGCAAGCTTCAGCGTTTCTCGTCTGGCGTCGTGGTGGTTCGAGCAACTCAGTTTGGGAATACGTCGAAATCATCACGGGTGAAGTGCGTCGATTTAACTCCTCCTGTGAATGTAGAGGGCCACTCTGTCGAGCGGTTCGCGAGTTCTATCGTTCGCAGCAAGCGGACAGTGCGCGAGCGATGCATGGAAGGGGATGTAGACCATCTTCTAACGTTGACAAAGCGTGGGAAGTTTTCGAGTTGCGATGATTTGTGGAAAGCGTTTAATCGCTTTAACGTTTATATGTCGCGTGCGATGCCTAATAGGTGGCGCTACGTGGCGGTCCCCGAGTTGCATGCTGATGGTGTGACTTGGCACATGCACTGTGCGATCAAGGGTTTTATTTGGGCTCCCTTGGTGCGTCGCATTTGGCAAAAAGCTCTCGGAGGAACCGGTCATGAGTCCGGCGAAAACAGTCTCGGAAATATCGACCTTAAGCACTTCAGAAAACATCGGTCTGGTGCTGCCGCTATCCGTCGTATCGCATCCTACATTGCAAAATATATTGGGAAGGGTTTTGACTCATGCAATCGCGGTAGACGATTATTTGCTTCTTCCCGTGAGTTCAGTCGAATTGCGACTTTCCGGTTCTGGTTTCACGATATCGAAAGAGTTGATCAGCTTGCTGTGCGAATCCAGCAATGGTTGCATACAGTTGGTTCAGATGTGATGGCGGATTGCTATCACTGGTCTCGTCATCGGCGTGATGAAACGTTGCTGATGCGTGGATTTATATTAACTACGTTTCTAAAGGTAGGTGCGTGATGCAATTGGTGATTAAAGACGTGACTGTTACAACGTCACAAATTAACGGTAAGTCGGGTGTGTTTCAGAGTTCTTCTCAAGATGCGTGGCTTGATCTCCCAAGCGGTGAGCGTCGTAAGGTTCGTGTGCGTTTGCAGCGCGACGCGAAGCCTTATCAGTCGGGCTCGTATGTTGTGAGCGATGAGAGTTTTACGGTGGGTAAGTATGGTGATCTTGAGATAGGTCAGCTGGTTTTGGTGCCTGCTCCGGTCGCTGTTTCTCAAGCGAAGGCTAGCTAGATCGTGCTATGTCGCCTCGCCCTCGTTTTCTGCCTGTGCCTATTAGGCGGTAGCGTGAATGCTGCCGCTATTTTCTATTGTCATGAAGGAAACGTGAGCGAGGGCGGGGCGGCGTATCCGACGAATACGTGTAGTCAAGGCTATGTGGTTACGACTGAGACAGGGTTGCTGTCTACCGACCTTGTGATCGTGTGTTCTGGTGCGTCAATGACTGAGGGCGCTTCTGTGGATGCGTGCGGTTCTGGTGGTGGTGCTGCTGTGTGGAGCACTGTGTCTGGTCTTAGTACCGATTCGATGCTTGTGTTGTCTAGTGCGAGTTTTAGCGTTGCGGGCTTGTATGGGCTGGGTTCATCGAGTTCGTCGTCGTCATCTGCTGCGTCTTCGTCGAGTAGCTCAAGCGTCGCGTCTTTGTCGTCGAGTGACTCGTCGTTTAGTGTTGTGCCGTATTTGTCCGAGTCTGACGGGTATGCAATTGCATACGCGATAGTAGGTCTTTGGTCGCTCGCCTACTGTTTCGTTCTGTTGAAAAGAGCGGTCGGAAAAAGTTGAGGTGTTTTATGTTTAAGAAAGTGAAAGGTGTGCTGGTTGCAATTGCGCCGGTGTCGTTGGTTATGGTGTCGAGTGGCGCTTATGCTGCGGCGCAAGCTGCGGTTGATGTCTCTGATGTTGTGACGGGCTTGGGTAATCAAGCTACGCCGATGACGTCGATCTACGTTGCCGGTTTGGGTTTAGCCATTCTCGGCGTTGCCTTCAAGTGGATTCGCAAGGCGTTGGGTTATTAAATTGCGGTAGTCCGCTCGGTGGGTGCGGCCGCGCCCATCGTTAGGTGAATAGGTGATTTATGGTTCCTGCTGGTCTTGTCGGTTACTTTGTTGTTGTTGCTATTTTGGGTGCCGCATGGATTTTTTTTCTCGGCTGATTTTTATATTTTTGTCTTGTGTTTTTCTGTCTTTTCAGGCGGGTGCGTCGTCCTGTTTTCAGTGGTTTCGTGGTAGTTCTGATCACCAGGGTAGTGCGTCGTCTGTTTGTTCGTCGTTTAATAATTCTTTTAATACTTACACTCCTTCTTCGGGTACGTCTGATGTGCCCGCTAGTGCTGATGCTGTTGGTTATTGTGATGATGATTTTGTGTTGAATGGTGAGCATTCTTCTAGTTTGAATGCGTTAACGCTGGGGGCGGTTTCTGTTGCTTGCTCTCCTGGGCCATGTACTTCTAAGGCTGGTCTTGCAGTTGATACTGTTGTTCCTGGTGGTGCTCGCTCGGCTGGTGTGTCTATGTGTGGCGCTGATGGTTGTAGTGTCACCATGGCTGATCATGCGATAAATATTATCGGTCGTTGTCCGGGTGGAACTTGCACTATTCAGGAGGCTAAATATACAGGCGATAGTTGTGTGCCGCCGACTGATGGTACGAATACGGCTCAGTCCGGTTCGTGTGTTAACACTTCGTCCGGTGTTGTTTGTACTGAGCAGTCGAAGGGTAAGAATTGTGGGACTGTTAATGGTGATGAGGTGTGTGTCGATTCGGCGGCTCCTGGTGCTTGTGTTTCGTATGCGTCTGGTGCTGTTGCTTGCGTGTCTAAGAGTGATGGTTCTGTTCCTACTCCGCCGTCGCCTAATAATGGAATGAATGGCGTGCCTGCGCCGCCGTCTGTTCAGGTTAGTAATCAATCGAATTCAGCTGTGACGAACTATTACACGTCTAATGTTGTTAACGGGTCTAGTGCACCTGTTGTGACTAGTGGGCAAGCTTCGTCGTCTGGTTCGTCTGGTTCTGGTTCGTCGTCGTCTGGTGGCGGAACTGCGAGTGGTGGTGAGGTTTGTTCGTCTGCGCCCTCATGCGATGGTGATCAGATTCAATGTGCCGTGCTTCATCAAGAGTGGTTGTCTCGTTGTCCTGGTCCTACGTCTTCTGATGAGCTTTCGAGTGCCGTTGGTAGTGCTGCGTCTGTTGGTAGCGATACGCTTGATGTGTCGTCTTCTGATGAGACGTTGTTAGGCTCTGGTGGTGGTTTAAGTTGTCCTGCTGATCCGACGTTTACGGCTTTTGGTCATGATTTTACGATTGCGTCTTCGTCTAAGCTTTGTTCTTCATTGGCCGCCGTGTCGTGGGCGGTTATTGCTGTCGGCTATTTGATTGGTGCTGGCATTTTTTATAAGGCAGTGGTTGCGTAGGGGTTCGTTATGGGTTGGATTGCGTCGTTATTAGGGGCGTTCGTTCAGTCGAGTTTTATTCGTGCGTTGCTTGCTCAAGCATTGGTGACGCTCGGTATTTCAATGGTGACGATTGGTGGGTTTAGCGTTGCGTGGGAAGCTATCAGGTCGGGTGTGATCAATAACTACGGCGGTTTGCCGTCTGATGTGTTGGTTTATTTTTCTATTGCTAAGGTGCCGAACGCCCTCAGCGTGATTTTAAGTGCTTATGCAAGTGGCCTTGGTATTCGCGGGCTTACTTCTGTTGGTGTGCTTAAGCGCGTGGTGTGGAAGGGTGGTTCTGGCTCGGTTATTGGGTGAGGTTGTTTAGGTGCTTACGTTAATTACCGGGCAACCTGGGAATGGTAAAACGTTGCATGCGTTGTGGCTTGTTGAAGCGCTTCGTAAGCGGTCTGGTCGTGCGGTTTATCAGCACGGGCTTAAAGAGTTGATGCTTGATTGGCAGCTTCTTGATGATCCAAAGAAGTGGGCTGAGTTGCCGGAAGGGTCGATTATTGTATTGGATGAGGCGTGGGAGTTTTTTCCGATTCGTAAGCAAGGATCGCAATTGCCTGTTTACGTTGAAGCGCTTGCTACGCATCGGCATCGCGGTTTTGATGTTTTTCTTATTACTCAAGATCGTAAACAGCTTGATACTTTTGTCCGTACGTTAGTTGGTCGTCACATTAACGTGGTGCGTCGTTTTGGTCGTGAGTCGGCGGTCTTGTATCAATGGGAGAAGTGTTCTGATCCGTCGAGCACGATTGCTTATAAAGAGGCGCTGAAGGTTTCTTGGCCTTTTCCGAAAGAGGTCTACGGTTGGTATAAGTCTGCTGAAGTTCATACGGTAGAAAAGGATTTCCCTGTTCGTAAGCTTTTGTTCGTGGGTGTTGGTCTTGCTGTTGTTGTTTTTTGTATCATTCTTGTTGTTCGGCATATTGGTAGGTTGAAAGATTCGCGTCCTGAGAGTAGTCACGTTTTGTCGTCTGTTGCTGTTGTTGTCCCGCCTGTGGTAAGTCCTTGGGATTCCTCTCAGCGTGTTGTGAGGGTTGAGGGTGTTCCTGAGTCTGCGCCGATGTATGACGCGTTATATAAGGTCTTGAGTACGCCTAAGGTTGCTGGCTGTTCTCGGTATGATTATGGTGATGGTGTTGTCGAGTGTACGTGTACGACTGACCAATCTACTGTTGTTGATATGCCTGTTGCTCAGTGCGTTGCATGGATGAAAAAAGGTGCCTTTGATCCCACCAGGCGTCCGATTAATATTAAGCAAGAAAACATTTCTTATCTTAATTCCGTTCGTGGTACTCAGCCCTCGGCTGTGCCGATGTCGAACGAATCCAAGGCTGCTTTCTAAAGCTTGTTGTCTTTGCCCTGGAAAACTTTCCGGTGGAATTTCAACAGATCGTAACAATTGTTATGATTTAGATCTACGTAATCGAGTGTCGGCGGCAGCGAGACAGGATGTCGTCTCGGGCGTGGGTTACGTCCCACGCAATCGCCGGCTTGATCAGCCGGCGTGCTTTATCCACAATTCGGTATGGATAAAGAAACCTCCTTTTGGCGATTGCCGTTGCAGATTGCGGCTGGCGTCGTGATTTTTTGCTTGTTTGCGGCTTTAGTCCAAACCGTTGTTCTCTCTATTGTTGCGTATCAAGCGCAGCAGTCTTCTATGGTTGACAGTGAACGTGAGTTGCGGCAGTCGCAAGAGCTTTACCATCAGCGCGCCCAAGAGGCTCGTGCTAAGGCTGACTCGCTTCAGGCGGCGGCTGACCAAGTGCGTATACAGGCTGACGCTGATAGGCGTAAGGCTGTGGCCTGGGCGGAGTTTTACCATCAGCCGGTCAAGTGTGATCGTCCGGCTGATTTCGATGTGAATATCGAATGTGGTAATGCCTATATCCGTGCTAAGCGTGAGTTTGAAGCGAAGTGGGGAAGTAACTGATTGTGCGGCTTCCAGTCGGTCATAAAATCTCTTGCGTTGCGCATGAGTTTGTGCAGTACCCGCTTAAACTTCGCATAATGTATATTCTGTAAAATCGTTGAAGCTACAGTTCTGAGAATTTTGCGCAAGTCAAGCTATTTCTTAGACCTCCTTAAGATCGTTATCAACCTGGGTCCACAATCGCTTCGGCAGCTCAAAGTCGCGCGCTCATGTGGACTAGGTTGATAACGAAGACCGTGAGCCCGTAAGTATTCAGGGCTATTAACGACATGCTGAGAACGCCACCAAACCACAAAATCAGTAAGCCTCATGATATCCCTCCACATCAAGAGAATCGAACCAATCCTGATAGGCGTCGATGGCCAGGTCATCCTGAATAGTGAGCAAATCACGAAAGCCCGCACGCGAACCAAATCGGCCAAGACGATGAACGGCAAAACGAGCTTGAGCACCGAACGACTCCAAGCTACGAGCATGCCTTGCACGATCTGCCGCGAGACCTTCCTCACCTCTAGCATGATACTGAGCCAACTTTTTTTGCCGAATTCTCTCGGCATTACGCTCATACCAAAGACGCTCTCGCTGAAGCTGAGCCTCTCTAAACGTCGGATCAATTTTGCGACGATTCGCGTAATACTGCCTCCTGTAATCACGCAATTCCTCCGCAGTTTTTGCCATCATCAACCTCCGGCATCGTTACGATGCAATCACGCCACTTAAAAGCCCACCGAGGGCCAAACGCCATTCGCATAGCAGATAAAGTCGGTGATGCAATAGCACCCGACTCATAAAACATGCGAACGAATAAAGAGAGTTTCTTACGCCAGGTTTTTGAATGACCACCGGCCCAAGCAAAGCGAGAATTCGCTATTTTTTCCCCAATATACGAAACAAGCCGCACTCCCTTATCAGCTGAGATTCGATTATAAAGATGCTTCGAAATATATTTGCCAACGTAACGACTAACAGCTTCAACGGTAGACCTGATTGGAAGCAGCTCAGTACGACCAAAACCAAATTTAGAAGCGGTCATTCGCCAAAATGACCATTCATCTCTAAGCGACTTAGGTGCAGAGCGGTAATCGCCACGACTAAGAGCAACGAAGTCAACACCGGTTCGAATATCGGCACCAACAGCAACCAACAAGTGGTAATGGATACGCCCGCTTTTTTGACGCTCGATCACTCGAATTGCACGGCGATAGCGTGGACGCAAAACATGCGTAGATAACGAGTTCATCCGTCGCTGAGCTTCGCGAGGATCAAGAACATGATCGGCAAATGTTAGAGTTAAAAAACCAATAAACTCTATTCCGAAATGCTCACACATCGCCTGAACGTTCACCTGGAGCGCAAACGCAGTACGCCGAGCACTCGACGGAAAGACCGGACGAAGAGAACCTTCGGTTGAGTTGTGACTATCTTGACAAGGAAGGCCAGAGCCTCCGGCTCGGCGCTGCGCGCCGTCGCCCGGAGGCATACCGCCTACCCTGCCAGGAAGCATCACGGTGCCGTACTCGAATCAACGCCGAAGAACCACATCAAGAAGACGCCGACCAAGCTTAAAAGCGCTACAAGAGCTATAAATCGAAGAAAACGCACATCGTGCAAATCATGAGGGCCGTCCATAAAAGACCCCTCAATGAACGCGTCTAGAGAGCTTTAAAAAGCCAGAGACGACACGTGCGTTAAGCAACGACCGACACGCCACCAACAACTTAGAGGCACGAAGATAACCTTGAGCTGTATCGGGAAAGAGAGCGACCGGCGTTGACCCTTCAAATATCGCGTACCAATGCCCCCGATGATCTTGATAGCGACGAATTTCGAGTAAATGCCGAACCATGCCAAAGCCCCCACGTCTTGTGAGGGGGTAAATTTACAGGTGTAGATACCCCTGTCAAATCACCGTTGTCTAAGCACACCCGTCTAAATACCCTAGATTCACCACAGCGAGGTAACCATGAACAACACACAAAAGTTATTGGAACGAGTACGCGATCGCGTTCCGAGAAAATCAAAAAATGGAGTTGCAACAGCTATCGGTGCAGATGAAGCAAACACTCGTCGATACTTCAAAGGAATGGGATATCCAAACCCAACGCACTGCATGAAAATAGCTAAAATTCTAGGCTTAGATGCAAGTGATGTTATTTTGTACGTTCAAGAAGACAAGACAAAAAACATTGAAGACAAGGACTACCTGAGGTCAAAACTCCCGCGACTACTGCCGGCGATTACATTTGCGTTCACCCTACTCGCCGGCGGAATAATTAGCTCCAAGAACGCAAACGCCTCCACCATGTTCGAGCACAGTGAAGGCGTTAATTTTGATTCGCGTAACTGTATATTATGGTAAATTAATATATCGTCGATGAAGCTAAGCATCGATGACTCTTGTCGCCTCTCACCGCATGAGATTCCGCAGCAGTTCATCATGAGTTCTATAAGGTGCGTGCACGTGATCATTTGAAGAAGCGCCTACTACCAATATCGTAATCGTCATGACTAGAAGCGCCGCAAGACAACTACTCGCCGGCATCGTACGTCAGGATGAATTTTCATCGCCTACATGAGATTAGCATTACGAGCGGCAGCGACGCGGCATCATCCTACAGACCAGATCTCTTGGTATCACTATGTTCTCCAAAGCGTCGTCATTCGACACGCGTTCATACTGACCACCATATTGACAACATGAGGAGATCAATCATGACTACCGCAAGCGGTCATACATCAGCTATCTGTGCAAAGAAGGTCTTGGGTACGGCGGTTGAAGACACGACCGGAAAGAAGATTGGTGAAATCGAAGATATTGTTCTGGACAAAGAATCGAACAACATCATGTTCGCCGTCGTGGGCTTTGGCGGCTTTCTCGGCATCGGCGAAAAATATCATCCACTGCCGTGGAGCATGCTCGACTACAACCCAGAAGATAACAGCTATGTTGTCAGCGTTACCAAGGAACAACTGCAGTCCGCGCCCGCCGATTCAATCGAAGCGCTTACGCAGGACGACGGCCTGGCGTTTCGCGATTCTGCTTACAACTATTACCGTGCCGAAAAATACTGGCAATAGCGATCGGCTATCGTGCAAGTCGCCGCAAGGATGGCGACTTGCACGTCGCGCTGCTTAGAACTCGCACGGCGGGGCGCTCAGCATCCTTCAGACTCATGACGCTTGTTGGTCTGTCCCTGGTAGATCAACTAAACGCATCGCAGCCTCGCGTGCGATAGTGAGTTCTTCGTTGGTGCGAACCGCAATTAATCGAGTACGCGATTGCTGTTGTGAAATCGTGGCGACGGACACAGTGGATTCAAAATTAACGCCGCGATTCGCGTCTTCATCCAATGCGGCACCAAGAAATTCGAGACGTTGTGTGCAGCGATGGCGTATCAAAGCGCTGTGCTCTCCAATGCCGCCGGTGAAGGCAATCACATCAACCCCACCCATTACGGCTGTATACGCACCAATGTATTTGCGTACGCGATGTGCATACACGGCAATGGCCAAACGACTCGGTTCATCGCCTGCTGCGGCGCGCTGCTCGATTTCGCGCATGTCATTCGTGTCCGTCAATCCGACTAGACCAGATTTTGAATTGAGCAATTCGTCGAGTTCTGCAACATCGAACTCATTTGATTGCAGCAAGTGCAATAGCACACCCGGATCGATATCCCCGGCACGGCTTCCCATTACTAGCCCTTCCATCGGTGTCATTCCCATACTTGTTTCCACACTGCGCCCGTATTCAATCGCAGAAATACTTGCGCCGTTGCCTAGATGACAGGAAATGATTCGCAAGCTCTGTGGTGTTGTTTGCAGGTGCGCAGCAACGGCAGCGGTCACATGTGCATGGCTCGCGCCATGAAAGCCAAAGCGTCGAATGCCAAGACGTGCGGTTAAGTCTCGGGGCAATGCGTATTCATATGCTTGTGCCGGCAACGTCGCATGAAATGCAGTATCGAATACCGCGACATGAGGAATGTCCGGTAAAGCCTCTCTGGCGATACGAATTGCCGCAATCGCTGGTGGATTGTGCAATGGCGCTAATACTGACAGCGTGTCGATTGCATGCAAGGACTGTTCATCAATGAGCGCTGGCTGCACAAACTGAGAGCCACCATGCACTACGCGATGAGCTGTGGCAGCGATGTGATCGATCGCATCGCTGCATGTCCGCATAGTTGAAATGACTAAGCGGACGGCGTCTGTAAATGTTGTTTGCGCGCCTAGTTCGTCGGTCTCGTGATTACTATGTAAACGACAAGAGGCTTTACCGATGTCTTCTATTTGAACATCAAATAGCCGGTTCCCTGTTGCGGAGTCCACTACCGCGCTCTTGACCGATGAACTGCCGCAGTTCAGTACCAGAATTCGCATAGCACTTTTCCACTGGCATGCCGTTGAGCTGAGTCAGCGCAACGGCAGCGTCTGTACAGGTTGTGTACTTAATTCGTCGATGATTTCGAGCAGCATTTTGGTATCGACTGGCTTGCTAAGGAAACGACAGTTAGGCACCGGATCTTTAAGTGCGCGTAATACCGAAGGTAAGTCGCCACTCAGAATGATGCCCGGTAATTCGCATGACAAATGTCGGCGCACCATATGCAATACATTGAGTCCGGTATTTTTACCATCAAGATGGTAATCGGCGATGATGATGTCTCTGGATGTTACACGGTCTAACAAACGTTCCATTTCAACAACCGATCCGGCACTCAGTGTTTCGTAGCCTTCCAATTTAAGAAACAATTCGGTGGCAATACGCACGCCGTCGTTGTCCTCGACTAGAATCAAACGAGCCTTGCGAGTCGGACTTTCAACCTGTGCCGGCACGGATTCACTGAGCGTGGTGGGGACCATTAACAAATGTTGTGGAATGCTGATACGCGCCTGCGTGCCCTCGCCCACTCGAGAAGAAATCCTTACCGAAAACCCGAGCAAGCGCGCGACTTCTTTCACGATAGCTAAGCCGAGTCCGACGCCCATGCGTTTGGTGCCATGCGTATCGACCTGATAGTACTCGTCGAAGATACGCTCCAGTTTATCGGTGGGTATCCCGATACCAGTGTCGTTAATATTGATGATCAGCGCCTCTTCACTATCGAGATCGCAGCTCACCGACACTGAACCTTGATCGGTGTACTTAACCGCGTTGCCCAATAAATTTTGCAGCAGTTGATGGAAGAGTATTCGGTCGGTGGACAATACCGTTGCGACGGAATCGAGTTGCAAACGTAAGCCGCGCGCCCGCACCACCGAGTCAAACTCCGCACTCAGTTCTGCGAAGACTTCGGCCAGTGGTACTGCCGCGTACTTGGGCTCGATTGCACCGGACTCCAAACGACTGATATCGAGCAGCGCGTTCAGCAGACGCGTCATGCTGTCAATCGCCTGTTCCTGATGTCGTAATAATTCTCGCGCGTCGGGTTGCGGGATGGATTTCAACATCGCGGCATTGAGCAGTCGTATCGCCTGCAACGGCTGGCGTAAATCGTGGCTGGCGGTGGCAAGAAATCGGCTCTTGGCGCGATTTGCGCGATCAGCTTCATCGTGTGCAGCAATCAGTGCCTCGTTGATTTGCCGTCGTTCGGTGGTGTCGCGAATCGCAGCGGCAACTAATTTTCTACCACCCACTTCAAACGGCGCCAAACGAATCCCTGCGGAAAATTCGCTGCCATCGGCTCGCAGCGCAAACAGATCGGAAATTTTCGCACCCATTTCTCGATTGCGCGGGTC
>Ga0206875_1152_pt1 | contig 14962 bp, 9 predicted proteins | sample Alteio_BWOrgCont_9_FD_152616 | JGI IMG/M metagenome (GOLD analysis project Ga0206875, IMG submission 152616) | Enriched cells from forest soil in Barre Woods Harvard Forest LTER site, Petersham, Massachusetts, United States -... | ecosystem: Environmental > Terrestrial > Soil > Temperate forest > O... | reverse complement strand
GCGGTGGGAATTGCGCTGCTGCTGGCCAACCACCGCTAGCAAGCTGTTGAAATTTAGCGAGCAAGCCATTTCCGCGCGCAAAAAACCAACCCGCCAATTGCAGTCAATCCGAGGATGTTTGGTTCGGGTGTCGGGACAGGAGTTGTAGAGAAAGTTATATCATCCAGCAGGAGGCTGGAATAATCTGTCGTCGAGAATTCGAGCTGCCCTGTCTGGTTCGCATACGGGGCTACATTGACGCCGAATAAACCGTAAACCAGACCTGATGGCGTCGTGTCGATAGAAAGCAGCTCCGGCGTCAGCGTATTTCCTGCAAAAGAGACAGAGAACGATCCGCCACTTGGGTCTGCGTCAAATTGTAACGACTGAGCCGTTGCGGGTATAGTTCCGACCTGTGCAATACTCGCACTAACGTAATCAGCTTGGGGAGAATCAGGGGTGATGCCGCCTTGCAAAAGCGCGGTATAGTTCCTGTCAATTACGCCGAAGTTTCCGTAAGGACCCGGCTGAGTTCCAAAGCCTGGACCGAGGATGTCGACGGTAGCCACGCTATTGGCATAGGTGTTCTGGCCGACCCCTGATTGTTGTACACTTCCCAAATACGCGGTCCACCCTGGAAGCCCTTGGGAAATTGGAACCAAATTTGGCCAATTCTGTGGCCCTGCAGTTGGGGACAATGTCGCAGCCTCAAAGTTGAGATTAATGAAGCCTTGCGCTGAAACTGAAAATGCAACGAGAAAGACGACGGAAAACTCCGCGATTATTTTGGCTGTTTTCACAGATTATCTGCGTCGTGCAAACCACCCCCTAGCGCCGAAAACCAGCCCGCCAATTGCAGTTAATCCGAGGATGCTCGGTTCGGGGACCGCTTGGGTGGAGAACGAAATGTCGTCGAGCAAAATTGTTGGCTCAGCAGCGCTGCCGTCAGCGGTGAATTCCAACTGCCCAGTCTGACCTGCATAAGGGACAATGTTCACCCCATAAATATTATATGGTTGACCCGATGGAGAGGTGCCAGTTCCGAGTAGCGTCGGAGATAAGGTATTTCCATTGAAAGAAACAGCAAATAGATTTAAATTCCCCAAATAATCCCACGCTCGAAATGTTAGCGACTCAGCGGTAGCCGGAACCATTCCCGTTTGTGCAATGGAAGCGTTTACGTATCCATTATAGGAATCATCTGACGAGTATCCGCCCTGTAAAAGGACAGAATAATTACCATCAATTATGCCGATGTTGGCGCCAAATGGGCCAGGTTGTGTTCCCCAGCCGGGGCCAAGAATATCTACGGTCGCGTAACTGTTGGCGAAAGTATTCTGACCCACCTCGGTCTGTTCCACACTACCCAAGTAAGCGTTCCAGCCGGGCAGAGCTTGCGAGATTGGGACGAGATTGGGCCAATTTTGGTATCCAGATTCTGGAGACAAGGTGGCAGATTCAAAATTCAGGTTAATAAAGCTCTGCGCCTCGGCCGCAGGGTTCACAAGGGAGAATGCAATAATCAATCCGGCAATATATTTGCTTAGACAATTCATTAAATCACCACTTGGTAAATGGATCACCCACGACTTGTATATATAGGGACCCATACGGGTTTATAGAGTTCCACCCACATACCGCCAGATTTTTCCCTTGCGCCCAATGGCCAAAAAATTGCGAAGGATCGCAACTTGCAGTCCCAGGCTCATCGACATTTGAGCCTGCTCCGACCGGCGTATTGGAATAATTGGCGCCTCCGAAAGCGTTACTCGCAAACCAGTCTACAAAAAGTCCCTGAAAACTATTATACCGTTCACCGTTGAAGGATTCGTCCGTATCAATGAGAAACCAGCCGCTATCTCCGTGAAAGACTAGTTGCCCATTGGTTGCATAGCCATTCGAAAATGAAAGGTTGTGAATGCCCGGCGAATAGTATCCCGCGACATTGGTTCCCGCAGTGATGATACTATTCGACGAGTAAAAAATAGAGGCTGCCGGATCAATGGCACTGACACCCAATTCAGCTTCAGCACCTAATGCTCCTGGTTTAAAGAGCGTGCTATCGTCGAAATACCAATTCGTGTTTCCAATTCCAGCAGCAAGTCCGCTAATGATAAGCTGGCCGACGTTGCCTCCCATGTTGCCGACATTGGTGAGCTTATTGATATACGCGATGCAATCGACGGTCCCATCCGAACTGAATAAGTTTGTTGCGTAGTTGGTGTCAGGATAAACCGGGCTGTTGTATGGGGCCGCACTATTCGAGCCGTTCATGTTGATACTGGTTACGAATGGCTCCCAATTGACTAAACAGGTGTAGTGAAGCTGATATTGAACGCTCGGGTACGGATCACTCCCAAAAGTTTCATAATTTTGCGGCGGCGCTGTCTGAGGATTGACGCGAGAAGGAATATCTTGGAACAAAATTACGTAGGAAGGGCGTTTGGTCGGATTTTGGTAAAGCCAATTGGTGATCTGGCGTTCAAAATTATTGGTGAAATCCGATGGCGTAATCGTTTCGAGCGTTGTGCATCCGATTCCCAAGATGTTGGCGTTGCTTACCATAGGCCGGTTGGTCAAGTAGTACATGCAAACGTTTGAGCTGTCGAGGGAATTCGTGTTATAGATCAGCAGCAAATCCTCGCTCACATCGACTGGATATTGCACCAGGGGCGACCAGACTGCCGCCATCGTATGATTTCCACCTGCGGCGATGAGTTTGACTGCAACGGGCGGATTTGTCACAAGGCTGGGAGGGGCTGTAGAGAAATCCGTCACGAGGCCGGGCGGCTCGGTGGGCGGTGTGGCTTGGCCGTTGCTGTTGCTGCCCCACTCGATTAAAACGCCATCGTTACGCTGTGCCACCGAGTGTCCGGAGCCTCCCGCGACGTTCAGGATGTTGCTTTTTGCGCTCAAAGGGACGTTGGTTTGGCCGGAGCCGTTGTTTCCCCAAGCTATCACAGCGCCGCTAAAATTCAACGCCAAACAGTGGGTGGAGCCCGTTCCGATGCGGCTGATATTTGTGGCATTGGCCGGGATATTGGTCTGGCCGTAGGTGTTGTCGCCGAACGCTTCCAAACTGCCGTCAGAACGGAGCGCCACGGTGAAGTAATCTCCGGCGGCGATGGCTTTTACGGAAACGGTGCCGTTGGTTAAGTCAGCGGGAATATTCAATTGCCCGTGGGAATTATCGCCCCACGCCACCAGCGTATTGCTCATGGTAATAGCCACATTATGCAAAAGCCCGCAGGCCAAGGCTTGAATTGGTGGCAGGTTGGTCGGAACAAAATTCGCGGGGTCGTTGGTCAGTCCCCAATTAGTAACCGATCCAGAACTGGTCAGTGCGAGGTCATGGCCTCGCGAGGCGGCCACTGACAGAAAATTTGAACCAGACGGAGGCGAGCCGAGCGTGTAAAAATTTGTGCCGTCGGAAAGCTGGCCCCATTGCTGAATCGTATTGCTGTCGGTCACGACAACGGAATGATAGGCGCCTGCGGCGATGGACAAGGCATTTGTCAGACTGGCCGGACGATTACACTCTCCGTGAGAGTTGTCGCCCCAGTTTTCCGCCATTCCCGGCAGTGCCAACAGTTCCACAAACGTGGCATTGGTGCTGCCTAATGCGTTGGTGACGATCACGGTGTAGCTTCCTTCGTTGGTAGGAATGATATTGTAAATGGAATACGCGGAATTAGTCGCACCTGAGATGTTCGTGCCATTAAATTGCCATTGATAGGACAGCGGATAATCCAATTGGCCCACCGCGCTGGCCGAAACTGACAACGTTTCGTTCTGGTTAATCCAGTTGACGTTCGTGGTTTGGGGCGAGGTAAAATCAATCAGCGGTGGCTGCGCCACGGCAAAGCTCGCGGCCAGACTCGTCACGGTGCCGTTGGCATTGGAAATGACCACGTCGTAATTGCCGTTGTCAGTGGAATTGACGCTGGAAAGCGTCAAGGTGGCATTGGTTGCGCCGGAAATGTTCGTTCCGTTGAACTGCCATTGATAACTCACGTTGGTGATAAAGAGCCCGATGATGGAGAAGGTCAGCGAATCTCCATACGGAGCGAAGCCTTGTGGCGGGACCGTTTCCAGCGGCGGCAGCCGGGATGACGCGATGGCGAGCGTATGCGTCAGGCCTCCCGATACAGCCTTAACCCCGAATAGATCTGAGGGCGGTCCATTGAAGATGGAATTGCTGGGAGCGCAAATGATGAACGTTCCATCGTAGCCGATGGCCATTGTTTGATCGTAGCCCGCTGAAACTGCCACCAGACCTGTCAAATTAGAGATAACATCGAGACGGTCTTCGGAAGCACCCCACACCAACGCAGTGCCATTTGAACGTAGTGCCATTGATTGCAGCGGGCCAACTGACAGGCCCACAAAATTACTGCCACTCGGAGCATTGGTCAGGTCCCATTGATAATGACGCACATCGAAGCCGTACGACTTAATGGTGCCGTTACTCAAGAGCACGGAGTTATGGTTCCAGCCGCTGCCGATAGCGGCCACTCCGCTCAGGTTGCTCTGAAAGGCCAGGGCATTACTTGTCATGGTGTAGATGTTGGTCAGCCCAAAGCTGACCACCGTTCCATTTGACAAAAGCGCCAAATCCGAGCCAACGCCTGCCGCGATGGCCATTACGTTCGAGGTAGGAGGCGCGATGCCGGTGTAATTGGTCACCGGAATAAAATTGCTCCCATCAAAATAGGATCCCCACATCTGAGTTACACCATTGCTCAACAAAACCAATCCATGAAAAGCACCCGCCGAGATGGCTGAGGCATTCGTTATGCCGTTGGGAATATTGGTCTGGCCATAACGATTGTCGCCAAACGCAAGGATTTCGCCGTTGTCTTCCAAAACCAAACTGTAGAAGCATCCAGCGGACACGGCGGCGGCATTGGTCAAGTCCAAGGGCACGTTGCACTGGCCGTAGGTGTTATCGCCCCACGCCCGCACCGTCAGCAGCACCGGCGTCGTGATGAAATAAAATGCGGCGGACGGAGTTTGGTTGCTCCAAATGTAGTCCTGACAGGTCAATACTTCCCCCGCGAACGTCCAACTGGATTGATCAATGAAGGACTTTATATTCGTGAGGTAATAGACATCGTAGAAGATGCCGTTTGTTCCACCGGCCACGCCGAAGGAGATGGTGGTCGCGCCGTTGGAGGCGACCACAGCGGCAAAATTGGTGAGATAAGGGAGTCCACCCGTAGGGCAGCCGCCGCTCGGTTCGTAAACCGGCGCCAGTTCGGCGAAGGGAGCAATACGATGATGTACCGGCCGAGTCCAGTGATCGGACCACGGTCCCAAGGCCGCTATTGGCTCGGTCATCACATAATAAGCCGCAATGTCATCCGCACTCAGCGGCTTGCCGAATGAATAAAACTCATCCATGTCCGCCCCCGCTGAATTGGTCCCGGCCAGTGTGCTGCCGACGACTAGTTCCGCCGTTGACGGTGGAATGGATGCCAGCGTTGAACCTGTCGCGGCCACGCTTCCGTCCACGTAAAGCGCGGTGCCCGTCGAATTCCAGTCAACTATAACACAATGACTTGTTCCCGCCGCCCAAGCAATGGACGTTGACAACACTTCCTGCAATCCACTGTCCGTTTGACTGAACAGCGCCAGAGTGTTGCCGTCACTGCTGACCTGCAACGACCAAGCCACTGCGCTGCTTCCTCCGCTGACCGCATCCAGTTCCAGCACCGTTGCAATCGCGCCCGGATTTTCGCCATTCGTCACCGAACTGCTGCACCAATACGGCTTGATCCAAAAACGAAATGCGCCCTGACTCGCGCAACTGACATTCGTCCAACCATTCGTTTCAACGCCCGGCATAACAAACGGCGTCACATCACCCATTCTTTGCAGCGCATAACCCGACCACGACTGCATAAAAGTGCCTACCCCTGAAACGACTACTTCATCGTTCGTCGCTCCGGCCAGAAAAGGTTCATCGAACGACTCGGAAAAAAGAATCGGAGCAAAATCCGGGTAAGGCGGACCCGGCGGCCGGGGACGGGCCGATAGATCGGATGGCTGCCCCAAACAAACCATAAGAATTGCCGCGATCAGAATAACCGGCAGAGCCGGCCAGAAGGTATTGCTGAACTTTAAGTTCATAGTCATCGCCGGCAAATATTTGACTGCCAGCCGTTCATTGGCAAGAGAAAATGCGTTCGGAATTCAGAACCTTTGTACAGGTCGAATTTTTTACCCTCATGTTCGGTTTTTGGAACATGAGCAATCCACGAAATGTCGTTGGTCCGCAAGTCCGCAAGTTACGCAGCCAGCAAGGGTTAACCCAACCTTTGCTAGCCGCCCGCTGCCGCCGGTGGGGGTGGGACTTGAGCCGTGAGACTCTTGCCAAAATCGAAACGCAATTGCGTTGGGTTTCCGATTTTGAGTTGCTTTGTCTGGCAAAAGCTCTGCGCGTTGCACCGGATGATCTTTGGCCGTCAAAGGATAAAATCCCCGGCCAGTTGGAAGATTTCTTCGAACGCCTGTCACCACCCTTGGACAACCCTTGATTTCAGTCAGCCGTTTCCCGATTCATAATTCCGTCCATTCCCACAACGAATCGGGACTTGAACAAACGGATAAATACGGCGAGCGCATGTCAAATATATTTTCGAAGCAGCGGCTTCAGGGCGGCGATCGTTTTTGACGGCCAGCATTTGCGCTCGGTCATGATGGCGTTCTTCAAGGCCGAATGACAGGGCCAGCTCGGTTCGGCCGGAATTTTGGGAATCGTGCGCGCGATGATGGCCTTGGCCTGGCCTGCGTTTTTGGTCAGGTTAGCGATGACCATTTCAACGGTCACATGCTCTTCGTCCACTTTCCAGCAATCGTAATCCGTGATCATCGCCATGGTGGCGTAGGCGATTTCCGCTTCCCGCGCGCATTTGGCCTCGCCCAAATTGGTCATGCCGATGACATCGTAGCCCAGAGAATGATTGGTCATCGATTCAGCGCGCGTGCTGAAAGCCGGGCCTTCCATGTTCACGTAAGCGCCGCCGTTATGGACGGTGGCGCGCTGCGCTTGACAACTTTCATGGAGCAACCCGCGCAACTCCGCGCAAATGGGATCCGCAAACGCGATATGCGCCACGATCCCCTTCCCGAAAAAAGTATGCTCGAACGAACGTTTTGTCCGGTCCACGAATTGGTCCGGCAACACGATGTCGCACGGTTTGTATTTCTTCTGCAACGAACCGACCGCGCTCACGCTGATGATCCAGTCAACGCCGAGTTTTTTCATGCCGTAAATGTTGGCGCGATGGTTCAACTCGGACGGAAGAATGCGATGACCCCGCGCGTGGCGCGGGAGAAAAACCACTTCGCGCCCGGCCAGTTCGCCGGTCAGGAACGAATCCGAAGGCGCGCCAAACGGCGTCTTCAGCGCGACCCACTTCTGCCGGGTGAAACCTTCGATGTGATACAATCCGCTGCCGCCAATGATGCCAATACGATGTCGTGCCATAATTTTAGTCGGGCGCAGCATAAGGAAAGCCGCGGCGCGTTGAAACTTTAAACTTTTAACTTGGCAGCCGTCTCCGCAAGATGCGCTTATGACGAATTTATTTGATTTGAGCGGAGAAGTTGCGGTGGTCATCGGCGCCACTGGCGTGCTGGGTGGCAAAGCCGCCGAAGGACTGGCCCAGGCCGGGGCCAAAGTAGCAGTGCTGGGACGCAATGCCGAACGCGGCGAAGATTGCGTGCAACGCATTCGCAAGCTCAAGGGCGAAGCGCAGTTTTTCACAGCCGACGCCGTTTCCCGCGAGAGTTTGAAAAAGGCCGGCACGGAAATTGAAAAATCGTTCGGGCCGCCCACCATTCTCATCAACGCCGCCGGCGGCAACGATCCCAAAGTCACGGTCACGGACAAATTTAAGTTCGAGCAGATTACCCTCGAAGATTGGCGCGCGAATTTCGATTCAAACCTGGTGGGCGGCACGCTGCTGCCTTGCCAGGAATTCGGTCCCGCCATGGCCGCACGCGGCAAAGGCAGCATCATTAATTTCGCCAGCGTTTCCGCGCACCTGCCCCTCTCGCGCGTCGTCGCGTATTCCGCAGCCAAGGCGGCCGTCATTAATTTGACTCGTTTTCTGGCCCGCGAATGGGCGCCGCGCCATGTCCGCGTCAATTCCATCACGCCCGGCTTTTTTCCGGCCGAACAAAATCGCCGTCTGCTTTTCAATCCAGACGGCTCGCCCTCCGACCGCGCCCGCAGCATCCTCGGCCATACGCCGATGGGCCGTTTTGGGCAACCCGAGGAATTGATCGGCGCGTTGATTTTTCTGGCCAGCGACCGCGCCAGCGGGTTTGTCACCGGGACAGATTTGTGCGTGGACGGCGGTTTCCTCGCGCAGACTGTTTAAACGTTTGTCCTGCGGTCCTACTTGGACGGTCCGGGCAATGGCGCCCAGTTGGCCGGATGGGTATCGTCGCCGGCTGACCATTTTTTCCATGCCGCCGGGTCGGTCAACATTTTTATGAAGAGCCCGCCCACGACCGAGCGGGCGTGCATGCCGTCGCTGTCGATTTTGTCGGTGACATAAGAATCAACCAGCGGCATGCGCTTGGTCGTGCCGTTGAGGTAATCGTAAATGGGAGAGGTGAACTCCTCGAATTCCTGTTGACTCCCCGCCATGGTCGCGCTCCAGACGGACCAATCGGTCTTCGTCAAATGCGTCCGCGAATCCAGCGGCACGCCGTATTTCTGCATGACAGTTTTGTAGTAGGCGATTTCCTTTTTTGCCACGTCCGGCGGAAAAATGTTCAGGCCAAGAATATTGTCCCAAACCAGATTATACTTCTGACTCCAGGAATTTGTTTTGTCGAAGGCCAGTTTGAAATGCTCCCCTTCCCCGGCTGCTTCCACCCAATGCGCCGCATCGGCCCGCGCCAGTTTTTCGTATTTGTCCGCCGTGGCCGCGTCGCCGCGCATCCGGCACAAATCGCCATAGGCGGCCAGGGCCAAAATCGCTTTGACAGAAAGGTTGGCGTTATGGGCGAGGTGTCCCATGAAATCGTCGGTGCAAAGCTGGTCCTCTGGATCCAGCCCAAATTGTTCAAGGTACTTGGTCCACTGCGTCAATTGCGGCCACCACGGCGAAACGAAGTTCGCGTTGCCGTCGTCCTTGGCGATGGCGTCACACAGAATCAGCATGTTGCCGCTCTCCTCCACCGCCATCGCTTCGCCGCCGTCGTCGCGACCGGGCGCTAGCGGGTAAGTCCCCAAATCGTGCGGTGCGTTGGGAAATTTCCAATGCCAGGACGCCGCGTAAGTCAGGACGGGCACGAGCGACGCCTTGGCCAGCGCGGGACTGAGCAAAACGAAAATGGGATCCATCGGAAAAATCACGTCCACCGTCGCGATATCACCGTTACTGGTATTTTCTTTGGTAAATAATAACGGCTGCTTGTTCGGGTCCGCCGCCAGGCCGCACGAGGCGAGGCATTGGCGGTAGGCCAGCGCGGCCATGCGCGCATAACGATATCCACCGACTCGCGTCAGGTCCGCCATTAATTGCCGGTCAAATTCTTCACAACGTTGCGTCAGCTTTTCGTAATCCTTTTCCGCCGCCTCCAGCAATCCGGCGGGCGTCATGCCGTTGCGGCGCCAATAGGGTCGCAGGTCCTGCCCAAAATATTTGATGGAATAGACCTCGTCGTAAGCCACCATCGCGTGACGCGAAACGGATTTGGCGGTGACCGAGCCCAGGTCGAATTTCAACGCCATCACCGGTTGATCTTCGCTGGCGGCGCGCGGTTTGCGCCCGTCGTCCACCGCCGGAATTTCACCGACTTCGGCGTACGATTTTAGAAAATTCTGGCTCTCGCCAATGACTGACTGCGTTTTCTTCGATGGCGCGGCCAGATATGCGTAACCCCAATCGATGCGATGATCGTCGCCGGACGAACCGAGCACCGGCTGTTGCGCGGTGCCGATGTGCATGGCGATCAGACGCCCTGCTTTTTCGCGGCCCCACGTCACCTTTTCCTCCGGTTTGTTGACAGTCAAAAGACCGCTCACGCTGTCGTAAATCGTCACAGCGTGCGAGCCGCCATCGACCGACCAAACCTTCCAAGTAATATAAGTGAGAGGACGGGCCAGGATGTCCAAATCATACGGCAACGCCGCCGTCATGAACGTCATCGTGACGTGAACTTTGGAATCCTCGAAATTATAAATGCTGCGGGTGGGCGTCACTTCCAACCCGACCTGCGGCAGCGCGGGGATGTCCTTCGGCTCATTTCCCATAAGGCGGCTGGTCGCGCCATCCACGCGGATCAAGCTAATCAACGGATGCGGATGATGCGTCCAATGGCGCGTCACGTCGTCAGTCAAATGGTCGGCATCCGACCAGATACTCAGGTAAGGATCGCTGGTGACCAAAGGCACCGCCGGCGGCCGAAAAGGTGGCGGCTCCGCCCCGACAGACAGAGCGCCGGCCAGGCAAACTGTTGCGATAAAATACCGTCCCAGGGCACGAGATAGAATTTGCATGCGTTATAAGTATTGAAAACGGCCAGAGTGGAAGGAACGCGGCCAAACATCCAGCCAAAAGAATCCTGGGAATTAACCCGACAGCACCCGCTATTCGTAAAACAAATTGGTTGCCTGCGCGGTCCTGATTTTCCCGTTTGTTGTTATGTTGATGGCTAGGAAGGTTCCGTTAGTTAAATCAACCCGATTTGACCAAATCAGCCCGGTGTCAGGCATCATGAAGACCACCATCGGATGGGGCGGCAAGTTTGTCACAGCAACTGCATCTGCGCGCTCGATCAACGGGTTCGTTTCCGGTTTGCCGTGGTAAATCTCCCGACCGTTAACTGTAATAATGACATCTCTTTTCCCGTCAAAACCGGATTGTAGATGGATGGCAAGCTGATTCGGAATTGCGACCTGATTGGTGGACGAAGCCACCGCTTCGGCCTTGTGGGTAAGAATAAGCTCCCGTGCACTGACACAAAGGCAAGCCAAGATCATCAGCGCTGAAGCAACGAACTTTCTCCCTCCAAGTGTCATATATATTAGAACTGAAAACTCATACGTTATCATTCATCCGGCAATTGCTGCTCGATGTCAAAACAAACAATCGATCTCGATAAGAATTGACGCTGTTGGCGGGGAGGAACAACAATTTCGCGCAATGTCATTGAATCAATTTTTGCGGGTGACGCGGTCGGTTGGATTTGCGGGGCTTCTGCTCGCCGCGGTATCGGCACAGGCTCAACATCGATCCATTTTGCCGCAACCGCAGCAAATCGAATACGGGACCGGCACGTTGCCGCTGGCCAATCTTTCCATCCGCTTTGCCACCGACCCGAACGATTCGGATCGCTTCGCTGCAGCGCAATTGGCGGCCGGCCTTTCCAACGCCGCCCACGTAAACATCTCCCTGCGGGACAAACAAAGCACCGGCCCGGCCATTACTTTAAACCGCACAAGCAACGGGCCTGATCTTCCCACGGACACCGACGTCGCCGGCACGAATTCCCGCGAGGCTTACTCCATCAGCATAACCACCGATGGCGCTGAAATCCGTTCAGGCTCCTCGGCTGGATTGTTTTACGGCGTGCAGACCCTGCTGCAAATGGTTGAACCGGGCAATCCCGGCGCGGCGTTTCCCGTTGCCACGGTTCATGACTGGCCGGCGCTGGCTTATCGCGGGTTCATGATGGATTTCAGCGAAGGCCAGTTGCTGCGCGTGTCGGAAGTGGAGCGGCAACTCGACTTGCTGGCGCGGTTCAAGGGCAATCAATACTATTTTTATTCGGAGATGGGCGTGGCTTGGGACGGTTACGATGCGACGCATATTGATCCCGATTCCCGTTACAGCAAGGAGCAGGTCAAACAGGTCATCGAATACGCCCGGCAGCGGCACATCGACGTGGTGCCTTGCATGGAACTCTACGGTCACATGCACCAGTTGTTTCGCACCGAACAATTTGCGGACCTGGGCCTGCCGCGTTACGGGGACGAATTCGATCCGCGCAACCCGCGCGCGATGCAGGTGATCGACGATTTGTTCGGCCAGGCCACCGCACTTTTCCCCAGCGCCTGGTGCAACGTCGGCTTTGACGAACCGTGGTCGCTGGGAAAAATAGGTGTGACACCGGGCAAGGACCCGTTTGCGACGTTTGTCGAATACCTGCGGCATTTGGCCGACCGCGCGCAAAGCCACGGCAAACGCATTATTTATTGGGCGGACGTTGAAAATCCGTCCAGCACGCTGCGCACTCACCCCGAGTTAATTGCCCAGCTTCCAACCAACGCCATTTCGGGCCCGTGGCAGTACGACGTTCTGCCCACCTACGATCAGTTCATCAAACCGCTGGCCGACGCGGGCCACCCCACCCTCGTGACGCCCGCAATTTTCAATTGGAATGAAATCTTTCCCGATTACCACCACACGTTCACCAACATCAACGGCATGGTCGCCGCCGGAAAAAAATATCAGACGCTCGGCATGATTAATACCGGTTGGACGGATTGCGCGCAGACGTTGTACCGGCAATCGCTGCCGGGAATCGCCTTCGGCGCAGCGGCCGGATGGCAGGCGGACGTGGTCGATACCAATTCGTTCTTCAAGAATTACACGGAAATAATGTATCCGGCGACCGTTGCGCCGGAAGTGGAAGCGGCGCTGGACGAATTGTCGCAGGCCGAGGAATTATTCGAGGAGATCTTGCACAACACCACCCAGCACGGCTTTTGGAAAGACCCGTTGGAACCCGAGTTGCTCACACGTTTGTTGAAACACCAGGAACCGTGCCGCAAGGCGCGTTTGCTGGCCGAAAAAGCCGAGGAACATATTCATCGCGCCATGGGCCTCGCCCCGTCGGACCCGACGCTCAACAGCTTGATGATGGCCGCGCGGCTCTTTGATTATCTCGGAATGAAATGCCTCTACGCGGTGGAATGGAACGGGTATTTTAGCGAACTGCACACCAACCCCGATGAGAAGCTCGTTCACCTTTATATTGGCGTGCAAATTGTGCAACAAGGCAACGGCATGTTGGCCGACTTGACCGATGCCGTCACGAATCTGCGCGAGGCCTATCGCCAGGCGTGGCTCGAGGAAAGCACGCCCTATCGCCTGGGCGCGGCGCTGGAAAAATGGGACGCCGAGGCGCGTCATTGGCAGGAGACGCACGCCTGCGCCGAGCGGATTCTTCGCACTTACAAAAAAGGCGAAACCTTCCCCACCATCGACGCCCTGCGCACAAAGGAGTAATGAGAGGCCGACAGATCAGGATTATCACAGCGTTGCTGGCGATGTTGGGTTTCGTTGTGGAGAGTCACGCATCCCCTTCCCTGCTCTTGCGCGATCCGACGTTGAGCCGGGATTCCATCGTCTTCGTTTTCGCAGGAGAGTTGTGGCGCGTGCCGCGCACCGGCGGAGATGCGACCCGCCTGACTACTGTGGCGGGAAGAAAATGGAGTCCGGCGTTTTCACCCGACGGTTCCCAAATCGCCTTCACCGCGGATGGCGAGGGCAACGCGGATGTTTATGTCATGCCGACGGAAGGCGGAAAGCCCTCGCGGCTGACCTGGCATCCGTCCGATGACCAAAGCGCGGGGTGGTCGCCCGATGGAAAACAAGTTCTGTTCTCGTCTTATCGCGCAACTCCCATCGCCGGGCAACGTCTCTACACCGTTCCCGCCAGCGGCGGCCCGGCCGCGGAACTTCCTTTGCCCATTGCCATCGCCGGCTCCTTTTCGCCCGACGGCACGCATCTCGCCTACGTCCCCACGCCGGACACCCAGGCCGCTTGGAAACATTATCGCGGCGGCGAAGCCCTGCGCATCTGGCTGGCTGACCTGGCAGATTCATCCGTCGAAAAATTGCCCGTCACCGGCGCGAACGATTTTAATCCCATGTGGATCGGCGAAATGGTTTATTTTCTGTCCGACCGCGAGGGGCCGGTCACGCTTTACAGTTACGACGTCAAACATAAAACGACCCGCCGCCTCATGCGCAACGACGGGTTCGACATCAAATCCGCCAGCGCGGGTCCGGGCGCGATTGTCTTTGCGCAACTGGACGCCATTCGTTTGTTTGACCTGGCCTCCGGCAAGGTGACGACAGTCGATATCCTGGTGTCGGGTGATTTTTCGGAAACGCATCCGCGCAAAAAGAGCGTGGATCCGGATGACTTGATTCACGGCGGCCTTTCGCCCGATGGCAAACAAGCGGTGTTTGAAACTCGCGGCGACATCGTCAGCGTTCCAGCGGGAAACGGTTCTCCGCGCAATTGGACGAAAACGTCCGGCGTAGCCGAGCGTTATCCAGCATGGTCGCCGGACGGAAAATGGGTTTGCTATTTTTCCGATGAATCGGGCGAATACGAAATGCACTTACGACCGGCAGCCGGTGACGGCGAAATCCGCAAACTGAAACCAGCCGGGCCGCCCTCTTACTATTACTATCCGGTGTGGTCGCCGGACAGCACGCGCGTGGCCTACAGCGACAAGCACGGCAACCTTTGGATCATGAACATCGAGACCGGCCAGGCGACGCTGGTCGATACGCAACCGTTCATGGTGAATTACGGACCCGGGTTGCTGGGCAATAATGGTTGGAGCGCGGACCCCGATCCCGGCGCCTATTCCTGGTCTCCCGACAGCCGCTGGCTGACCTACGCTCAACCGTTGCAAAACCATCTCTCTGGAATTTTTGTTTACAACGTTCATAGCGGCGTGAAACACCAGGTTACCGACGGCATGAGCGACGCGGAGTTTCCCGTCTTTTCCGACAGCGGACGGTATCTCTATTTCGCGGCCAGCATCGACAGCGGCCCGGCCAACGACGTCGGTGTCAAATCAATTCTCAATCCCACCGCCACCTATTCCCTTTACCTTGCCATCCTCGACAAAACCAGCGAATCGCCCATCGTTACCGACGACGACAAGAACGCCCGCGCAGCCGGGCTGGAGCATACGAACAATGCGGTTTCGATT
>Ga0206875_1172_pt1 | contig 15289 bp, 9 predicted proteins | sample Alteio_BWOrgCont_9_FD_152616 | JGI IMG/M metagenome (GOLD analysis project Ga0206875, IMG submission 152616) | Enriched cells from forest soil in Barre Woods Harvard Forest LTER site, Petersham, Massachusetts, United States -... | ecosystem: Environmental > Terrestrial > Soil > Temperate forest > O... | reverse complement strand
TCCATAATATGGACAAACTTGCCATACCCGTCATATACTTCAATGCTATCGACAAATGTTACTCTCTCTCTTTTTAGTTGTTCCACAAGTTCAACCAAATTATCCACCCTGTAATTGATCATAAAATCCTTTGTTGAGGGAGCAAAATACTTTGTGCTGTCAGAAAACGGGGCCCATTGCAGGGAAGCTTTTTTTGTTGAGTCAGCACCTTCTTGCCATATGAAACGAGCGCCATATTGGTCGGTGTTAAAACCTAAATGTGTTTTATACCATTCTTTAACTTTATGCGGGTCCTTACACTTAAAAAAGATACCGCCAATACCGGTCACTTTCTTTATTTTAACATCATTGTTATGTTTTGCAATTATAGGCGCCACGGCCAGACCAATACAAAATGATGCTGCAAATCCAATAATTAGTAATAGTCGTTTTTTCATGTTGTTTTAAGTTTTTAACTGGTTATTGATTTGTTTCTCCGGCAAAACTATATGCGCGCATCAGTTTTCCCGTCATACTTTAGGATGATTTTGCTTTTTTAAACTTAAAATCACACCAAAGTTTACAAGATTCCTCACTGCGTTCGGAATGACAAATATAGCGGGAGTGGATTAGAGGTAGAGGGTGCGGGCTTCGCCCGCACCCTCTACCTCCCTAAATTCATCTAAACCCTCTGTCATTCCGAACGCAGTGAGGAATCCCGGAGAATAAATTTAAACACTTCTAAATCCAAGCTCTTTTTTATTTTTACCATACAAAATCTATCATTATGGCTAAGAACAAACAAGTTGATGCTTATATAGAAAAGGCACAACCTTTTGCACAACCTATACTCATTCACATACGTAAACTGGTACATACCGCATGCCCTACTGTGGAAGAAAAAATAAAATGGGGCTTCCCGAATTTCGATTACAAGGGTGTGTTTTGCAATATGGCAGGATTTAAAGAGCATTGCGCCTTTGGTTTTTGGAAAGGAAACCTGATGAAGGACACCCACAACATTTTTGCAAAAGACCAGGGCATGGGCAATTTGGGAAAATTAACCAGCCTTAAAGATCTGCCATCTGATAAAATAATGCTCTCATACATTAAGCAAGCAGTAGAACTGAATGATAAAGGCGTAAAGCGTTTGGTTAAACCAAAAGTTGCACCGGGCAGCAAAGAACTTGTTACACCGGATTACCTTAGCAAGGCATTGGCTAAAAACAAAAAGGCGCAAAAAGAATTTGAAGCTTTTAGTTACTCAAAGAAAAAAGAATATGTTGACTGGCTTACCGAAGCCAAAACTGAAGATACCCGCAACACACGTCTTGACACTGCCTTAGAATGGATTGCCGAAGGCAAATCGAGGAACTGGAAGTATATGAAGAAGTAGGATTTCTGATTCACTTACAATACCCTGTGCTATATTTTCTGTAGATGCAATTCCAATTTGCATTTAACGAATTTTTTGTTTATATTCGTTAAGCTCATTTTCATGATTTAACCCTAAATAAACCACAGCATGAAAAAACTTACTTTTTCTTTCATTCTTGGCTTAATCACAATCAGTGTAATTGCGCTAGCACAAACCAACCTAAATCAGGCTCAAATTCAACAATACCATGGGGCTCTCGCTACTAAGCTACATAATAAGCATAGCCATGCAGAATATAAACCTATGCAGACCATGGGATATATTGCCAAATACGATAGCATCTATTACTGGAGTTGGGATACCCTCAAGTTAAAAAATTGGTTCACACATGCATTCAGTAAGTATATACATATAGTTTATGACGCCAATAATAACCAGGTAGGTGAAATAAATCAAAGCTGGAATGGTTCTATATGGTCAAATAGCGCTCGCTACATTCGGATATTTGACGCAGGCAATAATAAGACAAGCGAAATAACTCAAAACTGGAATGGTTCGACTTGGGTAAATTCTTCAAAAGATTCAATGACTTACGATATACACCATAACAATTTAAGTTCTTTGTATCAAAACTGGGTAGGCGGAATTTGGGTGAATAGTAGTTTATATACCTGGACATACGATGCCAAGAATAATCAAAAAAGCCAGTTAATTCAGAATTGGAGTGGCGGGACTTGGGTAAACTATTCTCTTAATAGTTATACTTACGATGCAAGTAATAACCAAACAGGTTCTTTATATCAATCATGGAGCGGTTCGGCATGGACAAATTCTACCAATGACTCTATTACTTTTGATACACATAATAACGTTATAAATGCCATATTTCAAGACTGGAGTGGTTCAGCATGGGTGAATAGCCAAATAAACACCTCTACCTATACTTATAATACCGGTAACCTGGAGACGAGCGAGACATGGAATACATGGAGTTCATCAAGTGGGTCATCTTCAGGCAAAGATACCTTGAAGTATGACGTAAATAATAACCGGACAGGTTATTTAAGTCAATCCTGGAACGGCTCAAAATGGATAAACATAGAAAAAGACACCGTGACATATGATGCAAGTAACAATCAATTAAGCCTACTGCAACAGAACTGGAGTGGTTCAGCATGGGTGAATCATTTGAAATCCAGTAATACCTATGATATAAATAATTTGACATTAACTGGGGTTCAGAAGTTTTATGACGACAATGACACAGTATTATCGGGTGACAGTGCACGTTATTATTTTCATGATGTATTGGGAATAAATAATTTATCGAAGCAAGCAGCAAACACTATTCTTTATCCGAATCCAAGCAATGGCAAATTCACAATTGAGTTATCAGATGTAAGAGATAAGTTATTGCTTGAAATTTACAATATGATTGGTGAAAGAATCTTTACAACTAATCCAAATAGTACAAATATCCAAATAGACTTGAGCAATAATGCAAATGGAATATATTTATATAGAGTACTTACTGAATCTGGTGATTTAATTTCGAATGGAAAGTTTATAATCCAAAAATAAATAAGGGCAGCTCTGCTGCTACCTCACCACAACCAATTTCCTGTTCAACCTTCCGTTCACACTTAAAATGTAAACACCCTGTTGCCAGGTGCTGGTATTAAGTGTGTATCTTTCTGTTTGCGGGTTTAGTGGTACAGATAAAATTTCTTGTCCTAGTAAATTGGTTACCTGCAAAATGCCTTTTTCAGTGAGGCCAGTAATATCAACATAACATTCGGTAGATGCAGGATTAGGATAAACTGAGGCTGCCGATGATGCAACAGAATATTCTTTAATTCCGGTTAATCCCTGGTATTCATAAGCACCGATATCTATTATGCTATTCACGATTCGCGGATTTCCTGCAATATCTGTTGCCGGATAGGTTCCACTTGGCTTTCCTATGTTTATGCATGGCGAGCTGCCTTGTAGTGACCAATCAGCAGTTACTCCATTAAACCCGGTACCACTTCCACCCGAAGGAGCAACAAAATCCGGAATAGAATCTATATTATTGGCATATGTTCCGAGGAAAAAAGCAGTACTATAAAGGCCAAATGCGGCTTGTCCGCCCTGAATGTCGCAATATGAAAAATTCGCATCGCTGGTGCCATCAGCCAAGTATAGCTGATTACCGGAAGTACTTGCAGTATTACCCCACAAAATAGTATTTAACAATGTTGGCGTTGAAGAAGATACACAATATAGCGCACCCCCGTACTGGGCCGAATTATTAGCAATAGTATTATTGGTAATAGTAGAATTGCTGCCGGTGCAATAAATTCCGCCACCATTTGCAGCCGTGTTGTTTGTAATGACATTACCGGATATAGCCTGGCTATTACTACTGCAAATAATTCCGCCGCCATTGCCCACAGCGCTGTTATTCGAAATTAAATTATCAGAAATAGTTACAGTAGTACCACTATTGCCGCAAAAGATAGCTCCACCATCATAAGCAGAATTTGTATTATACGTAATAGTATTATTGGCAACAGTTACATTCCCTGATCCACAACCTATAGCACCGCCGGCATTTGAAAAAGAAGCTGTATTATGTGATATATTGTTATTGGTAATTGTAACCGCGCCTGCACCGCAACCAATACCACCACCTCCGAAACCGGCAGCGCTATTATAAGTAATAGTATTATTGGTAATTGTTGTTTTACAATTATAGCTTACTATACCCCCGCCACTCATACTGCTGGCAAAATTGGTGCATGCATTATTCGAAATAGTATTATTTGCAATATACACGGTTCCGTATTCGCAATAAAGTCCTCCACCGGTATTAGAGTTTGTATTATTGGTAATGGTATTATTGGTAATTGAGGAACTGCTATTTAGAGTCGCAATACCGCTCCCAAAATCAGTGCCGGTATTATTTGTAATTAAATTACTATCAATGCTCGGCGCAGAACTACTATCGCAATAAATTCCTGCACCGTTTGGTGCTGTATTATTAGAAATTTTATTTTTAGAAATAAACGGACTGCTGCCATTGCAAAAAAGTCCCCCACCGTTTTTGTTTGCAGAACAGTTGGTGAAAAACGAGTTGGAAACAATTGCCTTTGAAAAGTGATTAAAATAAATAGCGCCCCCACAATCATTCGGGGAAGCTAATGTGGCTTTACCATATTCGAATTTGCAATAATAAAGTTTTGAAGTGTCATTATTAGATGTTGTGTTCTTAAACCTGATACCCAACCAGCCTGTTGAAGTATTACTGGCAGTATATGTTATAGTATCGCCCAAAGCACCAACCGACACAAGCCTGCCAAGCACCAGTATTTCATACGCTCCCTGGAACTGAACTACCACACCCGGCTCAATGGTAAGTGTACTATCATTGGGAATCATAATACTACCGTTTATTTGATAGGGCGAATTTGCTTTTGTCCAGGTACCGCTTACAACCCCTCCCGAAACAGAAGTAAATGCATAGCTGCTTGTAGTTGCAATAAGAATTGCTAATACAGATAAAATAGTAATGCGTGCTTTCATCTTTGTTTGATTTAAGTGGTTTATTTTAACTGTAAGAACTGTTACAAATCAAATATAAATGTACTAATTATTTTTATCTCACCACTACCAACTTCCTATTCACTCTTCCGTTTACACTTAAAATATAAACGCCCTGTTGCCAGGTGCTGGTATTAAGGGTATACCTTTCTGTTTGCGGGTTTAGTGGTACAGATAAAATTTCTTGTCCCATCACATTATAAATTTCCAATTTACTTTCAACTTTTAACTTTTCACTTTCAACTACAATGGTGACCACACCATTGGTTGGGTTGGGATAAACCTGCAGGTTTTCGTTTTGCGTAACTTCATTAATGCCTACAGTAGATAAAGTACCTACATGCACGCCATTGCCAAATGTGGTTACCCACATTTCGCTGGTGTTATAGGGGTTAAATAAAACTCGCATAGGAAACCCGAATTGGAAATTACTTACCTGTGTTAATATAGGTGTGGCAGCATTAATATTATTACTCATCCATAAGCCATCGCGGGTGGTAGTAACAAACATCTGGTTTGGATTATTCGGGTTAATAGTTGCCGAAAAAACTCCGCTGCCGGGTGATAAACCATTTGATTCGCTCAATAATTTTGTCCATGTTTTACCACGGTTAGTTGATTTCATCAAGGCTCCCTGGTCGTTGGGTGTTGTGTTACCTGCTGCGTCTGTCCAGCCCCAGCCGGCAGATATACCCACATACCAAGTGCTATCGTGGGTATCATTCGGGTCAACATAAATATCGTTGCAATACCAGCCCATAGTACCATAAGTACCGGTAACAGAATTGTAAGATGTGGTATCGGTCCTGTCGCTCCATGTATTTGTACCGGGGTCATATAAAAACACGCCAGAGCTTTTTGTAAACTTGCCCGGAGGAGTAGCGCTATAATCGGTCATGCGTGCGCCAAAGGTGCAGACCATTTTACCATCGCTAAGCGGAACTATCATAGCAGGGTGACCTTCTGTCCTGAGAGGTCGTGGTAGTTTTGTCCATGTTGACGATGGCCCGTTATTCAGATCTTTGGTAACCCAAATTCCGCCGCTGTCCTTGCTATGGTTAACCACACTGGCATACATAGTATTTGCGTTTTTCTTATCAATAGCTATCCAGTAAACAGGGCGATGGAAGTTGTGAATGGTTTTCCAGGTAAAGCCGCTATCGGTTGAAGACATTACTTCGCCTTGCGAATAAGCGCTGTTATCAATTGGGGCATCCTGTAAATTATTGGTGTACATATCGTGTATGTTGCTGGTGGCGCCATACAATATACCGGGAGTTTTTACCACGCAATACATAGTGTTGTAAGCAAACTGGCAGAACTGCCAGTGCAGGCCATCATCGGGCGACCTGAGGCAGCCTATATCTGTCAAGCTATATACCATGTGGTTGGCATCTACCCATGTGGCAAGCCAGTTCGATGTGTTTTCGATACCTATGCCACGGTATAATTTATTATCGGGCGTAATAACATTCACCGGGTTCTGGTCAGCAGGGTTTACATATGCCTGCTGCCAGGTTGTTCCTCCATCCGATGTAACGTGTACACATCCCATATTCGACAAAACAACTTTGTTCGAATTGGTCTGGCACACATCCATTCCTGAAAACCCGTCATACCACTGGAACCGGTCCCCCTTATCCCCCATATAGCCGGTATTGATATTCTTGTTATTGGTAATCAGAAATACTTCCGCCCAGCTGGTACCGGCATTGCTCGTTTTTACCAGCATAGGTTGTGCGTTGCCGTTAACACCGCCTGCGTAAACGGTATTAATATCGTTAGCTGCCATGCCCATCCATACAATATAATCGCATGGGTAGCATGATGTAGAAGATGGTATTGTTACACCTGTTGATTTTGCCGTCCACACGCTGCTTGAATTATAATCGACCGTATAAATATTATTGATGTAGGTATTTTGCCAGCCTCCTGCGCTGCCGTATATCTGGTCGGTTGCTGTGCCCGTTGGCATAGTACTGCAGAAAAAACGGATGGTGCTTCCTTGTTTTGCAGCCGCAAAACCAACAATATCATAACCTGCTGTTAAGCCGGTAAGTGCAGCCTTTGCAAACGATGTTCCTCCATTGGTTGTAACAATTACCCCGCCCGGAGTGCCCATAAAAATACTATCGCCTGTAAAAAGGCATCCGCTTATATATTGATATGTAGGGCTGGTTTGTGTAATATCTTTCAGCGTTGCACCGCCATCACCAGAAAAATACATTCCGTCGTGCGTAGCAAAAACAAGTTCAAGTGGATTGTTATAATCGACAAATAAAGAAACTACCGATTCTGTTACGTGCGGATCGACAGAACTTTTAATACAGGGAATAATTGCCCAGGTATTACCACCATCGGTTGTTTTATTTACGGCACCATTGCCGCCAACGGCGTATAGTATGTTTGCATTATTGGTGAAACGAACCACTCCACCTGCACCGCCAGTGAGTTGCAAAAAGCTCAATTCGCCGTAGGTATGTCCGTAATCGGTGGTATGAAAAAAGGAACCCATATCGGTAGGTACATAATACTCGTTAGTATTACCGGGGTTAATAGATGGCCTGAAGAAAGCGCCGCCGCCGCCAATGCCGGTAACCTTCCATGATGAAGGTTGTGCATAACCAAATTGAATAAATAAAATTGCGAATAGTGCGGGTAAAAGTTTTTTCATGCCGGGGTATTAATGTGTATTTACGAAAATAGAAAAGGAATCGGGAATTAACATCCTAACCAGCCAGGAAGATTGACATAAAAAACAGGCTTATTCCCTGTTCTGATTTGTTTTGAATATCTTTTTTATTATTTTAGTATTATAAAAACAAGCGTTTTATCAAAACCGCATTATAATTAAAATAAATACCTATGCTGAATAAATTTAGAAAAAATGGAATTGGATTGTTATTTGCAATTCCACTGATATTGTTTGGCTGTAATAATACTAAGATGGATAACAAACAAGCTAATGAGAAACTCATTAAAGATTATTATACCGCTTATGAGAAAAAAGACTGGAACATGCTAAACTCCATTCTCGATACCGGATTTGTTTTCAACAGCCCCGTTGATGATCATATTAACTTAAAGACCTATAAAGAAAAGTGCTGGCCAAATTGCGAAAACATCAAGAAGTTTGATATTGAAAAACTTATCGTTGACGGAGATGCGGGCTTTGTAACCTATAATGGCTGGACCAACGATGGCAAGCTATTCAGGAACACAGAGTATTTTAGACTTAAAGAAGGCAAAATACTAGAGAATTCATGTTACTTTGGCCCCGGTGTAAATTATCCTAATAACACGGGAAAGTAAATTATATATATATCCTAGTTCGCTTGCTTCACAGTTTTTACACCAACTATAAGCAGGTATAATACCATTGATATTTCTGCGATAGCTGAAGGTATAATTACAAAACCGTGAATTTTTTGGCCAAAATCGGGCATTAAGAAAGCCGTAAGCAGATCGATAATATAACAGATACCACCCGTGATAAGTACCATACCCAACCACTTTGGGAACATTCCCGATCTGTTGGCGAGATACCCCAATGGTATAAGCCACAATCCGAAGAAAACCTGCGCTATGAGTGTTCCGTAATGCTGCATGTCGAGCAAAAGCAACACCATGGCGTTTGAACCGGCAGCGCCCAAAGCTGTTGCATACGTGTTATCGGTAGCAACCCTTAGGCCCTCAAACTGAAAAACTGCATTAAGACAAATAATACCGGTAGCAAGCGCAACGAGAATCAGCATTCCCCTTGCAACGCCCTTATTTACATGTTGAAGCAAGTTATATAATACCATAGCCAGGAAAACAAAAAATGTACCATCCAATAAGTGAGAAACAACACCCATGCGTACAAGCGTTGAATTTGCAACAATGTTCGCGGCTGTTGCCAATGCATTGCCCGCAATGTACATCTTAGGATCAACAAATCCTTCGGCAAAACCACCGAATATACCAACGAACAGGTAAAGGATTCCCGCAATCCTGGCAAGATGTTTAGGTGAGCTCATGATAATTTATATTTAAAGTTTATAAAATAAAAAGCCCCGAAGAATAAGCGTCTTCCTTTACTCAAAAGAAAGCATTACTTATTCTTCGGGGCCGACTATTATTTCAAGTCAGGGTAAAAGTAATTAAATATAATTACTGAGCTGAAATACTCTAATGTGGAGCCGGAGGGATTCGAACCCTCGTCCAAACAAGGAAACAACAAGCTTTCTACATGCGTAGCCTTATTTAATTTTGGTGTGATAGCCGCTAAAAGACAGACCAACTACCACCTTAGTTCCTTTAGTTTCGCCAAAATACCGGAACACAACTTTGACTATCCTGCCATTTTCGATGCTTCGATCGGGACGCCGGCTGGAAGGGCTTCCCGGGAAACATAGCTAGTTAAATCCTTCTGGATTAAGCAGCTAGGGCGTAATTTGATTCGCCTTCTGAATTTTGAGAACTGAGATTAACGAGCGATATTCACGAAGCTCGGCATGCTTACTTACTATTTCTACCTGCTGTCAAAACCTGTCGGCCCCAATGCATTTAGCTTATCTATTGCAAAGATACTAATTTTAGAGGGGTAACTCCCCTTGCGTGCCTTCATTTTTTGAAGCTTCCGGCTTGGGCGGAACCACTTCGGGATATTTTATGGCAGGCTGTTGGATCTGTTTGTTGTTATCGGGCGACATATTAAGATGTTCTTTTATTTCATTCATGCCTGAGCTTTCCTGAATATCTCTCTGCACACTGTTGGCAGCCTCTTTAAAATCGCGCATTGCTTTACCTAATGACTTTGCAATATTGGGTATGCCCTTTGAACCAAAAAACATAAGGAACACCAATGCAATTAGCATGAATTCTCCTCCGCTGAAATCGAGAAATAATAACATATTTAATTTTAAATTCTAAGTGTTGAATTTTAAATGTAGGATTTGATATCCCATTTAAAATTCAACACTCAAAATTAAGCATTCTTTAGCTATTAGCTGATTGCCTTAGCTGTCTTAGGTTCTTCTTTCTTTTTCTTACGATCGAAGTCTATTACAATTGGTGTTGCAATACATATAGATGAGTATGTACCTACTATAATACCTATTAACAAGGCAAAAGCAAATCCTTTAATAGTTGTTCCGCCAAATATAAATATGGCCAGGATAACGAAGAATATACTTAACGATGTATTAATGGTACGGCTCAAAGTAGCATTCAGCGCATAGTTAATAACCTCAGTTTTATCTTCGCCCTTATCAATTTCGCGTTTGTGGCGCTTGGTAACATATTCACGTATCCTGTCGAACACAACCACAGTATCATTCATAGAATAACTCATAACCGTAAGTATGGCCGCTATAAAGTCCTGGTTAATTTCGAGCGAGAAAGGAACAATACCTTTAAAGATGGTAAATGCTGCCATAATCATAAGTGCATCGTGGAAGAGTGCTACTACCGCACCCAAACCATATTGCCATCCGCGGAAACGAATGAATATATATACGAACATAAGCAAACAAGCCAGCAATACCGACCAAATGGCTTTCGATTTAATATCCTGCGACACCGCCTCACCCACTACATCCGAACTGGTGATGGTATAAGGGTTTTTCAGTTTATCAAGCCCTGTTTTTAATGCATCTTCAACCTGGCTTTCAGCAGTTTTCGAGGGGCTATCTATCATGTAAGCAGTTGTAATTTTCACCTGCTCATTGGTTCCGTAGGTCTGCACTCCCGGAGCCTTACCACCGAAAGAAGGGGCAAGTATTGAAGCTACATTTTCAACAGTAGGAGCACTGTTAAACCTAACTACATATGTACGACCACCTTTAAAGTCAACGCCCATATCATAACCCTTGCTCAGGAAAGAAATTAATCCGCCTAAAAGAACAGCGCCAGAAATTACATAGTACCAGTGCCTGCGTTTAACAAAGTCAATTTTAATATTACGGAAAGCATTGCGCGTATATGCAGTATCGAAAGATATTGTTTTGCCTTTTGATAGTGTGCGCTCGAACATTAAGCGTGTAATGAACAAAGCGGTAAACAACGATGTTGGAATACCAATGATAAGGGTAGTTGCAAAACCTTGTATTGGGCCTGTACCATAAGCGTATAATATAACACCCAAAATAAAGGTTGTTACGTTAGCATCTATAATAGAGTATTTGGCAAAACCGAAACCATCTTTTATAGCATTGGCAAGTGTCTTACCCAATGCAAGCTCTTCACGTATACGCTCGAATATAAGTATATTGGCATCTACCGACATGGCTATGGTAAGCACTATACCGGCAATACCCGGCAGTGTTAATACGGCACCCAATGATGATAATACGCCAAGTACGAAGAATACGTTTATTAACATGGCAGCATCTGCTACACGGCCTGCCTGGTTGTAATAAACAGCCATAAACATAAGTACTAATAGAAGCGCTACAAGGAAAGAGATAAATCCTGAACGGATAGATTCTTTACCCAATGTAGGACCTACAAAACTTTCCGATACAATGTGTGCCGGAGCCGGTAAGCGGCCTGCTTTTAATATATTAACAAGGTCATTCGCTTCAGCCGGTGTGTAGCTACCTTCGATAGAAGACCTGCCACCATCAATTTCCTGTTTAATTACCGGGGCTGAATAAGCTATATCATCCAACACAATTGCAATGCATTTCCCAACATTTGCCTTGGTTATTCTTCCCCAGTCAAGGCCGGCAGTAGGGGTCATGGTCATAGATATCTGCGGGTGACTCTGTCCTTGTTGTTCGTATTCAACCTTAGCATCAGTAATAATATCGCCCGATAATTGAGCGCGGCCATTAGCATTACTAACCCTAAGGGCAATAAGTGCATATTTTCCACCATTTTCATTACCGGCAGATGCAGCTCTATTCGGATCCTGCGGGCGCATCCAGACAAATTTCGATTTTTCGCTAAAGAACCTTGACCTTACAGCCGGTATACGAAGGTATCCGCCAATCTTAGCAGTATCCTCGGCACGTGCAAAACCCAATACAGGGCTTGAAGGATCAAGTTTAACCCTGCTCAATAGTATATTTAATGGGCTTCCGCCACCAATTTTATTTTTAGCTGAATCCTTACTTGCTACTTTCCCTTTACCTGAATCAGCAGCAGGTTGGTGTAACATATTAGATACAGTCTGGTCAGCAGTAGCCTTATTTAATGTATCTGTCTTGGCAGCACCTACTGTATCAGCTTTCTTTACACCACCTGTATCTTTAACAGGGTTAGCAAGAATAGCTGTAAGGGTTTTATCCATTTCATCAATCGAAGCAGATACCTGTCCGTTGCTGTATGTTTCCCAGAATTCAAGGTCAGCAGAACCCTGTAACAGTTTTCTTACCCTTTCTTTATCACTTACGCCCGGTAATTCAATCAAAATACGGCCTGTACCCGGCAGCAGTTGTATATTAGGTTGTGCCACGCCAAATTTATCTATACGCGCCCTGAGGGTTTGCCTTGCAGTATTGATAGCATCGTTTGCACGGCTCTTGATAGTTGCCAATACCTGGTCATTGGTAGTATTGTAATTAATAAAGTCTTTAAGTTCAACCGTTTGAAAATAGGTTGCAAGCTTACCATTAGGGTTAAGCCTGGCAAACTCTTCGCCAAAAAGGTCAACAAAATCTTTGGTAGAGTGCATGTGGTCGTCTGACGCTGCATCAAGAGCTTTCTTTAAAAGAAGATCAGGATTATCATTCGACATCTTCTTAATAATCTCTTTCTCATCAATTTCCAGGGTAACGTTCATCCCACCACGAAGGTCAAGTCCGAGGTTTATACTCTTCTCTTTACACTCTTCGTATGTATATTGGGTAATAAGCATATCATAAGCAACCTTGCTCTTGGCAGAATCAAGAAATTGGTCGTTAGCTGCAACCTGCATCGAATCGAGGAATATCCTCTTCTTAGCTGAATCGCCTTTGGCATAGCTATCGGCGAGCTTTAAAACGCCCGGCCTTTTTACATATTCTTGTGAATATTCATTTGCTTCACTTTCCTTTTTACTTGAAAAATATGTGAACGAAAAATAATATACGCATGCTACTGCTAATAAAATTGCGAATAACCTGATGACACCTTTGTTTTGCATTTCTTCTTAATTTGGGTCGGCAAATATAGAAAAATATTAATTTGTTCTTCTGCCACAAATACAATAGCTTTGCCTTTATATATAAATTCAATTTTTACTTGAATAATAACCTATTTGGCCTTGCATGAGTTTTTCCACATTCCCGGCTAAAAAAAACCTTCCTTTCTTATCATTTCTGGGCCTTTTTTGTGCCGGTTTTAGTACCTCCGCCCAAAATGTGGCCGAATTTGATTCGGTACAGGTTATAGCTAACGGAAACCCTTTAATGTACCCATGGGCAGGCGGTTATAACAACCCCCAGTTCAGCCAGATAGACTTTAATAAAGATGGCACAAAGGACCTTTTTATATTCGATGAAAGCACAGGCAGGGTAATGACCTTTTTAAACCAGGGTATTGCCGATTCTCTCTCCTACTTATATACCCCCGGGTACGAAAAGTCATTCCCCCGAATGAACCAATGGTCGATTTTGGCCGACTATAATAATGATGGCAACCCGGACATATTCACCTTTAATAACTCATTTATACGTGTTTACCGGAACGATTATGCCAAATTCGGCTCCCTTAAGTATACAAAAGTGGCAGATACCATTTATTACAATATAGGTTCCCAAAAGTATCCTTTGCTTATTAATATCAATGCCTTCCCCTGCATTGAAGATATAAATGGCGATGGCAATATTGACATTATGACCTATGTATACCGGGTTACCTATTACCAAAACATGAGTATGCGGAAATACAGCAACCCCGATAGCCTTTCTTTTTCAGAAATGACGGATTGCTGGGGTGGTTTTTCGGCTAACCCAACTGTATTTAAGATAGATGTGAACCTTAATACCTGTTCGCCCGATAGTATAAGTGCACCTATTCGGCCGGTTTCCGATTCTACCCCCCGTATAAAACCTAATCCGGAACCACAACATAACGGGCAGGCTATATTGGCTCTCGATTTGAATGGGGATGGTAAAATAGATGCTTTACTGGGTGATATTGTGCAAAACACCATGGACGCACTAATTAACAGCACCAACGACACCAATGCACTGATGGTATCACAGAACGATACTGTACCATCATATGACAAGGCCTGTTCGCTTTATACCCTCGATGTACCTTTTTATATGGATGTGGATAATGATGGGCTTAAAGATCTGCTGGTAACGCCTTATGCCGCCAATACATCGAACGATATACAAAGCTGTTGGTTTTATAAAAATACCGGGACCTCATCAATACCACATTTTCATTATAAACAAGATAATTTTTTGCAAAGTAAAATGATAGATGTGGGCGAAGGAGCCTATCCTGCCTTCCTCGACTATGATGGCGATGGCCTGATGGACCTTGTAATTGGCGATTATGGCCATTTTAACCCTCCCTGCCCGGTGGCGTATGAACCAACATTATCGTTATATAGAAATATTGGTACTGTTTCAAGCCCGAAATTTCAGTTAGTAACCAATAATTTTTGCAACCTCGATTCTATTATTTATGCTCAAAAAATATTGCAATCGAATAATGCTGCGCCTACTTTTGGTGACCTTGACAGCGACGGTGCAGTAGATATGATATTAGGTATAGGCAGCGACTCGCTTTACTATTTCCATAATACCGCCCCGGCAGGAAAGCCTGTAAATTTTGTTTATACCAAAGCATCTTTCCTCGACAGTATTAATATTCAGCTTACCAATGATTATGGGGCAAGTACTTCGCCGCAATTGGTTGATGTAAACGGAGACGGCAAATTAGATTTACTGATAGGTTGCCTGCAAGGCACTATATATTATTACGAGAATACAGGAACACGCACTAAGCCTAATTTCACCTTGCGAAATGCAAATTTTGGCGGGATAAATGTGAGCAAAAAAGGCTTTTTTACCGGTTATAGCATGCCTATGCTATATACCTACCAGGGCCATCACAGGCTTATGGTTGGCACCCAGGATGGCGAACTATATGTTTACGATAATATTGACAGTAACCTGAATGGCAAATTCAATCTTATTGATTCTTCGTTTGGCGGTATATGGAAAGGTGGCCACTCAGCGCCTGCTATGTACGATTTGCATAACGACAGCTTACCCGACATGATAGTAGGCAATTATGGCGGCGGCGTAACTTACTATAAAGGCATAACTCCGCTTGGGATAAATAATATTACCAATACAATTCTGCCTATTACCTTCTACCCTAACCCATGCAATAGAGAAGTTACCCTGCAAATGCCGCACA
>Ga0206875_1158_pt2 | contig 15309 bp, 12 predicted proteins | sample Alteio_BWOrgCont_9_FD_152616 | JGI IMG/M metagenome (GOLD analysis project Ga0206875, IMG submission 152616) | Enriched cells from forest soil in Barre Woods Harvard Forest LTER site, Petersham, Massachusetts, United States -... | ecosystem: Environmental > Terrestrial > Soil > Temperate forest > O... | reverse complement strand
GCCGGTCGAAGAAATGATGACATCTGGAATTGCGCCACCGGGAAGGGCGACAATAATGGCCTCCACCCTAGCCAAGCGTTCGTTACGGGGATTTTGTATGGGCAAGCCCATGATTTTGCCGGAGCGTTCCAAACGCCCTGGATTTCCGTAGGGCTGCAGGTTGAATCGTTTATACATGTCGATCACGTTGGGGCCGAGGCCCACGCCGTTCCATGCCGACATGTCAATTTCCGGCGCGCTCTCGAACGGATCAATGGCCCCGGTGAATTGCAGCCCGTTCCCGACGGGCAACACATTGAGGCACTCCGGCGGGATGGCCACGATCCGGCGGTGCGAGGTGAGGTATCCGCCCGTGTCAACAAATACTTCAGCGACGCGGCCGGCCGTCCAGTCAACTGCAAGTTCATAAACCTTCCCCACCGGTTGATTGTGGGAATCGGTCAGTACCCTTCCCACAATTTTATCGGCTTCCTCAAGCCGATAGGTGGAAAATGTGTCCGCCGATTGCGCGATCGAGGGCAATAGGATTGAGAGGGTGGCGGCGGCGAGACCTGTAAGAGTTCGATGCATTTTCATAACAATCTCCTTTCAAATGCATTTCCCTGTTTTCCCTCCTAAATTCCCAGCTTGATGTGTGCCATGAGGTCGCTCACGGCGCTGGCGATTTGCGAATTAAGCCGGATGCAATTCCTGTTCGCGATCACGGGCTGGCTCGAGATCCATTTTTTTCCGCTTGCGATAAATCGTGGCCTGATCGATGCCCAGGACGCGGGCCGCTTGCGCCACGCTGCCAGCGCGCTCCAACACTTTTCTGATATGGAACTCCTCGAGTTTTTCGAGGGAGATGAGGTCGCCGGGTTGGGGGGCCGTTTCCATGTGTTCCAGGCCGCCGCGCGCGCTTTCCAGCGGCAGTTCTTCCGCTTCAATCCTGTCGCCCCGGCTCAGGATGACCGCGCGCTCAATGGCATTGCGCAACTCCCGTAAATTACCCGGCCACGGATAACTCGTGATCCGTTGCAAGGCCCCTTCGGAAAAACGCACCGTGGGACGTCCGCACTGCGCGGCAAAGTGTTTGAGGTAATGTTCGGCGAATCGGGTCAGGTCCCCCGGCCGGCTCCGTAACGGCGGCACTTCCACTGCGATGACGTTGAGCCGGAAGTAAAGGTCCTCGCGAAACGCCCCTTCGGCCATGCGCTTTTTCAAGTCCCGGTTGGTCGCCGCGATGATGCGCAGTTCGGCCCGGCGCGTGATGTTCTCGCCCAACCGTTCATACTCCTGCTCCTGCAAGAGCCGCAGCAGCTTGGGCTGGATTTCCATGGGCAAATCCCCAATCTCATCCAGGAACAACGTCCCGCCCTCGGCCGCCTTGACCTTGCCCCAGCGATCCTTGATCGCCCCGGTAAAGGCGCCCTTGGTGTGGCCGAAGAGTTCGCTCTCCAGCAATTCTTTTGACAGACTGGGGCAACTGACCGTGACCAGCGGTTTGTCGGCCAGATGACTCTGCTGATGAACCACCCGCGCCAAAGCGCTCTTGCCCGTGCCGCTTTCGCCCAGCAAAAGAATGGACGCCGGTGTGCGGGAGGCTTTCTCCAGCACTTCCATGATTTCCTTCATGCGCGGCGTGGCGAAGTCCAGCAACAGATCCGGGCTTTGCGACTTGGTCTCCTTGACCTCGCGTTCGAGACGTTCGATGCTGCGGCTCATTTGATTGAAGCGCTGCATGCGGGCCACCACGCGATGGAACTGTTCGCGGGTGAAGGGTTTCTCCAGAAAGTCGAGGGCGCCGCGGCGCATGGCTTCGACGGCGGTGTTGACCGTGCCTTGCGCGGTGAAAATGACCACGGGCAGATTGGGATGAAGGCGGTTGATTTGCGGCAGGAGATCCAGGCCGCTTTCGGCCCCGAGATTGAGATCGAGCAGGGCGGCGTCGAAATTCTCCTCCTTGAGATTGGCCAGGGCGGCCTCCCCCGAAGCGGCTGGTTGCGCGTAATGCCCCTCGTTCTCAATCAAATAACACGTCGCATCCCGAAATGTCTTGTCGTCGTCTATTACTAGAAAATCCATAAGCAAAAAGTTATTTTTCTTTGTGCTTAAATCGTGCCAGCGATTGCCTCTTGAGAGGGAAGCGATAAACGAGTGGACGGTCTTGCAATTTGCGAAAATGAGGGAGGAAATTTCGTTTTTTGCGACGAAATTTACGGTCGGCTACGACGCTGGGGTATTCAATTCCAGCCAATATTTCAAGATGATCCGCACCGCTTGACCGAATTCAGCCGGACAGGAAACTTTGCGAAGATAAGAGGTGACACCCAGTTCGTAAGCCCGACCTACGTCTTCGGACTGACCAGAGGTAGTAAGCATTACAACCGGAAGATTTCGAAAGTTTTCTTGGGACCGGATCCATTTTAAAACTTCATGGCCATCGAGTTTGGGCATCTTGATATCGAGAAATACGACGTGAGGAAGGGGGTGGAGTTCCCGGTCCGAATATTCTCCTGCGCCCGATAAATAATCGATCGCCTGGGCGCCATCGTTAACAACTTGAAGGTGATGAGGAATGCCGGTGCGCTGGCAGGCCATTTTCATCACGAAAATATCGTCGTCACTATCTTCCACCAGCAGCACGGTTTTCATTAACCAACTCAGCATCGCAAATCGCCAATTCAACGCCAGCGAAAACTTCGCATATTGCCGGGAGCGACCGTCCCGATCTCGCAATTTTCGAGAGTAAGGGTCTTCCTGTCGCAAAACTCCTCAGTTTGCCCCAGCGCAAATCGCAAATCGTGGCATACATCCAGCTATTAGTTCCGCAAAGGGAGAACCTATGAAACTAAAACAGGCGAAAACAATTCTGATGGCTGCCGTCACGGCAGGACTTTTGAGTGTTGGCTGCACCGTATATGTTCATCAACCGGCGGGCGAAGTGGAAGTGACCGGCGCGCCGCCGCCACCGGCGGAAGTGGATGTTGAAGGAGTTGCGCCAGCGCCGGGATTCGTATGGATCGGCGGGGTGTGGAGTTGGGGGCCCGGCGGCCATTGGGTGTGGGATCGTGGGCATTGGGGTCGTCCGCCGCACGCCGGCGCGATGTGGGCGCCAGGCCGCTATGAGTTTCGCGGCGGCAGACATGTTTATGTGCGCGGCCATTGGAGATAAGGGTGGAGGCTTCACCGGTCACCAATAAATAACGGACGAGGCCGGGCCGTCGCGGCTGAATCCAACAAAGAAGGCGGTTGGGCCGTATTTATAATTGACGGACAATGAAAGAGCGGTGCATTCACTTGGTTTTAGGCCTGTTGTTTTTATTTTTTTGCCGGCCTGTGCGGGCGGCGTTTGGGTTCGATGATGTTGTGGCGATGGCCGAGGCCGCTTCGGCCCGGCCCTATCAAAAACACTCCGCCAAGCCCGCGACGGATTTGTCCAACCTCGAGTACGAGCAATACGTCGCGATTCGTTTTAAGGACGCCAATGCGCTCTGGCGGGCGGACGGTCTTCCGTTTTGTTTGGAGTTTTTCCCCCAGGGCTATCTTCACGTGGATGCGGTGGACCTTAACGAAATCGACGACGGCATTCCGCGAAAAATCCCGTTCAATCCCGGCGTCTTCGATAATCCGAAAAACGATCTCGCCCTGGCCAAGAGCGGGGGCTACGCGGGTTTTCGCATCGAGCGCAACGGTGCGGTGTTGGATGAAGTAGGCGCGTTTTTGGACGCGAGTTATTTTCGGATGATTGGCCGGGGACAGAATTATGGAACGACCGCGCGGGGGCTGGCCTTGAATACCGTGGCGAAGGAGCCGGAGGAATTTCCCGTCTTCCAGAGATTCTGGATTTCCCGGCCCGGCAAGAGTGACGATGAAGTTATAATTGACGCATTGATGGACAGCCCGAGCGTGGCCGGGGCATACCGGATATCGGTCCATCCGGGCACAACCACCGCCACGGTCGTGAAGGCGGCATTGTTCCCGCGTCGTGAGATTACGGAGTTCGGCATCGCGCCGCTGACGAGCATGTTTCTCTTCAATCAAGACAGCCACCCGGCCTTTCGCGATTTTCGTCCCACCGTGCACGACGCCGACGGATTGCTGATGCACAATGGCAACGGCGAATGGATCTGGCGTCCGCTGGAAACGGGACGAGCCACCATGGTGGATGCCTATCAAGATGAAAATCCGCGCGGGTTTGGTTTGATGCAACGCGATCGCAACTTCGAGCATTATCAGGACCTCGTCGCGCGCTTTCAATTGCGGCCCAGTGTCTGGGTAACGCCGTCCGGTAATTGGGGGAAGGGCGCGGTGCAGTTGGTGCAGTTGGTTTCCGACCAGGAACCGTTCGATAACATTGTGGCGTTTTGGGTGCCGGCTACTCCGCCGCCTGCGCATCAAAAATTGGAAGTGCAGTATCAGATTGATTGGACGACGAATGAAATGACGCCGTCCGGATTGGGGCGTGTTAGCGCGACGCGCATCGGTTTAACCACGGCCAAACCGCCGCATTTGCGTTTTGTCGTGGAGTTTGGCGGACTGGCGGTGGAATCGTTGCCGGAGTCGGCCAAGTTGTCTGCGGACGTCGATTTTGGGCCCGGCGTTGAGTTGGTGGCGAAGGACCTTTTCAAAAATGAGATCAATCAGACATGGCGGCTGGTAGTGGAGGTTCTGCAACCGGCCCGGCCGGTCAATATCCGGGCGTTTTTGAAACGGGACGAACGGCGCCTGACTGAATCGTGGAATTTTACCTGGCAGCCATGAACACATTTTTCCCCATGACCGGGTCGGAGGCGGATTGGAATGCGGCTTATTACCGCTTGGAGGATTATTTTCGCGCCATGCGCATCGTGAACAAGATGCATCAAAGCCAGCTCATCCTTCACATCCTCGAAAAAGCGGCGGGTCGTCATGCCCTCGATCCGAGTCAAAACCCAACCGTTCTTGCGATGGAAGAAGCTCGCGCGGAAATGGACCAATGGTTTGAATCGATTCTCGGACAACGCGAACGGATTGCCGTGGCGGGGACAATTTCCCTGCTGGCGGTGGATGCGCCGGCCCGCTGGCCGCTGGCCTTGTTGTCCGCAGAAATTCCTCCCGACCTTCAGCGCGAAATGCAGGATAGCGAAGTCCACGCGGGGCCGGATTTGCAGGTGTCAAGCATGGTGCCACGGCCCATCGATGTCAGTCCGTTGCTTGAAACAATCCATTTGTCTGACGCATTTGAAAAAATCCGCTGGAGCATGACGATTGTTGCCGTGCTCGTTGCGCTGGTGGCGTTTTCGTTTTCGCTGTTCGTCATAATGCGGTGAGAATGGATTTGTTATGCCGTCCTATTCCAAAAAATTACGCGCCATAGCGTTTCGCCGGCGATTGGTCCTTGGGGCGGTGGTTGCGGTTTTGGTCATTCTCGCGGCGGTGCCGATGGCGCAGATGTTGTCGCGCGGCGGCTGGTCGCTCTTGAAAATTTCCTTCTTCGCGCTCTTTGTCCTCTTATTCGTGCAAGTGGCTTTCTCGACGGTGGTAGCTGCGGTTGGTTGGTGGTTATTGCGGTCGCGGCCTGATCCAATTCAGATCAGCGGCGCCATTCCGATGAAGGACATTCCGGAAGAATTGCCCGCCACGGCCATTGTCATGCCTATTTTCAATGAAGACGTGAACCGCGTGTTTCAAGGTTTGCGCACGATGATCGAGTCGTTGCAAAAGACCGGGCGCGGCGAGGCCTTCGATTTTTTTGTCCTGAGCGACACGAGCGATTCCAATTGTTGGATTGCCGAAGAGAAGGCGTGGTTCGAGTTGTGTAAGCAAGTCGAGGGTTTTGGCCGCGTCTTTTACCGCAAGCGCCGCATTCAGCTTCATCACAAAAGCGGTAACATCGCCGATTTTTGCCGGCGGTGGGGCGCGAGTTATCGCTACATGATCGTGCTGGACGCGGACAGTTTGATGACCGGCGAAAGCCTCGTCCGTTTGGTCGCGTTGATGGAACAACGGCCATGGACCGGAATCATTCAAACGATGACCCGGCCCGTCCTCGGTGCCAGCCTGTTTCAACGGATGGAACAGTTTTCGGCGTTTGTGTATCGGCCAATTTTCGCGACGGGCGCCAGTTTTTGGCAATTGGGTGACTCCTCATTTTACGGGCACAACGCTATCATCCGCTTGCGTCCGTTCATGCGGCATTGCGCCATGCCGGAATTGCCGGAGTTGGGACCGTTGGGCCGGCGCATTATGAGCCATGACACCATCGAAGCGGCGCTGATGCGGCGGGGAGGATACGAAGTCTGGCAGGTTTGTGATTTGGAGGGAACCTACGAAGAAGGTCCCCCCCATCTGCTGGCCAGCCTGCAACGCGATCGCCGCTGGTGCCACGGGAATTTGCAGCATGTCTGGTTTCTCTTCGAGCGGGGATTGCGCATGTCCGGACGCTTCAACATTTTGACCGGCATCATGGCTTACGCGAATTCGCCGCTCTGGCTTTTGTCGCTGGTCCTCGGTGTTCTCACGGCGGTGCATGAAGAAAAAGTCCGTCCCGGCGGATCGCACGGATTTTTGACCTCCGGCGTTCTTTACGGTTGCGTGATGGGCTTCTTGTTTCTCCCAAAAATCCTCGGCGCATTGTTGATCATGCGGTCACCCGCCAAACGTAAATGTTACGGCGGCCGTATCAAAGTGGCGCTGAACGTGACGGCTGAAACGGTTTACTCCATGTTGCTCGCGCCCATTCTGATGTTGTTCTATACCCGGTTTGTCATCGCGACGTTGTGCGGCCTCAAGGTTGCCTGGAAACCGCAGACGAGGTCGGACGAACATGGTCCAAGTTGGAGTGCTTGGATAGATGTTCACGGCATTCACATGGTGCTGGCTTTTGCCGTGGTGGCGTGGCTGGTGAATCGGCATCCGGCGTTGTTGCCGTGGATGCTGCCGGTGCTGGCCGGTCCGCTGCTGGCGATTCCATTTTCTCGAATTACGGCTTCTCAACGACTCGGACTTCGCACTCGAAATGCCGGGTGGTTTGTGACTCCGGAGGAAATTGCGCCGCCTGCCGAATTGCGGTCGTTGGAAGATCCGTTTCTCAGCCCGGCCAATCCATTTTTCCACGCGGAGAAATACGCGAATGATTACGGTTTGCTCCAAGCCATTCTGGATCCCTACATAAATGCCATTCATGTTTCGCTGTTGCGCCAGCGCAAGGAAACCGGACTGCGCACGCGCGAATACATGGCGCTGCTGGCGGACCGAATGCTTTTGGATGGACCCTATGCGATTTCGCCTGGCGAAAAACGCACGTTGCTGTGGGACGCGGACGCGATGTTCTTCATGCACCAGAAATTGTGGGGCAGTCCGGCCTCCCATCTCCATGAATGGTGGCAGGCGGCCTTCCGCAATTACGTCGAATCCGGCGCGCTTTCGGTTCGCCGAAATGTCAATGTTTGACGGCCCGTTTTTCGCTCAAAAAACTTCATTTTCTTTGAAGTTATTTGAGCGGTCCTCGTCCAATTTCCAGCCATGTTTAAAACAGAGCCTTTGGAGGTTATGCATTCCCATATTCACCGTCTCATCATCTATTTGTTAATGGTCGCAATTGGGTGGGCAGGGGAGAACGCAAAGGCAGCGCCGCCGCTCGTATTGACGCTTTCTGCGAAAGCTAACGGCAGTGAGATTCAAAGCGCCTTGGATAACTTACCTTCTGGGGGTGAAGTCCTTTTAAGTTCGGGCACCTATGAAATTTCCCAGCCGCTATTGCTCCGCCATAATGATATTGCCTTGCGAGGCAGTGGCCTTTCCACAGTCTTGCATCTTGCGAATCATGCAAATTGCCCGGTTGTCATTTTGGCTCCTCCAATGACCCAAGTGAAAAGCCCCGCGACGCATCTTCTATTGGCGGATCTTCTCATCGATGGAAATCGTCAGAACCAAAAGGTCGAATTTTGGAAGAGCGCCGGGGATGGTTCGGAAATCAACAATAACGGAATTCAAATCTGGAACGTAAACGACGCCACGGTCGATCATGTGACCTGTTGCCGATGCCGGTCCGGCGGTTTGGTCACGGCCAGTGTTCGCCGGTTGCAAGTGAGTGGGTTCGATTCCTATGACAACCAATTTGACGGCCTGGCCTGCTATGAGACCGAAGACAGCCATTTCACCAACCTTCATTTGCACGACAACCTGGGCGCGGGCATTTCGCTCGACCTCGCCTTCAACCACAACTTTTTTACCAACTCCGTGCTGGCCGGAAATGATCTCGGCATCTTCATGCGCCACTCCTGCAACAACGTTTTTCAAGCGCTGACGATTTCCAAGAGCCATCACCATGGCGTTTTCATGGCTCAGGCCACCGTCGGCAGGCGGCTTTGCCCTGATACCCAATGCGTCGGCAACGATTTCCAAAACCTGATGGTGTCCGACTGCGGCGGGAAGGCCTTTCAAGTCAACGACGCCTCCTGCGTCAACAATGAGATTTCCGGCGCCAAGTTCATCCACAACCAAGGCGGCCTCGGCCAGCCGACCAATCAAACCCTGCGCGTCCGCGAACTGGCCCAGTGGTAATCCACATCCTCCGAATCAAACCGGCGGGAGCAATTTCTCATAAATTGGCGGTTACGGAAAACCCGCTTTAGCCATCAGTTTTGCGTGCGGAGATATTGATTTTGTAGGTTCCGTTGAGGTCGTACGGCGTCATCTTTATGATGTTGGAACCGCCGTCACCGTACCATGGCAATTGAAGGTTTACTTTCATCTCCATATTCGTGAAAATAATCGATCCGGACAGACCCTGCAGCGCCCAGGGATATTCGGTTTTCGCCCTCTCGTGAGTAAGGATGATTTGTTTTGCCGGTATAATTCCGATCAAATTTGAAGAGTAAATCCAATCGGAGCCAGCAACCCGATGCGGCCATTCGAGATTGCATGGCCCGCCCGCAACCCACTCTCGGTAGGGTAATGTGATTTCATAACGTCCTTGTGGATCGTGCGATACCTCGGCAACGGAACTGCGACTGCGAGTGGCGCACGAAACCACGCCGAGCGCAAGAAAAAGGCACACGGTAACAATCTGTAGAGTTCGAAGTTTTTGGGTCACAACAAGTTTTATTTTTCCGATTCATTTGACATTCTCGAAGCGGAATCGTTCAGTCAAATACGCGGGATCAATGGGGACTGTGGTTGATGACGAAGTGAATTCAGTTGTACTTCCCCCAAGGAAAGCCGACAGGTAAAATTACGATTTCACCTTTCGCGCTTGACATACATAGCCGCGCAATGTATGTTCGGGTCATGATTGAAAAAGAACTGGTGGCGGCTTCGACGGAACCGCTCATCCTTTCGCTGCTGGCTCGGGGCGAAAGTTACGGTTACGAGTTGATTCAGCAGGTCAAGGAGTTGTCCGGCGAAAAAATCCAATGGACCGATGGAATGCTTTACCCCGTGCTGCATCGCATGGAGGACAACGGCTGGATCAAGTCGCGCTGGGTGGAAATGGAGAACGGGCGCAAACGCAAATATTACGCCATCAAAAAGGACGGCGAGAAAGCTCTCAAGGAAAAGCGCGCGCAATGGAGCGTAATCTCCGGCGTTCTGGGCGGCCTTTGGAAGGAGCAACATGTTTAACCTCGAACAAGCCATCGCGGAATGGCGCCGGCAACTGCGCGCCGTTGGAATTAAATCGCGGGCCTTCCTGGACGAATTGGAAAGTCATTTGCGCGACGATATCGAACCACAGGTGCGAACCGGCGCGGACGAATCCCGCTCTTTCGCGACCGCCCTCGAACGGATGGGTCAACCCGCGCCGCTGAAAAAGGAATTTATGAAAACAAGCAACCTCAAAACGAAACTGTGGCGGACTTTAAAAGCATTTGTCCCGGGCGCGAGAGAAGTCCGCCTTCCGGCCATTGACAATTTTGAACCGGCCGCGCTTCAGACATTGCAAATGGCTCCGGACGAAGCGCGCCGCTTCAATCATGATTTCGTAGGCACCGAACATCTGTTGCTGGCGCTGACTCGTTCCGGCTCGAAGGCGGTGGCCAACGTCATGCAAAAACTCGGCGCGGGGGAAGAAATTCTTCGTCGGGAAATTGAACGAATTGTTTCCACCGGGGCGGCGACCGTGACCGCGCCCAGAATTCCTTATACGCCGCGCGCGCGCAAAAGTCTTCGACTGGCCGCCGATGAAGCGCGGAAGTTGAATCGGCCCCATGTCCAACCGGAACACATTTTTCTCGGCTTGCTGCGCGAAGGCAGCGGTGTGGCCGCGCTCGTCTTGAAAAACCTGGGAGTGCGCCTTGAAACAGCCCGCGCCGAAATTTTGAAGGAGATGGGCGCGTCTTCCAGCGCCGGTTGAACGCGGCTGGTAAATGCCGCGCCGGTCTGCTATAGTCCTTGCATGATCACCACCAGACGGGCTCCGACAGCCAATCGCTGCCTCGGAGTGTTTCGTCCGCGCAAGGTAATCGCCGGAGCCATTTTCTGTCTTTGTTTGGTTCTGGGAGTGATGCAGTCGCAAAATGCCGTGGCCAAGACGCAGGCGACTAACGCTTCTGTCAATACTCAATCTATTCAGACCAACGCGGGTCCGGAATTCGGCGTGGGAGCGTGGATCTGGACTTCGGAAACCCACGATCAGCAATTCTGCCGGTTCTGGCGGCAGTTTGAAATTCCTCCCGAAGCAAAGGTGATAAGTGCCCGCATTCGTCTGGCCGTCGATGATTGCTACAGCCTTTTTATCGACGGCCGGGAGATTGGCCGCGGCAGCGGATGGCATCAGCTTACAGAATATGACTTGACGCTGTTGCTCGAGCCGGGATTGCACACGGTGGCGGTGGAAGGTTTTAATGCCTTTAAGCAGGCGGGTTTTGTCGGCGGATTGCGCGTTCGTTTGGGCGACGGGGAAACCATCGAGATCGTCTCAGATTCAAGCTGGAAAATCGTTCCCAACAATATCAGCCGATGGGAAAGAAAAACACGGGAGAACCCGAACTGGCCGTCCGCCAAGGTGGTGAGTAATCTCGGCAGCGAGCCGTGGCCTGCCAAACCGATCATTCTCAAAGCGCCGCAGACCTATCCGGTTATTTTACAATTCTGGCAGGCGGGCTGGTTTCAGATTGTTCTGCTATCGCTGTGCAGCGTGGTGGGGCTGGTTTGCGTTTGGCTGGTGGGCAAGCTGGCGCTGCATTCCCGGGTGCAGTTGGTGGTGCAGCGGGAACGGGCCAGGATTGCCCGGGACATCCACGATGACTTGTCGGCCGGGCTGACTCAATTAGTATTGATTGGCGAAGTGGTGCAATCGACGCTGCCGACAGAATCGGAATCGCGCCAGCAAGCGGGCGTTGGCTGTGAAAAAGCCCGCGGCCTGGTGCAATCCATGCACGACGTCATTTGGGCGATTGATTCCCAACACGACAGCATCCACGATTTCAGCTCGCACGTTTGCCGGTTCGCCGAATCCTTTCTCGAACCCACTTCGATCCGGTGCCATTTCGACATCGACGAAGAGATGCCGGATTTTCCGTTTGATCTGGGCCGGCGCCGCAATTTGTTTCTGGCGGTCAAGGAAGCATTGCACAATACGGTGCGGCATTCCGGCGCGAGCGAATTGCTGTTGCGCATTCGGCGGCGGGCCAACTGGATCGAGGTCGTGATTGAAGATAACGGCAAGGGTTTCGACCCGGCGTTGATAGACCGGGAACGCAACGGGCTTACCAATATGCAGAAGCGCGCGGCGGATGCCGGTGGCGTTTGCAACGTGTCTAGCGAAGCGGGTGGGGGATGTCGCGTGGTGTTGACCGTTCCTCTGGAACATTCCGCGGGAGGTCCAACCGAATGGTGGCGGCGGCTTGTCGAACGCGTGAAAGGCTCGAAAAACCGCCGGTCCTACGCTTCACCCGTGGCCGTTCCCAAGACATTGCCATGAGTTCACCTGCTCCGCTAAAAACCTCTGTGAACGTTGCCAGTGATCGCATTTACAAAATCGCGATTGTGGAAGACCTGCTCGAAACCCGGGAAAGCCTGGTGCGGTTGCTTCGATCGTTTGGGGAGTTCACCTGTGTTTGTGCGTGTGCTACAGGTGAAGAGGCCTTGAAGCAAATTCCACCCCTGCAACCGGACGTGGTTTTAATGGATATCTTTCTGCCGCGAATGTCCGGCATCGAATGCACCGCCCGACTCAAGATACTCCTGCCTCGCACCCAGATTCTCATTCTGACTTCCGCTCACGATGAGGACAAAGTGTTCCCCGCCCTGGAAGCAGGGGCGGACGGTTATTTGTTGAAGCATGTGGAACCGGCCAACTTGCGCGCGGCGTTGTTGGATCTCGTTAGTGGCGGCGTGCCCATGACCAGCGGCATTGCGCGGCGGGTGGCGGCTTACTTTCGCGAAAAAGCCAAATTGCGGGATCAGCCCGTTCATCTCACCCCGCGCGAAAAGGAATTGTTGACCCTGATTTCCAAGGGTTACTCCAACAAGGAGATTGCGGGAGAACTGACCCTGACCGTCGAGACCATCCGCACCTACCTCAAAACCATCTACGAAAAAATGCATGTGCGGTCCCGCACTGAGGCGGTGGTGAAGTACATGGCGACTGGCCGGAGCTAGAGCGGCAATTGGGGCTTCCAAGGGTATTACCCTCCCCGATTGGGGAGGCTGACAGCCTTGCGTTATTCTGCGAGACTTTCGTCAACACTAGCCCTAGCCGAACTATGAAAACGACCATCTTCACAACCAAAAATCGATTCCTCCTTTGGCTGTTTATTGCCGCCGCCGTTTTGACAAGCGCTTCCCTGCGCGCCGGCACGATTTCGCTCGTCAATCTTCCCACCAATTCCACCGACCTTGCCACGGGGATTACGACGAACAAATATTATGTGTCCGCCTTTGATTACGGCACCCAGAGTACCAATCCTGTCAGCGTCAACGGAGTGGTATTTACCCACGTTAAAACCGCCGCGCAAAATATTTATCTCTCCACCAACTGGATTGATACGGGCACGCACAATGGCCAGGTCATTGCCAGCGTTTCCACCACCAATAAGGGCATCGACGTCACCAGCAGCGCGACGCAAGGCGGTTCGTCCGGCAACGTCAGCGCGCAATCCGACGGCAATATGCGGACAATTTTGACCGACCTGATGTACTCCGGCAACGGCGGACCCGTAGGCGGCTGGCTTCAGGAGGAATTCGACAACCTGACCGTTGGCCACCAGTACTCCATGCGCATTTATTACCGGCAATGGAGCGCCAATCGGACTCAGAATGTCTGGTTCTTTGGCGAGGGAGCCTGGCAAGCCTACGGGGCCAATCCCCTCGATGAAGACGCGGGCGGGGCGCATTACCTTGAGTACGATTTTACCGCCGCTGCCACCAACGCTTTTTGTTTGATGTCCAACCTCATCGGGAACAATGCCACCATGGTCTATGCATCGACCGTTGAAGATGACTCCGTTCCCTTTGCGCCGTTCATCACCTACGAACCGGCGGCCACAGCGGTCGGCAATTCGTTTGTCTTCAACGTTTCGGCCGTTGGCACGACCAACCTTTCCTATCAATGGTATGTCAATACTGCTTCCAACACCAGCGGCGCGACTGCGCTCAGCAATGGCAACGGCTATTCCGGTGCGACCAACAGCAGCCTGACCTTTTCGACCAATCTGCTGGGCTATTACTTTGTGATTGTGACGAACAATTACGGGGCCATTACGAGCACCGTGGCCCAACTTAACCCGCTGCCTATAATTGAGACGCAGCCGACCGTGGTCAAACAAGGGCAATCCCTTGAGTTCGTCATGGCGGCCGGCGGTTTTCCGCCGTTGTCCTATCAATGGTATGTCAATACGACCAATGGCACGGCGGGCGCGACCGCAGTGAACAACGGCGTCGGCTACTCCGGCGCTAACACTAATGCCCTCACGGTTTCCACCAACTTTTTGGAATATTATTTTGTCGTCGTGAGCAACAGTTACGGCGCAATCACCAGCTCGGTGGTCGTGATCGCCACCAGCCTGACCGCGCAATCCGCCGGTGAACCGATCTGGAACACCGGCAGCCAGACCAATGTCGTCGTGACATTCTCGGACACGCTGGATCTGAACAGCTCGACGGCATTGACCAATTACTCGCTCAACAACGGGGCGAGCGTTCTGTCTGCCACACTTGCGTCAGCGAACGAAGTCGTGCTGGGCACCTCGGCGTTGACCCCGGCCACCTCCTATACGCTGACAATCCAAAATGTGAAGGACTACTACGGCATTTTAATGACACCCGTCTCAACGAATCTGGCCGTAGGCCTCTATCCGGCCAATCTTTCGTTGTGGGTGAAGGCCAGCGAAGAAGTCACCACCGATCCCGGCACCAACACCGTGAATCAATGGAATGATTTGTCAGGCAACCAGAATAACTTTTATCAGCAGGGGGGCGCGCCTTACGAGCCGTTGCTTGTGACCAATGCTTTCGGAGATGTGGCGATCCGTTTTACCGCAAGCAATGAAACTTATATGTATGCCAACACCAGTTCAACGCTGGCGTTGACCAACAACATGACCATCATCGCCGTGGTGAATTTTTCTGATTTGGACGGCGGCACCAATGGGATGATCTGTTCCAAGACGTTGAATAACATCCCGGATCCTTACGACTATTATGTCACTTCCACCACCTCCGGGGCTCGTTTATATCGCGGCAATGGCACTACCTACGGTCAGGTCAGCGCGACCTTGGCGCCCCAGCTAGGCGTGCCTTATACCTTCGTTGCAACGATGTCGGGCACCAACGTCACTCATTACCTGGATGGCGTTCAGTGCGGGACCGGCCAATTGAACAACAACTTCTCTGTCACCAATATTACCGATGGCGGACAACCCTTGTTCATCGGCGCCCGCCAGGACACCGTCAACCGGCTGACCGGTGACATCTCCGAGCTGATCATCGCGAACTCGGCGGTATCCGCTTACGACGTTTCCTCCATGGAGAACTACCTGGTTCAGGAATATAACGTGGTTACGTTCGCACCCACAAATATTCTTTACTCGGTTCACGGTGGTCAATTGACGTTGTCCTGGCCGGGCGCGGGTTACACAGGCTGGTCGTTGCAAAGCAATTCCGTCGGGGTGGCTGCGAGCAACTCGTGGTTCACGATTCCGGGATCGGCTTCGACCAATCAAATCACGGTTCCTTTGGGCACCGGCCTGACCAACGTCTTCTACCGCATGATTTATCAGCCGTGAACAGACGAAGTGCATTTACCCTGATTGAGCTATTGGTGGTCATTGCCATCATTGCCATCCTGGCGGCGTTGCTTCTCCCGGCGCTGGCCAAGGCAAAGGACGCAGCCAAGCAAACCCAATG
>Ga0206875_1171_pt1 | contig 15417 bp, 15 predicted proteins | sample Alteio_BWOrgCont_9_FD_152616 | JGI IMG/M metagenome (GOLD analysis project Ga0206875, IMG submission 152616) | Enriched cells from forest soil in Barre Woods Harvard Forest LTER site, Petersham, Massachusetts, United States -... | ecosystem: Environmental > Terrestrial > Soil > Temperate forest > O... | reverse complement strand
ATTGGTAATATCGCCGCAAATGAAAATGCCTTTTTTGCCGCTTCTTTCCAGGTTAAACCTGGCCTGGATCAGTGTATTTACCGAAATATCAATACATATTCTGTACTCATAGTTACCTGAAAGATCAATGTATTCCTTAAAACTTACAGGGCCCGAAGCTATGTCGAGGAAATATTTTCCTGAGTTGGGATAATATTTTGATACCCTGCTAAAACAATGGCCAAGGTATTCTTTTGTTGTTTCCCTGTTGTCAGTCCATTTTTTCCAATCTTCATAAATCTGCAATGAATTATTGGTTTCGAAATTTATCTGGTTATAATAATCCAATACACGCTTTTTATCAAATGAAATGGCCGAACGCGTATCTGTACCTGCGCCAATATATACAGCATATTGGGGCAAGAGTATAATTATGCTATTAAATATGGGGTAGAAATATGACTTGCTGCTATCAATAAGTCCTTTTTCTAACTGCCCGAATTTCAAAAACTCGTCATTTAGTTTGAACTTTTGAAAATCAGATTTTTCAATTACCTCAAGCTTATTTTTAGTTACCGGGCATATCAGAATAGAAAAATCCATTCATGTTTTATTATATAATTCAAAATTAACCAGATTATAATACAACCCACATGATATTTAATTCAAAGCCCTTTTAGGCTTTGGGATATCGGTAAATGATTTTGAATGTTTCCGGTTACTGAGCAGAATCGCCAGCGCCCATATCGGGGCCCATATCGATATTATTATTCTTCTTTTTAAACAGGGTAATATCTGTTTGTCCAAATTTATAACTTAATGTTAATTGGAAAAAGTGCGGATCTCTGCGACGCGATGTTGTCTGATTATACAAGGGCACACCTTCAGGGTTAGAAGCAAGCACATTAGTACCTGAAACCGAAGTGCCAAAAATATCTTTCACATTTAAAGTTACAGACAGCTTATTGTTTTTAAAGAAGTCCTTTTTAATTCCGGCATCGAGAGAATAGTTAGGATCAATGTATCCGCTTGCCGATGGAGTAATGCCACCGCCCATACCGCCGCCCATACCACCACCGCCCCAACGGCCGCCACCGCCGCCACCGGGAGCTATTTTAGCCCTCGACATGTAATTGCCGTTTAATTGCAAACTAAAGTTTTTAGGTAGTTTAAATGAAAGGTTCAGTTTGGCAAAATAACTCAGGAATTTTTTAGCTGTATCAGGTATGTTCAGGTTGGTAGCATTAATGCCTGATTCGAAAAAGTTGATGTTGCCTGTAATATCAAGCCAGCTGCTTATGGAGTTTTGCGATGTCAGCTCAAGGCCTTCTGAATATCCGTAGTTAGCATTTTCGTATGTACTGAAATATTGTATTTGATGAAGCAGTGGGTTATTTATAGATGAATCTAACTGAGATGCAACAATGTTGTAAGTGATCTTATAATATGCCGAAATCAAAATATTATTTCTCTTATCAAAATTCTTTATCAGGTTCAATTCAAAAGAATTCTGATAAGAAGGTTTAAGATTGGGGTTGCCAATCTGCACATTTTCAGAATTTGAATAATTATTAATAACCAACTGGCTGAAATTAGGACGGGTAATATGCGTTGTATAGCTCAATTGCAAATCGGCCTTATCGGTTAAATGATAGGTTGCAAAAGCGCTGGGGAAGAAATATAACAGTGACTGAGGTGCAAGTTTAAGTGTATCGCTCGATGTAACCTGCCCGCTGTAATACGATTGCTCAGCCCTTACAGCAGCCTGTGCACTAAGCCTGGCGCCGAAATCGTGGCTATAGCTAAAATAGGCTGCATAGGTTTGCTGGTTATAGTCGGTAGTATTACTCTCATTTCCAATTTCGAAATTACCAAGCAAAATAGAATTCACACTGTTAACATGATTTATAGTTGCCATAACACCCGCATCTATTTTCGATTTTTTAGTAATAGGGTCAGTAAAATCTGCTTTGCCTACATAATACTGGCTGCTGCCATTACTCGTCTGCTGTTCATTTATTTGCGATATCAAGCCATCACTTGAATTATAATTACTTATGGTATAATTACCGGTACCTGAAGTGCTGCCCTCATTAGCTGTAATGCTTGCAGTTATGTTTTCTTCATCTTTAGGGTAAAGGTGTTTAAACAAAACCGAAGCTCCTACATTATTAAATACTCTCGAAGAGTTTGAGTTCTCATAGGTACTCGAAATTGTTTGAGGGTTTAAGCCATGCAGTGTATCGGTAACAGTGTGCAATATATCGAGTGAAGTAAAATTACCATTACCATATGTTCCGGTAACAGTAAGCGTGTTTCGGTTATTTATAAAATAATCGAACCCGCCCCTTACAAAGGCAAAATGCCCTGTCATGGAATTTGTATCATTCTGGTTAATATCCAGGTAAGGAGGAAGATTTCCGTTTTTATTTGTTGTGTCGGCATCTTTAGTTTCAGTACCATACATTTTATGTTCAATACCTTTATAAAACAAATTGGCAAATATGTTTATTTTTTTCTGCCTTACGTTAAGGTCAAGCCCCACCATAGGTTTGCCAAATTGATCAATGCCTGTACGTATAGAACCATTATAACCCAAAGCCTGGTTATGTTTCATAATAATATTTATTATGCCGCCTGTGCCTGCCGACGCATCATACTTTGCAGATGGATTGGTTATAACTTCTATCTTATCTATCTCATCAGCCGGTATCTGGTCAATGGTAAGTGTGCTTGGCATACCATCAACATAAATCTGAGGCGATGAATTACGGAGCGTTACGTTTCCGTCAATATCTACATTCACTGCAGGGATAGTTTTTAAAACATCTTCGGCTGTACCACCCGCATTTACAATACTCTTGGTAACATCAAAAACACGTTTGTCTAATTTAATTTCCATAGGCGGCGGATCTCCGCTTACTGTTGCGACTTTTAATTGCTGCGACGATGAACTGAGCTTAATGTTTCCAAGGTCTTTGTCAACCACATCAATGAGGCCTTCCAGTCCTGCGGTAGGGTCACCACTATTATTATTGTTCTGTGCAGCCTGCATCTTTTTTGCTTTCGCCATCATCTTGCTTATATCGAAAGAAAGAGTTGTCGTATATATCTTATACCCTATTGAACTTATTTGCAGGGTATATTGCATAGGAGTAAACATAGGACCAGCAACCGGTAATTTATCCAAACTAAATTCACCATTATCCCCCGTAAGTTGACCCGCAATTATTACGGTCTTCATCGTCTGGCTTACAGAATCCCACTTTGGTCCTGTAAGCTGAACTGCAGCAAAAGGTATAGTTTGGCCAGTAGCGCTATCTATAACCTTACCATAAAAATGGCCCGAGTTCATCCTGCCTTTCATAGAGCCACCTCCACCAAAGCCACCCATTTGGGCATTAGCCACAACAGAGAGAAGGAAAAAAAGTACTACACTGAACGAAAGCCTTTTCATAAAAGGGATTTAAAGGGTACGCAAATTTACATAGAATCGTGCTTCATGGAACCGGCATGCATATCCCACTGATGGCCAAGCCTTTTACCCATGTTCTGCATAAGTTCATCGAATTTTTTCTTTTGTTCGGCATTGCATATTTGCCTTATAGCAATTGAACTCCTGAACATTTCTTTTTGGGACGCAATGCGCAATATCCCAAGCGAATCTGAAAACATAAAAGCATGTAAACTATCAGGTGCATCCTGAGCCATGCATTTGAATATTGAATTCTGCAGTCTTCCTATTTCCGATTGATATTTGTGCATTTTATCTGAATGATCTTTAAATATCTTTTCTGCTTGTGCCTTTTGTGCATCATTAAAACTAAGTTGATCGGTAAGAAACATCATGCCTTTGTCGTGAAAATTTCCACCATCATGATGCATCATTTTATTATGCGCTTTCATATGCATCATCCACCAGCTTCCTATAAAAGCCAGGTTAAGCAAAAGCATAACTATTAATATGGTATTGGTCAGTCGCGTATTCATGTCAGGGTTATTTAAAGTGTTCAATTACATATTGCAATCGCATCCACCATGATGCTTGTAACGGTTTCTGAAGCCCCCGTGAAAACCTCCATAATCTCCACGGTAAGCTTCGAAACCTCTGTGGAAGTTCCCAAAACTGCCATGTTCCCTTCCACGAAAACCATAGCCTTGAAAATTTTTATGATGACGGTGCGCCACATGAACACCGGCGAAAAAAATAATATTTACAGCAATCAATGCTATAAGCAAAACGTTAGTGAGTTTCTGGGAGTTCATGTGTTTGTTGATTTTTTGATGTTTTGTTATTTAACCAATCATTATTCATATCAGTAACCTGGTAATCGTTCACCAGGTCATCGATAGTTGTAGTAACAACAGGAGTTTGTTGCACGGGTGCATCGAAAATGTAATTTATAGTATATGCATTTATACAAATAAGAATAACCGCAGCAGCTATTTTAAGCAAAGCAGAAGTTGTAAACCGCGATGCCTGCTTTGCAACACTAATGCGTTGCATTGTTTTTTGGGTAAACATGGCAGGAGCATCAACAAGGTTAATGTTTTTCGAAACGCCTATTGTGCGTTCAATATCCTTATCTATGTTTGGGTTTGTCTCCATCTTATAAGCAATTAGACGATGTTACTTTTTAAAACTTGTGTTATCGTAATAATATTTATGCAATTTCTTCCGCAATGCAGCCCTTGCCCTGAATAATAATGCCTCAACCGATGATACACTTACATCCATAGTTTCCGCTATTTCTTTATAATTCATGCCCTGTATTTCGTATAATAAAAAGGCGGTATGCTGTGTTTCCGGCAAGGTTTCGAGTGCAGCATATAATACTTTGGCATGTTCTTTATTTTCCAACACTATGCCCGGGTGCTGAAAATTGCTGGGTATTTCAATAGGCTCTTCTTCGCGGTTAAACAAGGGCTGTAATAAGGCGTAACGCTTTTTTCTCTTGCTCCATTTTAAATGGTCGTAACATTTGTTTATAGCAATACGGTAAAGCCAGGTCTTTATATGCGCCCCTTCACGAAATGTATGTATACTGTTAAAAGCTTCCACGAAAGTTTCCTGAGAAAGATCTTCTGCATCTTCAGCAATGGGCACTATGCCTAGGCATAGGTTATAAATATTTTTACCGAAAGTATCTATCAGTTGCCTGAAAGCATCTTCGCTTTTAGCTTTTAACTCTTGTATATCTATTTCTACAGGCATGGAGTGTCCTTGTAAGTATAAGACGATTATCTGGTTAAAAACCTTTGCTAAACTTTCACCGGGTTCTGAATCACTTGCAAGTCCTGAAAATTAATGTATCTTCACTCTTGAAAATTAAACTGGTGTACATGCCCTGGTTAAAGAAGTTACTCAGCCTGAAAGTAGTAAAATGGGCAATAGGGCTATTGGTTATTTTATTAATAACTACCTGGTTTTGCAACCGTTGGGTAATTAATTCAACACGCAGCCAGTTATTCAACACCATTGCAAATGTGCCCTACCGCAAAGTAGGCCTTCTGTTGGGTACTAACAAATCATGGCACGGGGCAGAGAATCCTTACTTTAAATACCGGATTGATGCCGCCGTTATGTTATTTAAAGCCGGGAAAGTAAAGCACATTATTGTTAGCGGAGATAACCATTTAAGTTATTACGATGAGGCCAAAGACATGAAAGATTCTTTACTTAAACAAGGAGTCCCGGATTCATGTATTACCCTTGACTATGCCGGCTTCCGAACACTCGATTCTATGGTGCGCTGCCTTGAAGTATTCGGGCAGGATAGTGTTACGGTTATATCGCAGGAATTTCATAATGAACGGGCCATATTTATTGCTAATTATTACAATATGCATGCAGTAGCTTTTAATGCGCAGGATCCTCCTGCCATGTTTTCGGTACAAACCAATGCCCGTGAATACTTAGCGAAGTTTAAAGCTGTGCTTGACCTTTATGTATTACATACAGCACCACATTTTTTGGGCGAAAAGGTGAAGATTTAATTAAGCATTCCATCACTGCACCACTATCTTTTGAGCCTGCATTCCCTTATCAGAATTTATCTGCATAAAATAAATGCCTTTCGAGAATCCTTGTAAAGGGATATTTATTTGCTGTCCTGCCTTAAGCGAATTGTAAGTATCCTTAAACAATATTCTTCCGGATATATCTGTCAATTGCAGTTGGGCATTGTTCACACCCGTTTCAATATGTAACGTAGTAAATGCGTTTGCCGGATTTGGATAAACCTGCCATAAGGCAGTTTTAGTGCTGCTCAAGGTTGGTACATTGGTCAAGGTGCCACCAATATTTACATATACATAGTATTCTCCGGGTTGTAGGGTAACATTAAAAAAATTAGTTGTAGTAATGTTTGTACTATCGCCTGTAAGATAATTATACCATTCGCCTGTGCTGGGGAAAGATATAGAACCTGTTTGTTGCACTACATCAAAATTGCCATAAACCATTACCTGCAATGGGTGCCCGTAATTACTCATCCATTTTACCGGGCCCGAAAAATCGTGGTGGGTATTAGTTGAGTTACCATTATTGGTAAAGGTTGGGAGGTATGCAGGTACATTCCGCAGATTAAAGAGCTTGCTATACACATTATATAATGCTTGCCTGTTTGCATTAGGATAATAGTTTGCCCATGGCAAAGGCTTGGGGTCGACATTGCTACATGTGAGGGCTCCGTTGCTGCATGCATCCGGTGAATAGTCGTAACCCAATTCTTCAAACTGCCATAACATTTTAGGGCCGGGCATCATAGCCCAGAAAGCGCCCATCATGGCTGCACGCTGCAGGCCGGTATTGGTATCTTTAATTTTATAAGTACCGGAACTATTACCATAGCTTTCGTTTTTAAACATAACCCTTTCATCGCCACTCGTAGTTTCATCGTGGCTTTCCTGGTAATCGACCACCCCCGGTTGGGTAAAACCTGCATTGTTAAAATAAAGGCCACTGCTGAAATCCCATGTTGGGCTGCTAAATCCCATTGCTGCTTGTGTAGCAGGACTATTCATATCGCCACCGCTTCCCCATACCATCATGCCCTGATTTACATAAACCTGATTTTCGCTGCTTGTTACAAAGCTTTCGAGTATGCAATAACTACCCGGAGAAATACTTTGCAAATGGCTATAAATAGAATCCCAGGTATTTACCCGGCCATTGTCATAATTGTTCCAATTAGCAACATTACACCCGGTACCGGTAGCATTGCAGGTATTATTCTGAGTATAGCCTCCTGCCAAATCAAAACGGAAACCATCAATATGATAATTAGTAAGCCAGTTGGCATAAACTCTATTGCGCAATGCAATGGTTGCTGCGCTTGAATGATTAAACTCGTAACCTACATTATAAGCATGCGTAGGATATTGGTCGAGCCATGGGTTATTGGATGCAGGTACACCCAATTTAGGGTCCCAATACATATTTACCAATGGTGAGCTGCCAAAAACATCCTGCATAGCTAAATCTTGTATTACTGCAATTCCCTGCTGGTGGCAGGCATCTATAAATTGCTTTAAAGCGGTAGCTGTACCATAAACTTTCTCGGGTGCAAAAAAGAAATTCTGGTTATAACCCCAACTGCTGTACCCTTCAAAATTGCAGATTGGCATCAACTCAATAGCATTCACTCCAAGCCTTTTGAGGTAAGTGAGCGTATCGGTAAGTGTTTGCCAGTTCTGAGCCGCTATAAAATCACGTACAAGTAGCTCGTAAATTACCAGGTTCCTTTTATCGGGCCTGTTAAAAACCGGCACTTTCCATGCATAAGGTTTTTGCCCCGTTTGCAAAACACTCGCTAACCAACCGGAAGCTTTTACCGGAAATTTTTTAAGGTTAGGGTATGTGCTTGAAGGTATTGAAGGATCTTTATTCTTATCCAAAACTTTCTCAGTATTGTAATCAGCTACCTGTATGGTGTCGTCAATAAGATATTGGTAAGCATATTCAGTATCTGGTTTCAATCCTGAAAGATGTATCCAAAAGCGCTGCTTATCCGGCGTAATGTTCATCAGGTATTTGGTAGAAGGTACCCAGTTATTAAAATCGCCCACAACAACAATGCCTGTTTTATTGGGTGCAAACAATACTAAGGTTGCAGAAGTATCGCCCGGAAAATAATTGATCCCATCAACGACACCAGCAGGTAAAGAAGCTACAGTACTTGGAGGACTCACAAAAAAAGTAAGTGTATCGCTGCTGGTTTGCAAACCATTGGTAGCTTTTGCAATAATAGTTTGTGTACCCGGTGTTGTAATCGTTGTATTTATGCTGTCCTTTGTTCCGGTAATGGTTGATAATAATGCACCATTAAAATATATCTGAAGCTTACTTCCGGCAAGGCTTCCTTCAGCCACAATAGGCAATGCATCGCCTACTTTCTTTTTTATCGGAACAGGTACAGCAATATATTCCGGTTGACCGAACGGGTTATCGATACGCGCATGCAAGGTAGTATCATAAACAGGAACATACATATCATTACCATCGCTATTAACTTCTTTCAGGCTACCACTACCATTTCTGAAAATTATGGCTATTCTTAAAATCTTCTCTGAGGCATTTTTAATTCCAAAATAATTACGTAGTGAAGTAGAACTATCAATTAAAAAAGACCATTGGTTAGAGGCAGGATAGGTAGCTCGTTCCCATGCAGAGGTAGTCCCCCAAACGGTTCTGACATATTTCCAGTTAGATGAAGAAGTGCTTAATGTAGTTATAACTCCCATTTGCACATATACATCAGTTGTAGGAGTATAATTAAATAATCCCTGATTGCCATAATTGGCATTTACGGTAATAGTAACCGGCTTGGAACTTTCCTGAACAAATGATGGAGACCATGACAGTAATTGCGCCTTCGCAAATGCAGTACAGAAGACAAAAACAAAAAGTAAAAGTTTTTTCATCGCAAGGGGGATTAATGAAAATGACCTTTAACAAATGTATTGAAAAAATGTTCCCTTGCAACCCAATCGCTTATTGATTGAGTTATCCAAAACTGCTGTAATTACTATGTTTGCAATAGCTTAACCGATATAGTATTGGGCTTGAAATTCAAAGAATAGGAAAGCTATAGTAAATCCTAATAAGTCACTGACTCGAGAGCGTGGGCTGACAAAATGATTCTCAATTATAGGCTGAACTAATAATATTACGGCGCTACCGTAATGGAGTTTGATGTAGAGTTAGAGCCCACAGAATTAGTTGCAGTAAGTGTAACGGAATATGTTGCGGCTGTACTGTAAATAAAGGTCGGGTTTTGTGAGCCGCTTCCGCTGCTGCCATCACCAAAGCTCCATAGGTATGTATTAGCTGCTGAGCCGGTATAGGTGAAAGTAACGGTTTGTCCTACGATTGGGTTGGCGGGGCTGTGGCTGAAAGCTGCAGTAGGAGCTTTTTGGCAAGAAGTGAAACCAACTAGTGCCACTATAAGTAAAAATGTGAAATTGAAAACCAGGAATCTCTTTTTCATAGAATGGGAGTTTGTGATTCAAATATAAGAAAGCTTTGCTTAGCACTGAAAAGGTGCTGCGACATAAGCTGCCTTATAAGCAAATATAGTACCGCCATTTAGATTGGGTTCCAATTTTAAACAAGATGCCTTCTGAAAGTCCTATCCAGTAACATATACAGAGGTTCAAAAAAAAGCCTGTAAATAAAATTTACAGGCTTATCATTTTAGGCTGTAGATAGTTTTATCTTTTATGCTCATCATGGTGTTGCTCTGTTGGATGATGGTACCTACCATGTTCGTGACGTTCTGTTCCGCGTCCATCTCTATAATACCAAAAACTTTCTCTTTGATAATATCCGCCTGCCGGCTCTACGTATGCAACACATCCTTGCATTAAGAGTGCTCCAAATAAACATACTGCTATACTTAGTCTTTTCATTTTTATTATTATTAGTTTTAACGGTACAAAGATGATACCGTTTAAATTTTGAATTGCTACACTTTAAGGATGAAGTCTTGCATAAATCACACTATTTCTCTCATTATTAAAGAATCTCCCACTCGAAAGCCATATCAGGTAAGAATTACGGAGAAGCTTTGACTTTATATTGCCCTATATAAATAAAAAAAGTCCCACATTGCTGCGGGACTTAATTTGCTGTTGCGGTATCAGCCGGAATTGAACCAGCGACACAAGAATTTTCAGTACTATATTATGCTGGCAATATCAACGGAATCAAGGTGGAAATCGGTGCTTCTCCGCACCTAAATATAAATACCCCTATTTTTTACGATTATGCTTTTGCCTTTTTTGATGAAAGCTTCATAGCTTTCATCTTCTCTTCCTTTTTGGCAATGCGTTTTTTCCTTTTTATATTCTTTTTTACAAGCTGTTTCATAGTTATTTTTTTGTTGTTTAATATTTCATTCTTAATTACATGCTTATGGGTCTTAGTTGCGCCCATAATTTTTAAAGCATCTCAAATGTACGATTATATTTTTAATAGAATCAAGGGCTATTTTGGGAAAATGAAAGCTAAATCTATCCTACAAATCTAATTATTCTTTACAGGTGATGCTCTGTATAGATTAAAGTATGCAACTTTATTGTTTATAATTTGCCATTGCTCTTGCATTAAAAAAGTGTCTGTTGTTCCATCTTTGTTATACCTTCTTTCAGTGGCCCAAATGTAAACCCAATCTTCATTTTTATCATTAATATGAACGCTTTGCCAGGTCGAAATATCAAACCGCATCGAATCCAAGCCGCTTATATCTTTTGCTGCATAACTTAACAGGTCGTCTTTCTTGCCATGAAACCGATGCCCGTCAGGTGGGTCATAAGTAACTGTATCGGCATAATACTGTCTCATAGAATCAATTTTATTGCTTTCAAACATTTTCCATATTTTGAGAACCATTTGGGCATATTCGGGATGCGAAGGAACCGTTATATCAGAAGAATATGTTGCCTTGTAAGCATACGACAATGTACCTATTGCTCTATTGGGGTCGTTTTTCATACTGCAAGATGATACTGCTAGAATTATACTGGCAGTAAATAAAATTTTCTTCATTTTCTATTTTTTTAAGGTTTCTGATTATTGTTTTACTCTTTAATAACGAATGTACCTTAAAGAACAGGACAAGATAGAAAAATAAAAAAAGTCCCACATTACTGCAGGACTTAATTTGCTGTTGTGGTACCAGCTGAAAAAACCTGTACTTGGCACCGCCAATCACCAACAGTCATAAGCTGTTGACACAGAAACAGTAGATGTAAATACTCGTTTTCAGAAAAGACCGCCAATAACCGCCAATAACCATAGAATGTTTTAATATAGTTTTAGTAATTTATTGGTCTCCAGCAACCTAAAGCCAACGAATCCACGGTGATATTGGAATACTGCATACTTTTGTAAAAAACGGTTTCATGGGGCAAGTAAACCTTGATACAAAACTTTCAGAAAAGATATTCAGCGAGTTAACCTCTCCGTTTGTAGGTGAAAATGGGCTATTAGCAGAAAGTAAAATAAAAAAGCTGTTCCCAGACCAGGTTAACGCCATTAATAGTAAAAAGGAGCTTGATGATGCGATATTGAAATGTAAAGTAGATATTAAAAGGTACAATACTGGTCTTTCTTTGAAGTTTGATAAAGTTGAAGAAAGCATAAATAAAATAGTAAAAGAACAGATAGTGAAAGGTGGTGAAGCACATAGCCCTTTCGATTTGAACAAACTCAATTTAGTAATTGCCCAATTAACACAATACATTCAGGTAAACGGCATTGGCTTCCTTAAAACAATAGAAAAGGTTATAGAAACAAAAGAGCTTGAGGCTGCCAAAAGCCAAATAATGTCCCGTGACGCATTTAATGTTGCTGAATGGGACAGTAAATTAAATAGTATCAATAAAAAAGGCTGGGTAGAAAAGGATATAGCTTCTGAAGCATTCAAATTTAATTCTACTGTTTTAGAACCAATTGAGCATTGTATAAAGGGTTTGTCAGCAATGTTTATTAATATGTACTATGAGCTTGATGGCTTTTATTACGATAATACCGAAGGGGTCGAACCGGAATTCATTTCAAAATACACAACTGCTTTCGAGCAATTAATTAAAGTATTGGACAATTCACGGGCAAAAGCGGTACAATATAAAATTGATAAGGAGTATGAACGGCTTTTCCCAAAGGAAATAAAACAAAAGCTTGCTGACCAAGTAGGATTAGTTTGCTTGTTAGAATATTTATCAGGGCAAAAAACCAAGCAGATTAAAAATGTGATTAAAGAGAACCGGTGGGAAGATTTTAACCGGATATGCCAAAAACTATCGAAAAAAGAGTTTTATAAAGCTCAAGGTATGCAAGAGTATCACTTTATTAAATACACAGAGGGTGGCGGATTTATTTGGGTAGGAACTCCATCCTCTATTGTACCAAGGCTTGGAAGTTTTATTAGAGTTTTAAGCAATATGGGAATGCTTGAACCTCAATTAGAACAAATTGAGATTGCTAAGGCCTTTCACAACTTTTTCAACCTGAAAACAGCGGATATTAAATACCTGGGGAATTGTTACGCCGATCTCAGTGAGCAATCTACAATTTATTATAATGAAATCGAACCATTAGTTAAGGCTGCCTTACTCCCTTAACTCCCCTCAAAAAATAAATTGCCAACTCCTATAAACACGGGAGTTAGGATAGTTTTTTAAAAATGCGTTTTTAACACTTTTGCCGCCGCATTTTTAAAACAGCTCCGCGGTGATACAACACAATAATAAGTTAGATAATAGCAGTGGCCAAGTGGTCTTCACGTGCCCTGCCGTAAGCATATTACGTGAACTGCAAAAGGAAATAGCAGAACTGAAAAGGCTAACTACTGCCCCTACTTCCTCTACCCCCGATGATGTTCTGGACAACGCCGAGCTAATGACCAAGTATAAAATTTCACGTACTACCGCAGCAGACTGGAGGAACAATGGTCTTCAACACTATCGGGTCAGAGGTAAGCTTATACATAAGCGTTCCGATATAGAAGCTTTCCTGCAAAAGTATAAGCACCGCGCTTTTTAATCATAACGATTTAAACAACCTATGCAAAAATTAAAATCATTGTTCCGGCCACCATAAGTGCCATTTAGCGGCTTAAAAACAGGGAGTAAAAAAAACAAGTCAATTTATTTTTAAAAAAACTGAAAATGAAAAAATCTGAAAATATCGGGGATGTTTCCCCAAAAAGTGTTGCCGAGGGCAACACTACGTTAGTGTCAACTCTCACAGTTAGAGTTAATTATGGCTCCGATGAAGATGGCAATGAAATAATTCTTAGAGAGGAGAATATAGACATAGTTGGAGACATCGCCCAACTGGAAACCATTTCAAAGTTGAAATTTGGCGAAGCCGATTACCTTCTTCAATGCTTAGGTATTTATCTAGCGATGAAGTATGGTGATGACGATGAGCTTGCAATTTGCGAGCATTTAATTTGTAGGATCATAGCACACTACTACGCGGAGATATTCGGTGGTTACACTGTGAAATCTCCTTCTTTCCGTAGATATGTCTTTGTACCCGACCCTATAGGGTATTACTTGATTGACATCACACAACTGGTTGAAAATAATTGTTTTTCCGATGAAGAATACGAAGAAGATACCATACGTAAAGTAGAAATTATTGGCGAAGCGAAAGCCCCTTTACTAAGGCAATCCCGCTCGGGGTTACGCTATCAGGATGCCTATAAGCTTAAAGATGTATTTGCGGAGATAGTTGCGTAACCAATTTCCTAGCCCTTACAATCATGCGAACAGAAGCAATATACAGGCCGCCATAATAGGCTTAATAAACCCAGCATTGCCAAATCATTAAGAATACTAATAACGATAATCATAACAACCAATGAAACAGTATAACACAACACACCTTGACCCCGAACAACTCTTAAAAAATGGGGTTTTACACCGGGACTACCTCGCACACGCTTTTAGGTGGGGCAAAGTAGCCATGGATACATTAACAGGAGAAAAAATATGCGATTTCGGTTGCGGACCCGGCTTTCTCGCTGAGATATTATGGCGCAACCGTGTAAACCCAGGTTATTATTTAGGCTTTGACATTCGTCAGCAAATAATAGCCAAAGCCGCATCTAAATATGCAAACCTGAATTGGGCGCAATTTGTATGCCTTGACCTGATAAAGGATACGTATGACTTTGCCGGTATCAATGCCGATAAGGTTACGTCCTTTGAGGTGCTTGAACACGTAGGCCGACAAAATGCAGATAGCTATCTTCAAAGGTTCAAGGAATGTGGCCATGAAAACGCCACCTATTATTTAAGCACCCCTAATTACGATACTAAAGTTGGTGCTGCCGATAACCACACCTACGACAGTGGCGATGGCAGAGGCGTTGCCGTCCATGAATTTACCCATGCCGAGTTACAAGCCTTGCTTGAGAAGCATTTTACAATTGTGAAGAAGTTCGGCACGTTTGCTTCGGTTGGAGATTACAAACCCTTGTTAAACGATTGGCAAAGGCAGATGTACGAAGGCTTAAAGGAATATTATGAGCCTAATATGCTTGCTAATATAATGGCACCCTTCTTTCCTGAACAAAGCCGCAATACCCTGTGGATTCTGAAACGTAAACCTCTAATATCTTAACCCATGAAAAAAATAGGCATTATTAAAAAAATTGAGGTACACCAAACCTACCTCAACATTACTATTGAAACTGAGGGAGCTAAATCCAAAGAGCACTATTTCGTGTTTGACGGAGGTCTGAACGATATACACATCCCAAAAATCTACGAATGGAGTAAAGATGAGTATTCCAACGTTATCAAGAGGTTTAAGGTTGGCGACAGGGTTGAGATCGCATTTAAGGGACACGGTGCGTTATGGGCAACCGCAATAGCAAAACTTCCATCCATAAGAATAGTTAGGAGGGTATCGGTAGCAAAACGTATTAGCAAACCAAAGAAAGTAAAACCAAAGAGTAAATAAATTCTAAAAAACAAAAAAATGTTAAACCAAGAAAAGCTGCCAGAAGCAGCACAGAAAGTCGAGAACGGCGGCAGTACCGTTCAGGAAGAATCTTCAAGCTATGAAGCTGTAATGGCTAAACTGGCTGAAGGGGTTGATGAAAACGCCATGGCAATACTGCCAACGAAGGCAAGAGAGGTAAGGGCAGGCGGTGGCAAAGTGTATAACCATGATTCCAAAAGGCCCGTAAAATTTTACCATGCAAAAGGCGGTTCGCAGGAGCTATCGCTCGTAAAGCGTGTTAACAAGGATACGGGAGTTTACATTAACAAATTCCGTAGCATTGAAAACGGGTTCGGCCTATTCTTCTTTAAGCATAAGAAAGGGGATCAGGTAACTCTGCTCCTTAACAATGGCAAAACACTGGTTGGTCATATTGTATCCAGTAAAAATGTCAGGGGATTTTATTTCCCTAAAAA
>Ga0206875_1170_pt1 | contig 15494 bp, 15 predicted proteins | sample Alteio_BWOrgCont_9_FD_152616 | JGI IMG/M metagenome (GOLD analysis project Ga0206875, IMG submission 152616) | Enriched cells from forest soil in Barre Woods Harvard Forest LTER site, Petersham, Massachusetts, United States -... | ecosystem: Environmental > Terrestrial > Soil > Temperate forest > O... | reverse complement strand
CGCGCCAAGATCGCCGTCTATTCACGCGATTCCAATATCAATCCTGTACTCTCCTGTGTCGGTGTACGCGGTGCGCGCGTGCAGGCGGTTGTGGGCGAATTGCAGGGCGAGAAGATTGACATCATCGAATGGTCGCCGGATCCGGCGACCTTTGTGGTCAATGCACTGTCATCTGCTGAAGTCAGTAAAGTGGTGCTTGATGAAGGCAAACAGCGCATTGAAGTCGTGGTGCCGGATGACCAGCTGAGCCTTGCCATTGGCCGGCGTGGACAGAACGTCCGCCTCGCTTCACAGCTTGTGGGCTGGAACATTGACATCCTCACCGAGGAAGTCGAATCCAACCGTCGTGCGGAAGAGTTCAACTCACTCTCCAAGCTCTTTACCGATGCGCTCAATGTCGAAGAAGTCATTGCACACCTGTTGGTAACGGAAGGTTTCACCACGGTCGAGGAAGTAGCCTTTGTGCCGCTTGACGATCTTGTGTCCATCGAAGGCTTTGACGAAAACGTGGCGAACGAGTTGCGTGCCCGTGCACGTGACTGGCTGGAAGCTAAGAAAAAGGAATCAGAGCAAAAGCTGCAGGCACTCGGCATGAAAGACGACCTGATGGCGCTGGGTCTTTCCAACGAGACACTGCTTAAACTGGGCGAAAACAAGGTGCTTACGCTCGATGACTTTGCCGACCTGTCACGCGCGGAATTCCTTGAGTTTGTGCCCGATTCGCATTTGTCACCTGAGGAAATTGATAGTATCATTATGAAAGCACGTGCCCACTGGTTTGAAGGAGAAGAGAAAAAAGAAGAATGAGGAAGAGGAATCCCCACGAAAATACGAATCTGCGGACCGCTTTTTTCACGGCGCACGTCGTATATAGGCACGGATGCGATCGCCCTGACGGAATGTCTCACGCGGGATCATCTCATCACGGCGCAGGAATCCTTCGGTACGGCCAAAGTCCACGGTGACGTTGCCGTATTCGATACGCTTCACGGTGCCGCTCACTACTTCACCTGCGCGATTTTTATATTCGTCGAATTGCTTGTCGCGTTCAGCATCGCGTACTTTCTGCACGATAACCTGTTTGGCGGTCTGTGCGGCAATACGTCCGAAATCAATCGGGGGCAGCGGGTCTTTGATAGAACTTCCGATTTCCAGCGCCTTGTCACGCTTTTTTGCAGTCGCAAGCGTGATTTGCGTGACTTCATTTTCGACCACTTCCACAACGTCGGTAATGCGGTAGAGGCGTATTTCACCGGATTTACGATCAATCTCGGCGCGAATATTATGCTCGTGGCCGTACTTACGGCGACCTGCGACCTGTATCGCGTTCTCGAGCGCTTCGATCACCTGCTCGCGGCCAATGCCCTTTTCACGTGCAACTGCGTCTGCAATCTGCAGAATTTCCGTATTTCCCATCGTCGATAATGCCAGTGCCATAGTCTTCCCTCTTGTCAGTTATCGGCAGCGGCAGCTTTGCCGTGCCAGTCGATTAATTCATCCGTCAGTACGAGTTTCGCAGACTGCACCATGTGAAACGGTATGCGCGCCTGCACGCCTTCCACCGTCCGCATGATTATGTCCTCGCCTTCCGTCTTCTCTATCCTGCCTTTGAAACGCCTGCGCGCCTCAACCGGCATTTTCGTCTCGAGCTTCGCCTCAAACCCGGTAAAGCGGACGAAATCGTCGAACTTCACCAGCGGCCGATCAATACCCGGAGAGCTCACCTCCAGAATGTAAGCCCCCTGTATGGGGTCCTCCACATCCAGCAGCGCCGAGACGCTGTGGCTGATATTGGCACAGTCGTCAACGGTCATGTTCTTTCCGTCAACGCGTTCCGCCATTACCTGCAGCGTCCGTCGTCCGCCTTCCATCATGCGCACCTGTACCAGTCTATAACCCATCCCTTCAAGGGAAGGGGCAATAATGGCAGAGATACGGTCGTGCAATGTATGTTCCATCAATAGTACTTTCGTCTCTTCGGCTCGCCACGCCGAAGCTAATCCGCCTCCGTCAAGGCTTCGGCATGATTACCCGCCTTGGCCACCTCCTCATTTCTGAGTAAAAGCGAGCGTAGGCGGGTAACAAAAAAGGCGGGCTTTTCGGCCCACCTTCTTGAATTTTGTGGTCTTATAGCCCAGCCGCACAGGGATTGCAAGTGGTTTAGCGCTCTTTAACCCAATCCAGAAACATCGCTGGCCTGCCCTCGGCATCCGCCTTCCCCTGATAGCGCGTTTTTACCCAATCAGCGGGTGGATTTTTCCAGTCCCTACAAGACTTTGCTGTCCATTTGAATTTGCCGAATGTCAGCAAGTGTTCAAACATCCAGACGCCGTAATCCTCATGATCGGTGGCGATGCGAAGCAGCCCTTCCGGCGCGAGTTTACGATAAAAAAGCGCCAACGTACTTTGCGAAATAATGCGGCGCTTATGGTGGCGCGCCTTCGGCCAAGGATCGGGGAATAAAACGAATAATCGCTCGATGGATTCATCCGGCAACCGCTCCAGCAATAATCGTGCATCACCATCATACAGTTGGATATTATCAAGCTCGTCCTTGTCTATCGCTGACAGCAGCACCGCCATGCCATTGATATAGGGCTCGCAGCCTATGAAGTGTATATCCGGATGCCTGCGCGCCTGTTCGACCAGATGCTCCCCCGCGCCAAAGCCAATTTCAAACCACAGAGGTGCTTTACCATTGCCTTGAAAAAGGGACTCTGGTGACAACCCATTCTCAGGCAATTCAATGAGCAGCTTCGGTAGCAGCATTTCCATCAGCGCGCTACGGCTTACTCGGAGCTTGCGGCCTCGCCTGCGACCAAAGGATTGTAACGGTATCTTTTTCTGGTCTTGCACGCGCGACCTTTACAGCTCACACTTTAATCACATGCACGTCGAGCACGGGCTTTTTGCCCAGTTCCTCACGGAAAACACGGCGCATGACGGTGCGAATAACCTCGGACACTTTATTGGTCGGATCTTTTGGTTTGAGGTTCTGCACTGCTTCTTCAATTTCCTCACTCAGGAGCGCCAGCAATTCGCGGTCTTCCTCTGCATCCATCGAACCGGGGGAGGATATGCGCGGAGCGCTCAGCAGCTTATTATGCTTATCGAGGACGACGGAAACAATAACGCAGCCTTCATCGCGAATGCGGCGGCGTACTTTAATCACTGCACTATCGGCAGGAATAAGCGAGCTGCCGTCCACTGCAACATAGCCGGACGGCACATTGCCAATCTCAAGCGCCCGGCCTTCCGCCAGTAATATGACCGAGCCGTTTCTGGCCTCGACTATTTCCGGCACCTGCAGTGATCGCGCAAACTTCGCGTGCTCATGGATATGGCGCGCTTCGCCGTGGGTAGGTATTGCAATCTTCGGACGCACGAGTTGGTACATGCGCGCGAGTTCATCGCGACAGGGGTGACCCGAAACATGTACGTGGTGGCGTTTGGACGTGATGATCTCAAGGCCCATCCTCGTGAGCTGGTTATAAATATACGCCACGCGCGTTTCGTTGCCGGGGATTTTACGTGCCGAGAAAATCACTGTGTCCTTTGGGCTAAGCCTGATTGACGGATGCTCACCTCGCGCGATTTTTGAGAGCGCCGCCAAGGGCTCACCCTGACAGCCTGTGCAGATAATGAGGATATCACTCTTTGGCACATCGCCTATCTCGCGCTCATTTAAAAAAGGTGGTGCATCTTTAAGGTAACCGCTTTCCTTGGCTGCCGTGGTCACACGCCTGAGCGACCTGCCCGCCAGCGCAATATGCCGCCCGGCTTTGACGCCTGCAGCGATGATGGACTCGATGCGTGCGATATTGGAGGCAAATGTCGTCACCACCACACGGCTTTTGCAGCCGCTGATAATCTTCGCTAGGGTATCGCGTACGCCTGCTTCAGAGCCAGACTCGCCGTCGTTGAACACATTGGTCGAATCGCAGACCATGGCAAGCACGCCTTCGTCACCATATTTTTTAAGCGTTGCCTCGTCGGTTACCGGCCCCACCAGCGGATCCGGGTCAAGCTTCCAGTCACCGGTATGCATGACCACGCCTTTATCGGTGCGTAGCGCAACAGCCTGCATTTCAGGGATGGAATGGGTGAGTGGTACCATTTCAAATTCAAACGGCCCAAGCTTCAGCTTCTGGCCAGGGCGCACTTCGGTCACGGGAATCTTCGTACTGAGGCCTTCATCAGCAAGCTTCGCCTTGAGCACTGCATGGGTGAAAGCCGTCGCATAGACCGGACATTTCAACTCTTCCCACAGATAGGGTACCGCGCCTAAGTGATCCTCATGCGCATGGGTAAGCACAATACCTAGCAGGTTCTTTTTATGCTCTTTGATAAATTCAATATCCGGCAGGAGTATTTCCACACCAGGCAGGTATGCATCCGCAAAACCGATGCCAAGGTCAATCATCAGCCACTTGCCTTTGTAAGCGTAGAGATTGAGGTTCATGCCGATTTCGTTTGAGCCGCCAAGCGGCACGAAGAGCAGTTCGTCTTCGTATTCTTTTAAGTTAAATGCCATAGTTCTTTTTTATTTCTTATCACTGTGCGAGCCGCTTCTTAAAATACGCTGGAGCAGCTGCTTTTTTGTTGTGTCTTTTTCGGCTGCGATACGCGCGGAAAGCGCGCGGCGCACCGGTTCGTGGTATGGCGCGTACTGCCTCAGCGTGTTTTCCGCAAGCTTTTTATCTTCCTTAAGCAAATTATACGATGCTCCTATCAGGGAATCAGGGGAAAATGGCATCTCATCACGAAGCAATACATTGATGATTTCGTTCACATAAACAACATCCCCGGAGGCAAAGAACGCACCCCAGAGCGTATCTATGTGGCCGGGTGCTGTAACTTCAAGCTGTTTTAAGTCAACATCGTCCCAGGTATGCTGCAGATTTTCGAGCTCGTCTTTCTTCCACTGGTGCGCCTGCGCGAAGACCAGCGCCGTTTCTTTGAGTTTCGCATGCAGCAGCGCCGAGATAAACACATCCTGAGCATATTGGTTGTAGTCATTGCGGGCCATCCAGTCGAACAGATGCTCTTTGTTGTTCTCGAAGATAACGGTAAGAAACCCAACCATCGGTGGCCACGCAGTTTTTTTGCGCAGCAGATCGGAATCGTTCATGATGTCCAGTACAGTGTCCACCTGTTGTACGGAAGGGTGCTGGTAATAAGTCGTAATCGCCTCATCCAGTTTTTCCTGCGTTTCCACCGGAATGTTAGGATTGATGTCGTCCATCCCCGATACGGAAGCATAGGCAAGACCAGGCAGCAGCATGAAAAACAGAGCAAGCCGCTTCAATGGCAATTCCTCTCAAAGACAATGCGCAGACCGTCAATAATGAGGTCTGGCTCCAGTCCGCCAATCACAGCCGTAGCTTTAGCAAACAGCGGCGCGAGGCCGCCGGTCGCTATAACGCGCATGGGTGAGCCATATTCCTCGCGGATGCGCGCCACGATGCCTTCAATCAACCCTACATAACCGAAATAAATACCTGACTGCATGGCCGTAATTGTTTCTTTACCGATGACGCGGGCTGGGCGTTCCACAGCAACATTTGGTAACTTTGCCGCTGCGCGGTGCAGCGCTTCAAGCGACAGGTTTACTCCCGGTGCGATGACACCGCCGATATAACTGCCTTTGCCATCCACCACATCGAATGTTGTGGCTGTGCCAAAATCCACAATAATCAGCGCTTCCTTGTATTTGTTCCACGCTGCGACTGCGTTCACGAGGCGATCCGCACCAACTTCGCTGCTGCGCTCCATCTCCGTCTTTATCCCAAGTTCCACACCCGGTTCACCGACGATCAACAGTTCGGTATGAAAATAATTACGCGCCAGCATGCGCAGCGCAAAAGTCGCCTGCGGCACAACGCAGGACATAATGGCAGACTTAATCGCCTCTGGCTTTATTTTCTCACGCTCCATGAGCTGCAACAGCCATACGCCATACTCATCCGCCGTGCGTCGCGCGTCAGTCGCCATGCGCCACTGGCCCCTAAGCTTGCCGCCGTCGGAGATAGCGAAAACAGTATTGGTATTACCTGCGTCTATGGCGAGGAGCATCGAAGTTACCAGAAAACGTCGCCGGCGCTGATCGCAATGCGCTTGCCACCGCGGGGTTTTAGCAGCAGGCAACCGGCGGGGTCGATGCCTTCGAAAATCCCCGTGTGGGTTTCCTTTGGCAGGCGGACTTCAATAGGTTGATCGACACGAAACGCATGCTCCATCCAGCGTTTACGGATAGGTGCGAAACCTTTCTTGGCCCAGAGATCATATTCAGTGATGAAATGATGAATAAAACGCGAAAGCACGATTTTTGCACTGATGATCTCCACACCCGCTTCTTTCAGGTACGTCGAGGGAAGATCAGTATTTTCCGGGCAGGAGTCAATGTTGAGGCCCACGCCGACTACGACCCACCGCACCATGCGATCATGCCCAGGCGTCATATCCGCCGCTTCAAATGATTCCAGCAATATGCCGCCGACTTTTTTGCCGTTGAGCAATATGTCATTGGGCCATTTGCAGGTGAGCGTATTCCCTTCCGCAACAATGGGCTTCAGCGTTTCGATTACCGCGAGCGAGGTCACAAAGGAAAGCTGGGCCGACGTTTCCACATCGCAATGCGGTGCCAGCAATATGGAGCAAAACAGGTTGCCCTCGACTGACACCCACATGCGGCCCATGCGGCCCCTGCCCGCCGTTTGGCGTTTTGCCCAAATAACCGCACCGTGCGCGCCACCGCCTTCTGCAAGCCTGCGCGCTTCTTCATTCGTGCTGTCAAGTTCATCGTATGACAGCAAATGGTAATCGTTCAGCAGGTTCGGTTTCGCAAAAACTCTCACAGTGCCACTCTTGTTGTCTTTTATATTTTTATATCTCACGCACGAAAATCGTTCCTAGTATTTCATGGATGATGGAACAACGCCAGTGCTGCATCCTGTGCCGCATTGGCCAGCGGGCCGGGCATCAGGAAGAACAGAACGGTCACTGTGACACACGCTATAAGTGTAAAACGTGTGCCGGGCGCAACGTCTATGTCAAATGGCTGTGCGGGCTCATCAAAATACATGATTTTCACCACCTTAAGGTAGTAATAACAGGCCACCACACTTGCAAGTACGCCGGTCACGGCAAGCCCCATCAGCCCCGCCTTAATGACAGCGAGGAAGACATACAGCTTACTGAAGAACCCGGCCAGAGGAGGAATACCCGCCATCGAGAACATGAACACCGCCAGAGCAAAAGCCATGCGCGGACGACTGCGCGATAGGCCTGCAAGATCGCTCATATTTTCCATCGCCGTCCCACTCACAGTCATCATTAATACGCAAGCAAAAGCGCCAGCGCTCATAAAAATATACAATGTGAAGTAAATTAGAATACTGCCGATACCTTCCGGTGTGGCAGCCGCCAGACCCATAAGCGCGTAACCGACATGGCCGATGGAACTATACGCCAGCAGGCGCTTGATATTGGTCTGCATCAGTGCGCCGAGCGCACCTACGATCATCGATGCCACCGAGACAAAAACGATAATCTGCTGCCATTCATGCGCCAGTGCCCCAAACGGCTGGATCAGCAGGCGGGTAAACAGCGCAATCGCTGCAAGTTTTGGCACCACCGAGAAAAAGGCTGTCACGGGCGTAGGCGCGCCTTCATAGACGTCAGGTGTCCACATATGGAACGGCGCTGCCGATACCTTGAAGCACATGGCAGTCACCATCAGCACTAACCCCACTACCATGCCAGCAGATTTTGCGCCTGCATTGGCAAAAAGATGGGACAGTGCTTCAAAGCTGGTTGTTCCGCTGAAACCATACACAAGCGATATGCCAAACAGCAGCATGCCTGAGGCCAGCGCGCCCAGCACAAAATATTTGAGGCCCGCCTCGGTAGATTTAAGCGAATTACGGTCAATAGCCGCAAGCACATAGAGCGGCAGACTGGAGAGCTCAAGACCGATATAAAGCGCCATCAGGTTGTTGGCTGAAACCATAAGCATTGCGCCCAGCAGCGCAAACAGCATCAGTACCGGGAATTCAAACCGCTGGTTGTCGCTACGCCCCAGCCAATCCGACGAGAGCAGGAATACCAGCGCTGCGGCTGCAACTAGCAGCGTCTTCACGTAATGTCCAAAGCCATCCATGATGATCATGGAAGAGAAATAAGTCTGCCGGATATGCAGCACCGGCGGGATAATCATCAACCCCAGCAGTGTGACCAGTATGAAGACACCAAGACCAACGACCAACCTGTCCGTGCGCTTATTCGCAGCAAATACTCCGCCCAGAAGCAAAACCAGCGCACTGAAAAATATCAGTATTTCTGGCATGAGCGGAGCCCATACAAGAATAGCCGGAAGCTCAAGCGTACTATTATTACCAGCGCTTAGATGCATTCCATCAGCCATGCGCACCTCCGGCCTGTGCCAGTAAATGCATTACCGAAACGTGCATCGCCTCCAGGAAAGGTTTGGGATAAATGCCAAGCCAGAGCACCGTGATGACCAGCGGCAGGAAAATAATCCATTCCCTGAAGGACAAATCCGTCATCTTCATCAGGTCAGGTTTCACCAACTCCCCAAACATCACGCGACGATAGAGCCAGAGAGCATATGCTGCGCCTAGCACCATGCCTGTAGCAATCAGCACTGCCAGGGTCGTCTTTACCTTAAAGCTTCCCACCAGCACCAGAAACTCTCCCACAAAACCGCTGGTCGCAGGCAGGCCAACCGAAGCCATGGTGAAAAACATGAATACAAGTGCATAATACGGCATAATGTTCACCAGGCCGCCGTAACGCGCAATCTCACGTGTATGCAGGCGATCGTACACCACGCCCACGCAAAGGAACAGTGCGCCAGAAACCAGGCCATGGCTTATCATCTGCACAATTGCTCCCTCCACACCCTGCATATTGAGCGCAAATATGCCAGCGGTAACGAAGCCCATATGCGCTACAGAGGAATAGGCAATGAGCTTTTTCATATCTTCCTGCACCAGCGCCACGAGTGAGGTATAAATTACAGCGATGATGCTAAGGGCGAATATCAGCGGTGTGAAATAATGTGAAGCCTCCGGCAACATCGGTAGCGAAAAGCGCAGATACCCATAAGCGCCCATTTTCAGCAGTATGCCTGCCAGTATCACCGAACCAGCAGTCGGCGCCTGCACGTGCGCATCCGGTAACCATGTATGCACAGGCCACATCGGGACCTTGACGGCAAAGGAAGCAAACATCGCAAGCCACAGCCAGCGCTGCACATTCGGGGGCAAATGCGGCACTGTCTGCATCAGCGTGGGGATATCCATCGTACGCTGGCTAAAATAAATAAAGAGCACTGCAAGCAGGAAGAGTACTGAGCCTAGCAGCGTATAGAGGAAAAATTTATAGGCCGCATAGATACGACGATCTCCGCCCCAGACACCGATAATGAGATACATCGGAATCAGCATGCCTTCAAAGAAGATGTAAAACAGCAGCAGGTCGAGCGAGACGAAAACACCAATAACAAACGTTTCAAGCAGCAGGAATGCAATCATGAATTCGCGTACGCGGCGCTGAATCACTTCCCAGCTGCACAAAATACATAAAGGTATGAGGAAAGTGGTGAGCAGCACCATGAACAGTGAGATACCATCAATACCGAGATGATAGTTAATGTTATATCCTGGAATCCAGGCATGGTTTTCTTCGAACTGAAACCCTGCTGTTGTATTATTGAAATTAAACCATAACGTAAGCGACAGCAGGAACGTCACAAGCGTGCAAATAAGCGCAATCCATTTACTTGCTTTGTCGTCTTTGCCAATAAGCTTACGCGCATGTTCGCCATCTACCTTGCCGCCAAATAGCAATAACAAGACTACGCCAATTAAGGGCAGCAATATTAATATTGATAGGATATTCTGAGGCGCGCTCATCCGTGACTTCCTAATATATAAAGTACACAGCCCATGATCAGTACGAGACCGATGAGCATGGTGAACGCGTAGTTATAGAGATATCCAGTCTGCAAGCGGCTTGCATATTTTCCAAGACGCAGCGAAACAAAGGCAAAGCCATTGGGGCCCAAATCATCAATAATCCGCGTATCAATTACCTTCCATAGCCACAACCCAATCTTCTTGGCTGGTTCGACAAACATCGCATCGTACAATTCATCAAAATACCATTTATTTAGCAGGAAGCGGTAAATGCTTGGGAATGCCGCCATCACTTTGCCGGGAAGCGAGGGTCTGCTGATGTAGAATACATAAGCCAGCGCTATGCCGAGCGCTGCAACAGCGGTGGGCAGCACCGAACCCCAGTGTGGGACATGGTGTGCATGCTCAAGGGCATTATGCACTTCGTTAAACTCGATTGAGCCGTTCCAGAACTTTCCATTTGCTCCCACCATGCCCAGCACATCATATCCGATATAACCCGACAGGACCGCACCAGCCGCGAGCAGTACCAAAGGCACAAGCATCACCGGTCCGGATTCATGAACATGGTGCATCACATCATGCGAGGCGCGGGGCTTGCCGTGGAAGGTCATGAATATAAGCCGCCATGAATAAAAGGCCGTAAGGAACGCGGCAGCTATGCCGAGCGCAAACGCAAAATTGCCAACAGGCGTGCCAGCGCCCAACGCAGCCTCAAGAATGATATCCTTGGAATAATAGCCTGCAAAATAAGGAATGCCTGCCAGCGCCAGTGAACCAATCCACATATAGGCATAGGTAAACGGAATTTTTTTCCAGATGCCGCCCATGTTGCGCATATCCTGCTCGTCTGACATTGCGTGGATAACCGAGCCGGCTCCAAGGAACAGGAGTGCCTTGAAAAAGGCATGTGTCATCAGGTGGAAAATGCCCGCAGAATAAGCGCCCACGCCACATGCAAAAAACATGTAGCCCAGCTGCGAACAGGTTGAATAGGCGATTACGCGCTTGATATCATTTTGCGTCAGCGCCACTGTCGCCGCAAAGAAAGCCGTTAAGGCTCCAATGACAGCAACAAAATTGAGTGCCGTTTGCGACTGTTCAAACAAAGGCGAGCAGCGCGCGACAAGGAATACGCCTGCAGTTACCATCGTTGCCGCATGGATGAGGGCGGAGACGGGAGTCGGGCCTTCCATGGCATCCGGTAGCCAGGTATGCAGACCAATCTGTGCCGACTTGCCCATCGCGCCAATAAACAGCAGAAGGCAAATAAGCGTCATTGCATCCCAGTCATGATGGAGAAAATGCAGCGTATCCTTGGCATGCGAGGCAGCGGCGGCAAAAATTGTGTCAAACTGCACGGAGTTAAACAGCAGGAACGTGGCGCTGATGCCAAGTGCAAAGCCAATATCACCCACACGGTTGACAAGAAACGCTTTAATTGCAGCAGCATTTGCGGAAGGTTTCTTGAACCAGAATCCTATGAGTAGGTAGGAACACAGGCCAACACCCTCCCAGCCTACGAAAAGCTGAATGAGGTTATCGGAAGTGACAAGCACGAGCATGAAGAAGGTGAACAGCGACAGGTATGACATAAAACGCTGTTTGTGCTCATCATGCGCCATGTAGCCCACTGAATAAATATGCACCACGGCTGAGACCCATGTGACCACTACCAGCATCACAGCAGTCAGTACGTCGACGCGGATTGACCAGTTGGCCTTGAAATCACCGGAGCTAATCCAGTCGAGCAACATAACTTTCTGCGACTGCCCCAGTATCGCCACCTCGTTGAACATGAATCCGGAATAGACTGCGCTGATAACCAACAATGTACACGTAATAAACTGTGCCGCTTTTGCATTGATAACACGCGCCGACAGACCAACACTAACTGCCCCGACGAGCGGCGCAAAAAGGATAATCACTGCAAAAAGATGCGCAAGCTCCATAGCGTCAGCCCTTCATCGCGTTAATGTCTTCAACGGCAATCGATCCACGATTACGGTAGAAAACCACAAGGATGGCAAGACCGATGGCTGCTTCGGCGGCTGCAACGGTGAGAACAAAAATAGCGAAGATCTGCCCCGTGACATCGCCAAGATACACGGAAAATGCTACAAAATTGATATTCACTGCGAGCAGCATCAGCTCGATAGACATCATGATGGTAATGATATTTTTGCGGTTGAGGAAAATGCCGCAGATGCCAATAACAAACAGCAGGGAAGAAAGCGTGAGATAGTGAAAAATACCAATGGAGCCGAAAAATGGGTGACTCATGATTCTATGCCCCCTGCCCTGATCGGACTTTGACTAACTCAACGCTGTCTGAACGCTTGCGCGCAATTTGCGCCGGAATTTTCTGGCGCTTCACGCCTTCCCGAGTCCTGTGCGTAAGCACAATAGCGCCTATCATCGCCACCAGCAGTATGAGGCCTGCAATCTGAAAGGGATAAATATAGTCGGTGTAAAGAACATTACCCAGCGCTTGCGTATTGGGAAGATTTTCAGCAAGGGGTTTGGCAGCAGCACGCACAGGAGGATATTCTAATGAAGAAATGCAAGCAATCATAAGCTCGGTGAATAGAAGCACAGCTACCGTTGCACCCACGGGAAGATAGCGAAGAAACCCTTCTTTCAGTTCTGCAAAATTGACATTGAGCATCATCACTACGAACAGGAAAAGTACAGCAACTGCCCCGACATAGACGATGATAAGCGTCATCGCGAGGTATTCCGCTCCCACCAGCAAGAAAAGTCCGGCGGCATTAAAGAAGGCGAGAATAAGAAACAGTACGGAATGTACAGGATTGCGTGCGCCGACGACCATCAGCGCCGAAAAAACAAGCACGGTGGAGAATAGGTAAAAAACCAGCGTTGGAATCATGTTACACAAATAGCAAAGCGGCGCAGAGATGCAACTGATTATGACGCCACAACAAAAGAGGTGGGAACCCGTTACCTGTACGCCGCATCCGCAAGTACACTGTCCATAATGGCCGTCTCCAAAAAAACAGATGGCCTATACATTTTATGAAAGTGTATATTATGTTCGTGCCGTCTGCTGCTCTTTGCGACTATGCAACAAGCTCTCTCTTGCACGCCTCTCAAGCAATTTGTCAATCCCATCTCGATAGCATTCAAGCGCTGTATATATAGGGTCTTGCCAACTCTCATTCGGATGCAGCCCCCCCATAACTATTGCTAGTGTGGTTCGGGGGTATTGTGAATCGGCCACAACAGCCATAAAAACATCAAGCAGTTGTGACTGATAACCAATAACCTGCCGGTCTTTAGGATCACTAGATTCCCCCTGCTTTCTAGTCTCGAAATCCAATATTCTTCGGGCTTCTTTTACCACTGCATCGTAATCTGAGCCTTCAAGTAGCGGTTTATCTGTTTCTGTTCCTGCAACATACTTATCTACGTGTGTAGGTGCTACCATAACCGATCTCCTATCGCTTGGGTAAAGACTCAAGGTACTTTAACAGAGATTTATTAACAAGAATTAATTTATATAGCTTACCTGTACGCGGCGTCCGCGAGCAGGTTGGCCGCAATGGCAGACTCCCAGCGGTCGCCATTGGCCAAGAGCTTATTCTTATCGTAGAAAAGCTCCTCGCGAGTCTCCGTGGCAAACTCGAAATTCGGGCCTTCAACGATGGCATCCACCGGGCAGGCTTCCTGACAAAGCCCACAGTAAATGCACTTCGTCATATCAATGTCGTAGCGCGTGGTGCGCCGTGAGCCATCTTCGCGCACTTCCGCCTCAATGGTAATCGCCTGCGCGGGACAGATAGCCTCGCAAAGCTTGCAGGCAATGCAGCGCTCCTCACCGTTGGGGTAGCGCCTGAGCGCATGCTCGCCACGGAAGCGCGGGCTCAAGGGACCTTTTTCATACGGATAGTTAATCGTAACGGGACGCTTGAAGAAATACTTCAATGTCATCCATAGCCCGGAGATGAGCTCTACCAGCAATAGTCCGCGTGCTGTTCTGTCAAGACTGCCCACCCGAGCCCTCCACTTTTGGTTTGTTGTGACGCATGAAGTACACCGCAATCATAAGTCCAACGCCTGCGATTACAATACCTTCTATATACGGCATGTAATGCTTTACCATATCTCTGTTGCCGCCGATAAGATAGCCAACTCCTATCAGAATCGCCGACCATAATCCACCGCCCGTACCCGTATAGAGCGTAAATTTTTTTACGTTCATATGAGAAAGGCCTGCGGGAAACGCCATGAAATGGCGCAGTCCCGGCACCAGCCGCCCTGTCAGTGTTGAAATCTCGCCGTGACTCACGAAGAAGCGATCCAGCAATTCCATCCGCTCTGGCCCAAAAAACAGATATTTCCCGTAAGCCACCAGAATACGGCGGCCAAAATGAAACGCTATATAAAAGGAAAATAACGATCCGCTGATATCACCTGCCATCGCGCAAGCCAGCAAAAGCAGACCTTTCATCTGTCCCTGCTCAACAAGATAGCCCGCAGGAATCAAGATGACCTCCACAGGAATCGGCACCAGCATATTGCCAAGCGCCATCGCGATCAAAATTCCAGGATAGCCCACATCATGGACAACAGTTACCAGCCACTGAGCGAATGCTTCCACCTGTTTATGTCCTCAGTTTGCTGGTAAATATTTAGTGTATTCGACGTAGCCCGACACGAGCACCACCCACAGCAGGGAAATCGGCAGGAATACCTTCCACCCAAGTCTCATTAATTGATCGTAACGGTAGCGCGGCAGCGTCGCGCGTACCCATATAAATACAAACAGGAGCAAAAGTATCTTAAGCGCCAGCATGGCAAAAACAGATCGAAAAAGCAATCTGCTGGAGATGCGTGAAGTTTCTATACGACCTGGTATATTTAAGGACATCACACAAAGGGCTAGGCTAATAGCTGCTTTTAAAACCCATAAAGACGAATGTCTGGATGCGTTGCATTTTATTGACCCAGCTAAAAGTAGGAGACGTGATGCAGTCATGAAAGATATTAGAGAAGGAGGTGGGAGAGGTAATAGATGACTTGGGCAATATTTTGGAATGAATATGTTTTTTCCGCATTGCTAATTGCCGGCAGGATATTGGTATTGCTTGTGCCGCTTATCGTCTGCGTGGCGATGCTTACCTATATGGAGCGCAAGGTGATAGCGAGGATGCAGCTGCGCAAGGGCCCCAATGTCGTGGGTATATTCGGCCTCGGGCAGGCTTTTGCTGACGGCTTCAAGCTTATCTTCAAGGAAACGATACTGCCCACTAATGCAAGTCCCATCGTCTTTATCATCGCGCCTATGCTCACGTTCATGCTCGCCATGCTGGGCTGGGCGGTCATCCCGATGTCAGCCACCTGGGTCATCGCCAATATCAATGTTGGCGTGCTCTACCTCTTCGCGATCTCCTCGCTTGGTGTGTACGGCATCATCATGGCGGGCTGGGCCAGCAACTCGAAATATGCATTCCTTGGTGCCATACGCTCTGCCGCGCAGATGGTATCCTATGAAGTCTCCATTGGCTTTGTGCTTATCACGGTGCTGATTGT
>Ga0206875_1151_pt1 | contig 15573 bp, 18 predicted proteins | sample Alteio_BWOrgCont_9_FD_152616 | JGI IMG/M metagenome (GOLD analysis project Ga0206875, IMG submission 152616) | Enriched cells from forest soil in Barre Woods Harvard Forest LTER site, Petersham, Massachusetts, United States -... | ecosystem: Environmental > Terrestrial > Soil > Temperate forest > O... | reverse complement strand
GTGTGAAGACGCCGAACGCAGCGATTGAACTTACCAATACGATCTTGCGCCCGACGCGATCAGCAAATCGACCACCCATTAATGCGCCGACAAACAGACCCAAGGTGCTGGCGCTGAAGAATGAACCCATTTGCCCGGCAATGGGCTTGAACTCCGCCACGATGCCGCCTGCGGCGATGCCCGCCGCTTGCAAATCGAGGCCTTCGCAAAAAGCCCCCAATACGCATAATAAAATCGTCAACTTGTTGGTTTTCAGACCGACCGCAGCTTGCGTATTCATGCTTGTTCTTTGATGTCGTCGTTGTAGCCGTCTGCTACGGAAAGTTTTAACGGGGTATCAATGAAGTTAAGGGCTTCGATAAAAATAATAGTGACACCTCCATACGATAATCCACATCGGAGCGGATCGTCGAATTCTTCGTGGCGCAAACAGTGCGGTCCTCGTTTAATTTACCCCACAAGATTGTCCAGCCGAATGGCCCCAGCCACCCATTCCGTGGGAACTTCAGCATGAGCGCCGTCGTCTGTTACAGTTACACAGGTAACACACCATAGGTATTGACGATGCACAAGCTCATACGGCTACGCGGTTTTCTGTTGACACTTACACTGCTCGGTAGCGCATTCATGTCGCTACAGGCTGACGCGGGGCCGCGCCAAGACGCAGCAGTACTTACCGCCACTCAAGTATTGAACGAGTTGCGCAACGCGCCCGATCAAAACGTGCCGAACTGGTTATTGGATCGCGCCTATGCCGTAGTGGTGGTGCCGAATGTCATCAAAGTCAGTCTGATATTCGGTGGCCGTCGGGGGTCTGGACTGATGGTGGTGCGCAACGACGATGGCTCTTGGAGCAACCCTGTATTCGTGAACCTCACCGGCGGCAGTGTCGGTTTTCAGTGGGGTGTGCAATCAACCGATGTGTTATTGGTGTTTGCCTCCAAAGCCAGCATTGAAGGCATCATGGGCGGCAAAGTCACCCTAGGCGCGGATGCCTCTGTGGCCGCCGGCCCAGTGGGCCGACAAACCGAAGCCGCAACTGACTTTGGTCTAACCTCGCAGGTGTATTCCTATTCACGCAACAAAGGTTTGTTCCTTGGTGTTGCGCTGAACGGCTCGGCGCTCACCATCAACAACGACTACAACGCCGAGTACTACGGTAAGTCAGGTATTTTAGCCAGCGAGATTTTGGCGCCTAACGCACCACGTGCACCGGACTCGATTCGACCATTCATTGCTGCGTTGGGACAGACAGCTACCAGTGCGCCCGCGCCGTCAACTCCGGCTTCTACACACGCTCAAGCCGCGTCCTCTTCTGCACCCGCTAGCAACAACCAACCCGTTGGGCTGACGACCTATCCGATGGAAGATAAGAACCCGGGCTCGGAGCCGCCGAAGTAATTGCAAGAAAAGCAGTCATCCTGATGTTGTGTGGTCTGGGGTGTTTTGACTATCCAGTTATATAAAGCCACACGTATGGCGCTTCTTGTTGGCGAGTGATTAAGCTGGCTATAGCCTGTTACAAATGGAGAAGCAGTTGGCTATTGGTATGTGGGTTGCGGCGTTCCTATTGGTTGTCACTGCTAACGTTGCACCGTGGTTGATGGGTCGTCTATGTCACAGCCGATTCGCCTATCCCTTAGATTGCAACCTACATTGGGCAGATGGAACTCGGGTGTTGGGCAATCACAAGACCTGGCGTGGAGTCATCGCGGCGCTGCTGGGTTGCTGCATTGCAGGACAGTTCATTGGGATTGGTTTTCTTGTTGGTACAGAGTTTGGTGCGCTTGCGATGTTGGGGGACGCACTCTCAAGTGCCATTAAACGACGTATGCGCCTTGCACCGGGTAGCGAAGTGTTTGGCATTGACCAATTGCCCGAAGCGATATTGCCGCTGTCTGTTTTCGCGCCTTCGCTTCATCTAAGTTGGATCGGTGTGGTGGTCGTTACAATTGGCTTCATGACACTAGATATGATGTCAGAACGCTTTCGACGCAATACTCAATGAGTCGTTTATCCTTGCACGCAGCACTGTTGTCGACTGAATTAAGTTAGGGTCCCAACGACTGCAGATAGTCGACTACAGCTTTCATATCCGCTGTCTTCAGACCAGATACGACGCCATGCATCGTGGCCACATCACGCAGATTATTCTTGAATGAACGCAATTGCTTAAGTGAGTACTGCGCTGACAAGCCGCGTAGTCGCGGAAACGCGTCTGTACCTTGCGCATCGGGTCCATGACATGCAGCACAGGCGGGGATGCCGTCGGCTGCGACGCCATTGGCATAGATGTCCCTGCCCAGCGCGACCTGGTTTGATGCTGATGCAATGCCATTTGCTGGCTGCTGTCTATTGTAGTAATCCGCCAGTGCAGCCATCAGCTCATCATTGAGCGGGGCAGCCATGCCCCACATATAGCCGAGCGCGTCTGGGTCGCCACGCGATTGCAACTTGAAGTTCTTCAGTTGCGCGATGAGATACGAAGCATGTTGGCCAGCCAGACTGGGAAACTTGGGCGAAATGCTGCGACCGCCTGCTCCATGACAGGTGGCGCAAGTCGTAACGGCAATATGCAGCGCGGCCTGACGGTCTTCTGCGCCGATATCCTGCGCTACCGTAACGCCAACACTGAACAATCCAGCCAGACTCAAACTAATTATCGTGGCTATTTTCATACCGTCTGTTCCTATCTGCTCTGCAAGTAGAGTAAGCCTGCCACGCATACGCACAGGTCAATACGCAAACCAGAGCACGGCGTACGTTGTGTTATTGGCGGAGGCATTTCGCCCAAAGCCGTCATAGTTTTTGCTAGCACCGTTGAACTTGGTGTAGCCGGTGTACTGCAACGACAACTTCGTATTCAGCCAGGGCATGTAGTTGGCTTCGAGTATCCATCCGCGAGTGTCTGGACTGCCGTTGGCGCTGGTGACGACACCGGCGGACTCGCCAGCGGGATACAACAATGGGTCCACGCTGCCGGTGGTTGAAAAATATTCAGCGGTCGCGCCGTATTTTCGCTTGTAGTAGTAACTACTCCAGAGACGCAAGGTGCTCAAATCGTTTTTGACGTTAGCTGCAGTAGCCGTATCCGCATTGAAACTAGCATCCAAGGTCATGGCTTCATGGATTCGTGTTCCGGCCAGCGTGAACAGATGCTGTTCGGCGATGTACTGATACTGAAAATCTACAGCCACATCCTTGAAGTGATTAGCGGGGCCATGCAACACCGCCGGTGCATCTACAGTACCGCCACCAGGATAGAGCTTGAAGTTGGCACCATAGATACCCACTTCTAACGAATTGCGACCCCATTGATGCTCATACGCCAACCGCTCGTATGGTGATGTACCAGCGATGACATTGGAATTGCTGCCGTCCAAAGGACCGGCTGCGCCAGTGATGGTATTGGTGACACCTTGTTTGGCGGAACGATACACACCAACTTCGGCATACAAGGCTTCCTTCCACATCGCATAGAAAGTCAGCCCCGCCACATCCTGGCCCAATGTGCCATCAATTTGAGTCGCTGCCAGCGGCGAGACATTGGCATTGCTTGCCGAATACGGATAACCAAATGCAGGCGTGCTGTTCCAGAGATCTTGGACGGTGGGATTGTTATTCAGCGATACGCCATAAATGAGACTCTGCTCATTCGGTAATACCAGCGCATTGGCATAGCGGATGTCGGTGTTGTCTATACCGAATGTGCCGCTGTCATTGCCATAGGTCATTTGGATAAAGCCACCCAGATGCGGCGCAATCTTGCCGGCATATAACAGGCTGATTTGCTGTGGGAACGCTACTGTTCCATTCTGCGCCTTGCCGTCAATGCCAGTGCTTTCCGGTATCTCCTTGCTCAACCAAGTCTCGGACACCTGCACCATCAGCGAGATAGGTGGCAGCCCAGTCAGCGTTAGCATTTCCTCCTTGGTCGCAGTAATGCCCCGCACTTCTTTTAGATTATCCAGTGTATAGCCGTTGGCTTTGAATACGCGTCCAAAGTGCGTTAATTCTGGGTAGACGGTATGACAGGATTCACACGCCATGCCGGTTTGACGTGCAAAGCTGGGAACCGCTTGAGCCGGAGATATAAAAGCGACTCCGCCCACCAACACCATAACCATTGATGAAAGGTACTTAATAACGGCGTGCTTCATAACAATTCATCCAGCCAAGTGAATATCGGGGATGCTTCTGCTTTGCACTACAGCAACATTCAGAAGTTGATATGCGATGCTAACTGAAGCTGATGTCGCAGTTAGGACAATTGAACCGTATCCGGCCGCGGCTTCTGCGTAGTACCGTACGAACTTCCATGTAGAGCTTGTCCAAATCTCACGCTCTGGATGAGTGAAGTGAACTGACCTGGCACAATGTGTAGAAACGAGATCAACACAAAGGCAATCGTGAAGGCACAAGAAAAGGCCGGATACGCTCCCGGCCGTGATTGCGCTAGTGCTCAGTGCTGCTATACACGTCAGTTCGAATTAGGCTGATGTGGAAATTGTTGGCGAGTTTGCAGCTGTTGCGTTCGAGCTGCTCACGCCGTAAGCGTGTAGTAGCTGCATCAATTGCAGCATAAATTGCAGGCTATTGTCGTTGGGTGCGCTGCCGGCGGTATTACTCGAATCAGTGCTGCTTGCGCTCGCCGGGCTGCTGGTGGTCGCAGTGGTAGTGCTGTTGCTGGGATGAGCTTGATCAAATGAAATGGCTTCACTGCGACTAATTTTCCCATCGCCGTTGGTGTCGGCGGCGGTGAAGTTGGCTGCGAGATTGCTGAACAAACTGGCACGCGTGCTATCCGTGTTTGGGTTGTTAGCGATGGCTGTCAATTGATCTTTGCTGAGTCCCTTATCCGCGTGGGAATGGTGTGGCCGATGCGATGAAGTCGCGCTTGCATTGCCGATGCGCGATTGTTGCAGCTGCGCTTGTAGTGCATCCGCCAAGTTTTGCAAACCACTGGACAATTCGGATTGAGTTATCTTGCCATCGCCGTTGGTGTCCAGTTGCTTGAATAAGGCATCTGCCGACGATGTGCTCGTCGAGTTCGGCGAACTGGGCGCAGCGGATAAGGCGCTCTCCAGTTCACCTTGGTCTATATAGCCCTGCTGCTTGGTATCGAGTTTGGAAAATAAACTGCTCGCGAGTTGCGAAGTATTGAACCAACTGCCGCTGCCACTGACGCTCATGTTCATACAGAATGCTCCTATGTAACCAGCAAATTAATTGCTGCAGTTGCATTGCAAGGTGCTGGCCACACGCGGCTACATTTTTGTATTTTAATCTGGAATTAATGTGACGCCGAAATGCAAGTTAATAACGACTGCAAATGTCCGCTATGGAGCTATAGTGGCTGAGTGTCTATTCATTTAAGTCAGCCGATGCGCCCGGCTAAATCATCAAATGTATGTGCTGCGTGGTCGGAGGCGGTGTTGAATTGCCGCAGGCGGCAATAACGAGGAAGTTATTTGCCGCTCGGCTGCGTACAATAAAATGTGCTCAGAAACGTTAATGGTTTATTAGCGGCAAGAAGAATAGATAAGACAGCAACACCAATCCCTCACGGAGCAAAAAGGCCGTGCTGGTCATGCCAGCGATCACGTCTTCTCACCCACCGATAGCTCCGCAAGTTTAAAGGGAACTCCGCACCCCCCCAACCCGCAATACCCATCCGGATTCTTCGCCAGATACTGTTGGTGATATTCCTCGGCAAAATAAAATGGCGGAGCGTCGAGAATCTCAGTCGTGATGCTGCCATGTCCTGCATCGGCCAAGTGTTTGGCGTATGCAGTTCGGCTTTGTTCTGCCAGACGGCGTTGCTCTGCGTCGAATACATAAATACCCGAACGGTATTGTGTGCCCATATCATTGCCCTGGCGCATTCCTTGAGTGGGATTGTGTGATTCCCAAAACACTTGCAACAGTTCCTCGTAGTCGATCATATTGGGATCAAACACGACTCGCACTACTTCGTTGTGGCCGGTCATGCCACTGCACACTTCCTTATACGTCGGGTTTCGGGTGTGGCCGGCGGCATAGCCCACTGCTGTGCTGTACACACCGGGCTGTTGCCAAAATTTGCGTTCTGCGCCCCAAAAGCAGCCCAGGCCGAACATGGCCAACTGCATGCCTTGTGGATACGGTGGAATCAGTCGGTGACCGTTGACGTAGTGTAGTTCCGGCACTTGTATGGGCACTTCGCGGCCCGGCAAAGCTTCTTCGATGGTCGGCATATGAGATTTTTTGGATGCAAAGAGCATGGCGAACCTCGCACGTGTTTCCAAACAGACTGCTAGAATAATGCTCTCTTACACTCCCTGCATAGTTAACGATCATGTCCATTTGCCAACCGCACAACCTCGTTACCCCGCTGCCCACGGACAAACGCTTCGGAATTCGTGTGCGCGTGCGCAGCTCCGATCCGTTTAGCAACTTGGTCGGCAAGGATTGGCACCGGGAACATTGGTACGCCAGCGCGGAAGAACGCGACGAGGCGTTGGCAGGCATGAGCAAGAAATATGTGTATTTTCGCCCCGGCGATAAGCCGACGCTGAACTACGAAAAAATCGATAAGCAGTAGCGCTTAATACCGAGTATCGATGGGGTCCGGACTTTGCAACCGACCGATGAGATTGCGTAGGAAGACTTTATTGAAGCGCAATTGGCAAGCAGCGGACGCCTGTTCCATCAAAGTCGAACTCACCTTCATCAAGGTTAGATCGCTCACCGCTTGAATCGTCGCCATGCGTCGTGCGCCACGCAAGTAGCTGGTTTCACCGAAGCAATCGCCCGCCTCTATTTGTCCGACGCTGCGTCCGCCGCGCATGACGAATGCGACCCCCGAGACGATGACATAGAAGCGATCATCCATTTCGCCTTCACGGACAATTTCGTCGCCGGACGAATAGTCCTGCCATTGACTGGCGCGTAACACTTCCATGATTTCCGCGTGCGAGAAGTCGTGGAAAAACTTCAACGTGCGCAGAATCGAAAACTGTTCTTGGCGATCAAGCTTGGCATAGCCTTCACGCAAACGTTGATGTACGCGCGTAAGCTCAGCAGCGAACTCAAGACCGTTGCGATAGCGCTTTGCGGGATCTTTTTGCAGCGCTTTGGCAACCACATCTTCAATCAATTCCGGTATTTCCGGACGCAAGGTATGAATCGGTTGTGGCGTGGCGTAGACGATTTGATGTAACAACTTCGATAAGTTGCCGCCGCGAAACGGACGAAAGCCGGTTAACAACTCGTACATCACCGCGCCCAGCGAATACAGATCCGAACGGTTGGTGATTTCTTCCGATTGCACTTGTTCGGGCGACATATATGACGGGCTGCCGGCAATACCTTCAATACGCGAGACTTCAGAATCCGCAACCAACGCAATGCCGAAGTCGATGATGCGCACATCGTTCGATTGCGTAAGCATCAAATTAGAAGGTTTGATATCGCGATGTATTACGCCGCGGTTATGAGAATAGTGCAACGCCTTGGCGCATTTGTAGATGATCTCCACCACATCGTCGATCGGTAATAAGTTATCCGGCTTGCAATACAGCGCCAGCGTACGTGCGCCGTGAATATGTTCCGTTACAACATAGCAACGATCGCCCTCTTCGCCCGCATCGTAAATCGGCAGAATGTTGGGATGATGCAGCATGCCCACCATGTGGGCTTCTGACAAAAACATTTTGCGCGCGATCTGGGCACGATCGACGCTGCTTGATTCGATGTTATAAACTTTGATAGCGACGTCGCGACGATAATACGGATCGTGCGATAAATACACGACGCCAGTGCTGCCACGGCCGACTTCTTTGATGATGACGTACTTGCCGATCTTGTTGAGTGCCTGAGCATCAACAGCGTCGTGCGATGAAAGAAGTGAGAGTGAGTTCTTCACGTATCCTCTATTCAGCTAAGTCAAACCGCACGACTTGCAATATGTAACAGGACGCATGAAAAAAGTCCCGCTAACATGTCGTCCAGCATAATTCCCACTCCACCGAAAAGTCTGTGATCAGCCTCGCGGATCGGCCACGGTTTGGCGATATCAAACACGCGAAACAATACAAAGCCCGCCGCCAAATACTCCCAGGTATTCGGCACCGCAATCATGGTGATGGCAAAACCTACAAATTCGTCCCACACAATGCCCGGATGATCGTGAACGCCCAGCCGTTTTGCGCTCTCGCCACACAAATAGATGCCAAATAGCGACATCGCTGCGATGCAACATAAGTAGGCCGCTATCGGCAGATGCAATAGCATCATGACCAATGGCACTGCCACTAAGGTGCCTATCGTCCCCGGTGCCTTAGGACTTAAGCCCGAGCCAAACCCAAACGCGAGAAAGTGGACGGGACTTCTCATTATTATTTTTGGATCGGCACTGTAGCGCATGAGAAATTGCAAAGCCCTTAAGTGATGGATCAGCGTGAAGCTGAATGTGTTGCGAAATGATCGTAGCCGGTCGCATCCACGTTTACTGCACAGCCCGCGCGACAACAACTGACCGCGTCGCCCGCGATGATTCGTCCGATTGGTGTACAACGCACACCGCAATCAGCAATGGCTGATTCCAGTGATAGCAATTGTTGCGGATGCACAGTGAACAGCAGTTCATAATCATCGCCGCCGCCCAAGGCGAATTGTTCGGCTTGGGCATGATCGAATAGCGCGTGCATTGCGGTCGAGTGCGGCAGGCTTTCCAAATCGAGCTGCGCACCACACTGACTTGCGGCGCATAGCTTCTTTAAATCAGTCAGTAGTCCATCCGATACATCTAATGTCGCGCTTGCATGCATGCGCAGTGCTCGACCGAGCACCACGCGCGGTGTGGGCTGTAAGAATCGTTGAACTAAATAGTCGTGATGTTGTGCAGCGGTCGGTGAAGATTGCATTGCCTTGGGATGTAATATCGAATGCAAGCCCGCCGCTGCCTCGCCCGGCACACCGGATACAAAAATTACATCGCCGGGTTGTGCACCGGAACGCGTTAACCAGCGATCGGCTTCCACACACCCTAAAATTTGTACTGAGATGTTCAACGGACCTTTAACGGTATCACCACCGACCAGTTGTACGTTGAACTGTGTTGCAAGCTCAGTTAAACCGGCAGCAAATTCAGCAAGCCAAGTTTCGTTTGTGTTAGGTAGGCACAGCGATAAGGTGAACCAGCGGGGCTGAGCGCCCATCGCGGCGAGGTCGCTCAGATTCACGGCGAGTGCGCGATAAGCAATATCGCGTGGATGGGTATCAAGTGGGAAGTGCACACCTTCAACCAAGGTATCAACCGCCGCGACCAGTTTGAAGCCCGTTGGTACGTCGAGCACTGCAGCGTCATCGCCCACCCCTAGCCGCACGTCCGCAGAATAATGCGACGGAGTGAAGTAGCGCGCGATGAGATCGAATTCACCCAAGGACATATCGTTATCCTTAGAATTTCAGAATTACTTTGGCAAGTTCACCGCGAACTACGTTGCGCACATTCAGCCGCACGTATTGCGCGCGCCGCTCGATCCAGCAATGCGTTGATGTATTTATAACCATCCGTCGCGCCAAACTGCTTCGTCAATTCAACCGCCTCATTGACGATGACACGATAAGGGACGTCGACACGATGCAATAGTTCGTACATGCCCAGCAATAATATCGCACGCTCGATGGGATCAAGCTGCACCCAAGGTCGGTCGGCAAATTCAACCACGCGACCGGCTAACACCTCATGGTGCGTTATCGCGCCATTCAATAACTCAGCGAAGTATTCAGCGTTGGCGGTCTGGTATTCGTCGCGCTCGATAAATTGCGCAAGAATTTCCGCATAGCTCTGCTCGGTCAGTTGCCATTGATATAGGGCTTGCATGACGCAGCGACGCGCCTGACTCCGAGCGCGCGATATATTGCCGCGCGGCGCGCTCTCACCAGATTTTTTGGAGTCCGTTTGCGACATGCTATTAATCCACACTGTAGCCGAAACGGCATTGATCTGATTCATGGTCGGTCAAGCCGGACCGACATAAATCGTAGTTGACCCAAATCATTGTTAATCACTGAACCCATATCGCAGTCGCGTAGCACCATGCGACCGGAATGAGCATTGCTGAAAAGAGCGACCGAGGTCGTATCGACTATTGATCCAAATTATTGGTCTAAACCGCGCAGTAAATTAGCAAGCTCAAGCGCGACCATAGCTGCATCGGCGCCTTTATTACCGCTCTTCGCGCCAGCTCGCTCAGTCGCTTGTTCGATGGTGTCGGTGGTTAACACACCGAATGCCACCGGCACACCGGTGTCCAATGCGGCACGCGACAAACCGCTAGCACATTCACCGCATACATAATCGAAATGCGCAGTGGCACCCTTGATCACCGCGCCCAAGGCAATCACCGCTTGATAACGCTTGCTTTGCGCCAGGCGCTTGGCAATCAAGGGCAGTTCAAACGCGCCGGGCACTCGGACTAGGTCGATGTGCTTGTCGCTGGCGCCATGGCGCTTCAGGGTATCGATCGCACCGCGAATCAGTGGCTCGACGATAAAATCGTTGAAGCGTGCGGCCACGATGGCGAATTTCGCGTCACGCGCCAGTAAATCGCCTTCGATAATCTTGATCGTGTCCATGCGGACTCCAAGCTAAGTTAACGCGCCAAACGACGCGCCGTTGATAGTCGCCAGTATAGCGGCGCGCACCGCGACCTGCTTGCCCATAGTCGACTGATGGGTCGTTAGAAGCTATCGCAGAATCAGTCGTGCGTTAAACGGCCTTGAAATAGGCTTTAATCGACGTACTCAACAATCTCCAGGTCAAAGCCCGACAGGCCTTGTAAGTGGCGCGGCGCCGACAGCACCCGCATGCGATGAATGCCCAAATCACGCAGAATTTGCGCTCCAATACCGTAAGTACGCAGTACTCCGGCCGCAGGTTGGCTGGCGCTTGAACCGCTTTGCAGTTGCAGCACCGAATCCATGAGATCGCGCGGCTCTTCATTGGGTCGCAGCAACACCACCACGCCGTTGCCATCGGCCGCGATGCGCTGCATGGCGGCTTGCAACGACCAACTGCGTTTGGGCTCATGTACACCGATCAAATCGCGCAAGGTGTCCTTTAAATGCACGCGCACCAGCGGCGCGGCTACCGTCTGCGGTTGGCCGCACACCAGCGCCACATGCACCGTGCGATTTACATGATCTTCGTAACAGATCATGCGGAACGGCCCAAAATCAGTCTGTATTTGTTGTTCGGTAACACGTTCGACCGAACGCTCTTTGTCGATGCGATAGCGAATTAGATCGGCGATGGTGCCGATTTTTAAATCATGCGTCTGCGCAAAGTGTTCAAGGTCTGGGCGGCGCGCCATGGTTCCGTCATCGTTGAGAATTTCAACGATCACGGCTGCGGCTGACAGGCCGGCGAGGCGTACCAGATCGCAGCCTGCTTCAGTGTGACCCGCGCGCGTTAACACGCCGCCGGGCTGTGCCATCAAAGGAAAAATATGGCCGGGCTGGCGTAGATCTTCCGGCTGTGCGTTGGCTCCGACAGCGGCCAGTACGGTCTGCGCGCGATCATGCGCGGAAATCCCAGTGGTCACGCCCTCTGCCGCTTCAATCGACACGGTAAAGTTGGTGCGATGACTGGCATCGGTGTCCGTGACCATCAATGGCAATCGTAGTTGTTTGCACCGCTCGCGAGTTAACGTTAGGCAAATTAAGCCGCGTCCATAACGCGCCATGAAATTGATGTCTGCGGGGCGCACCAGCTCGGCCGCCATGAGTAGATCGCCTTCATTCTCACGATCTTCATCGTCCATGATGACCACCATCTTGCCGGCGCGTAGGTCGGTAAGAATGTCATCGATACTGCTTAATATCATGCGAAAACTCGTTGTGGCATTAGTTCTTATTGAGTTGGCTGCGTGAATTGATTCGCTCTATCAACATAGCGCGCGATGATATCAATTTCGATATTTACGACAGTATGCGCCACATAGTCGCCTAAAATAGTCACCGCCATAGTATGTGGGATTAGATTCACCTCGAACCATGCGTGCTGACTTTCATCACCGACTGCGTTAACGGTCAGACTCACACCATCAATTGCCACCGAACCTTTTTTAGCGATGTAACGACCGAGATCGCGCGGCACCGTGAAACGCATCCGCACCGAACGTGCATCGTCATGACGCGCCAAGACTTGACCGACGCCATCCACATGGCCTGATACGTAATGGCCGCCCAATGCATCTCCGGCTCGCAATGCTTTTTCCATATTGATGCGACGTCCGGGTTGCCATTGTTGCAACGTGGTGTGATCCAACGATTCGCGCGATACATCGGCGGCAAATGCGTCCGGCCACAATTTGACTACCGTCAGGCAACAGCCATTGACCGCGATGCTATCGCCAAGTTGAGTGTTATCGAGGAAACCCGCCTCCACTGCGAACACCATTTCGACATCGCCGTTGCGTGGCGTCACGGCGCGCACTGAACCCACTTGTTGAATGATGCCGGTAAACACACTTGCCTCTATGAATTTCGCGGCCGATAACGCAGCCGCAAATCGGAGCCGATTGTTTGACTGTCCTGCAAAGTAAACTCAATGCGTTCGCTCATGTTTTTAATCGGCGGCAACTGCAACAACGCGCGCGCATCATGACCCAACAATACCGGCGCAAGATACAGCAGCAATTCATCGACCAACTGCAACTCAAACAAGCGTCCCGCCAACTGCGCACCCGCCTCTACCAACACTTCATTGCAGCCCCGTTTCGCTAAATCGCGCAACATGGCCGTCAAATCGACCTTGGATTGAGCATCGGCAGCCAGTCGCACCACCTCGGCCTTACCGCGCGGCTTGACGGCTACCGTCGTATAAATAATCGCTCCCGCCCCTTGTATGACGCGCGCAGTTGGGGGCATCTGCAGAGTTGAATCACAAATCACGCGCAATGGCTGGCGGCCCAGCATGTCAATATTTTCGGCGCGTACATTCAACTGCGGATCGTCGGCGATTACGGTACCGATACCAGTCAAGATCGCCGAGCTGCGCGCGCGCCAGTGATGGACATCGAGCCTCGAGTCTTCACTGGTAATCCATTGGCTCATGCCATTTGCCAATGCACTGCGACCATCTAAACTCGCACCCGACTTCACGCGCACGAACGGTAGGCTATGCTGCATGCGTTTAAAGAAACCAATATTGAGTTCTTGCGCCGCTGTCGCACATAGACCGGTTTTGACTTCAATGCCCGCAGCACGCAGCTTCGCAATACCTTGGCCGTTTACGCGCGGATTAGGATCGACACTGGCAACAATCACTTGTTTCACGCCTGACGCAATCAACGCATCAGTACACGGCGGTGTACGGCCGACATGATTGCACGGCTCCAGCGTGACATATGCCGTCGCGCCTCGCGCACGTTCGCCGGCGGCTTGTAGTGCATACACTTCCGCATGCGGTTCACCCGCTTTGCTATGCCAGCCTTCGCCAACAATTGTATCCCCTTGTGCGATCACGCAGCCCACGCGCGGATTCGGATCGGTCGTATACAGCCCCAGCTCTGCCAGCTGCAAGGCGCACAACATTAGAATTTCATCGTTGATGGTGAACATGGGGTCGATTAACTCTTGTGCTTCGTTGGACCGGGCGCATCCCACAACGGTAGTTGTGCTTCTTCCACTTCGCGCTTGCGTTGATGACGACGCAAGCGATCGATCTCTTCACGAAACGCATCCACGTCCTGAAAGCTGCGATACACCGACGCAAAACGCACGTAGGCGACTTCATCCAAATGTCGCAGCTCTTCCATCACCAATTCACCTATCTGACGCGCAGCCACTTCACGTTCACCCAAGGCCCGCAACTTATTGCAGATATGCACGACTGCGGCATCCACTGCTTCGCTGGGTACGGGGCGTTTTTCCAATGCTTTAAGCATGCTGCCCTTGAGCTTTTGCTCGTCGAACGGTTGCCGGCTGGCATCGCTCTTGACGATACGTGGCATCACCAGTTCCGCAGTCTCGAAAGTCGTAAAGCGTTCGCCGCATTTAAGACACTCGCGGCGGCGGCGAATCTGCTGCCCCTCGCCCGCCAAGCGCGAGTCGATCACCTTGGTTTCTTCGTGGCTACAGAAGGGGCAGTACATGACTAGGGAAGTGAGTTAGAGAATAGAGGGTAGTTAAAAAATTCTCAGACAGCTCTTACACTATCCCTACCCCCTAAACACTACGTACTACTGATACACCGGAAACTTATTACAAATAGTCAGGACTTCTGCCTTCACGCGCTCGATCACGGCTGCGTCGTTGATGTTGTCCAGCACGTCAGCGATCCAACCAGCCAATTGCTTAGCCTCGGGCTCTTTGAACCCGCGCGTGGTAATCGCGGGTGAGCCAATGCGCAAGCCACTGGTGACGAAGGGTGAACGCGGGTCGTTCGGCACAGTGTTTTTGTTTACCGTGATATTCGCACGCCCCAAGGCGGCATCCGCATCTTTGCCGGAATAGTCGCGGCCGATCAGGTCCAGCAAAAATAAATGATTATCCGTGCCGCCGGACACAACCTTGTAGCCGCGCGCGACCATCGTTGCAGCCATTGCGCGTGCGTTAGCGATCACTTGCTGCTGATAAACAGCGAAGCCCGGTTCCAGCGCTTCTTTGAATGCGACCGCTTTTGCAGCAATCACGTGCATCAACGGTCCGCCTTGTATGCCGGGAAATACCAGCGAATTAAGCTTCTTGGCGATTTCCTCATTGTGGCGCGCGAGAATTAATCCACCACGCGGACCACGCAATGTTTTGTGTGTGGTGGTCGTCACCACGTCGGCGATAGGCACGGGATTCGGGTACAGGCCTGCTGCGACTAAGCCGGCCACATGCGCCATATCGACTACCAAATAAGCGCCCACCGCATCCGCGATGGCGCGAAACTTTGCCCAATCCACTACGCGCGAATAGGCCGAGAAACCCGCAATGATCATGCGCGGTTTGTGTTCCTGCGCCAGACTTTCGACTTGTGCGTAATCGATCAAACCATTTTCCGGACGCACGCCATATTGAAAAGCTTTGAAAATCCGGCCGGAAAAATTCGCTTTGGCACCGTGGGTCAAGTGCCCGCCATGATCCAAGCTCATACCCAGAATCGTGTCACCCGCATTGATCAGGGCAAGATAAGTGGCTGCGTTCGCTTGTGAACCGGAATGCGGCTGTACGTTGGCGTAGTCCGCGCCGAATAATTGCTTGGCGCGATCGATGGCTAGTTGTTCGGCGACATCAACGTACTCGCAACCGCCGTAATATCGTTTGCCCGGATAGCCTTCCGCATACTTGTTGGTCAACACCGAACCTTGCGCTTGCAGCACCCGCGGGCTGGCGTAGTTTTCCGATGCAATCAATTCGATATGTTCTTCCTGGCGCTTGCGTTCGGCATCCAGTGCCGTCTGCAATTCAGGGTCGAAATCAGCGATTTTTTGTCCAGCTGGGAACATGCGGCCTCCGGGAAAAACGAGGGCGCATTCTACAGCAAGGCGACCTCAAACCGGAGCGTCGTGAGCCACCTCCCCTGGCAAATACTTC
>Ga0206875_1168_pt1 | contig 15587 bp, 11 predicted proteins | sample Alteio_BWOrgCont_9_FD_152616 | JGI IMG/M metagenome (GOLD analysis project Ga0206875, IMG submission 152616) | Enriched cells from forest soil in Barre Woods Harvard Forest LTER site, Petersham, Massachusetts, United States -... | ecosystem: Environmental > Terrestrial > Soil > Temperate forest > O... | reverse complement strand
CGAAATTTATGATGAGTACGGCAATATTGCTAAGCGCGGGTTTGGAGACAAAGTGGATGTTACCGACCTGAAGAAAGGCATTTACTACCTGAACTGGGATAATAGCATGACTCAATTTGTTAAGAAGAAATAGTATTCATTACAGATATTAGAATAAACCCGGGGATGTCCTCGGGTTTCTTTTTTTAAACCATGATTAAGAAAATTGAACACCTTGGAATAGCAGTTAAGAATATAGAAACTGCCAATGCCGTTTATGCCAAATTACTGGGAGTAGCATCTTATAAAAGTGAGAACGTAGAATCGGAAAATGTAATCACTTCTTTTTTTAAAGTAGGTGAAAGCAAAATAGAACTCCTTGAAGGAACATCAGCCGACAGTCCTATAGCCAGGTTTATTGATAAAAAAGGTGAAGGCTTACACCATATTGCTTTTGAAGTGGAAGATATAGAGAAGGAAATGGAGAACCTGAAGAAACAAGGATTTACTCTTTTATCAGATAAGCCTAAGCGTGGGGCCGATAATAAGCTTATCTGCTTTGTGCACCCTAAAAGCGCCAGCGGTGTGCTTATAGAACTTTGCCAGGAGATAAAGAAGTAGTTACTTACCCTCGAAATATTCAAACAGGTTGACCTGTGGAGTACAGTGCAGGGTTTGTATACCAATACTACCGGCCGCATTTACATTCTGAATAAGATCGTCAACAAAAAGGGTTGAAGAAGGATTAAGAGAGTTTTCCTTGAGCACATGCTCAAATATTACTAAATCAGGTTTGCGCATACCCATTTTGCACGAATAATATTCTTTATGAAACATCTGCTTCATTGCACCCTCGCCATGTGCTTCATCCATCATTTGCATTACTGCGGGCAGGTGTATGTCATTTGTATTACTCAGCAACAATACCTTATACTTGTTTCTTAACCTCTTTACCAATTGTACCTTTTCTTTCGGGAATCCAATAAGCAAAGCATTCCAGGCATTATCAACCTGTTGTGCGGTTATATTGGCCGGCAACCACTTAAGTACCACTTCCCTGAAATAAGCAGGACTTACCAAGCCCTTTTCAAATTCATCGAAAACACCATGCTGCATTTGCTGCGAATATTGCTGCTGAAAATCTTTAGCCCCAAGCGCTATAAATGCCTGCTGGGTAAGGGAATAGTCAATATCGAACAGCACACCGCCCAGGTCGAAGATGATGGTTGTAATATTTTTAGACACTTTTTGGTTCATAGTAATGCACAAATCTTTAAATTCGCTGCCTCAAAATTATTGAGGGCCTATAGCTCAGACGGTTAGAGCAGCGGACTCATAATCCGTTGGTCGTAGGTTCAAGTCCTACTGGGCCCACCGAAGCGGACGGATTGATACTTTCAAGTATCAGTCCGTTTTCGTTTCTCTTCAAACCATCTGATAATCTTAACATTTCTGCAAGTATATAGTTAGTTCTTGTGGTTAGATATTTCCCCTCTTGTTTTGAGTATATCATTCCTTCTGGATAGACAATACCTTGCAGCTTTTGTTTGCAAATATAATCACCAGAAAGCCATATCTTACAGAGATTGCCACTAAAATTCACTGAAAAATTTATGTACTTATCTAGGTTAGATAGCCTAAAATCAACTTTCCCAAGCTCATCCCTTATTTGCCCTTCCTCTTCTTTAAAACGGGCTGTATGCTTTTCATATAGCTCCTTATTTATATCACCAGTTACAAATCTTGACTCTATCTTATCTATTTTACCCTTAATCTCTGCCAATCGCTTCTGAATAGAAAGCCTGTTTAATTCATTCTTCTTATTCATATAGCTAAAAGTCAGAGCTAACTGCTTTTTTAGTGGTTCTATATATTTACTATCAATAGAACGGGATTTTAATTGCTCCTCAAATGCTCTTTTCATTGCATTGGCATTAATATTACAATTACATCCCTTTTTTTGGCATCTGTAATAATATATCTTCTTTTTACGATTAATATACCCTGTCATTGGAGTACCACAGGCGGCACACTTTGTAAAGCCCTTTAATGGCAAGGCCTCGTTCATTGGGTTTTGTGTATAACCATGAGCATTTTGAGATACTACATTATTAGCCTTTAAAAATATGTCTCTACTAATAAGAGCTTCATGCCTTCCCCTTACTAAAAAATTGCACCTATATTTTCACCAACTAATCTTGAGCGCAATTACCCTAATCCCTCCCCTTACCATTTATGCCACTTTTATCGTATTAATCTTTTATAAATGATATTGATAGCACTACTTTTGATTTGAGTGTGAAGAACCCAAATGCACCGGAAGAAGCTGCCCTGAGAAGCCCAATAAAGATATTGGAAGAAATGGAAACACTGGATATACAAACGAATGAAGTACTCCTAACAATAAAGGAATTGATATAAAAATGAACCAGTTGCAGTCTGATTATATAAACATACTAAATACGCTTAAAGAGAAGATACGACAGGCACGCATTAGGGCAAGCGTTGCAGTTAATGTTGAGTTGTTACAGTTGTATTGGGAAATTGGCAATACTATTTTAGAATTGCAGAAGGAAGAAGGGTGGGGAGCCAAAATTATTGACAAGCTGGCTATTGACCTTAAAATGGAGTTTTCAGATTTCAAAGGCTTATCTGTTAGGAATCTTAAATATATGAGGGCCTTTGCAGAGGCTTATCCAGCAATTGTGCAACCAACGGCTGCACAAATACAAAGCCCTGATAATCAAAAAGATAAAATTGTGCAAGGGGGACTTGCACAAATAGAAAATAGCTCTCAAAATGGATTTGTGCAAGGTATGCTTGCACAATTAAGCTGGTATCATCACATAACCCTACTTGATAAGGTAAAGGATATGGAAATACGCCTTTTTTATATCAGGGAAACGATAGAAAATGGATGGAGCAGGGATATAATGGTCCACCAAATTGAGGGCGGGTTGCATAACAGAAAAGGTAAAATAGTAAGCAACTTTAAAAATACTATTGCACCCGAACAATCTGAATTGGTTCAGCAACTATTCAAAGACCCTTACAAATTCGACTTTATTTATTTGGGAAAAGAGGCAAAAGAGCGGGACCTTGAAGATGCACTAACCACCCAAATCACAAAGTTTTTAATTGAGTTGGGACAATATTTTTCATTTATGGGGAGGCAGTATAAATTAGTGCTTGGCGAAAAGGAATATTTTTTTGACTTGCTTTTTTATCATACACGCCTGAAAAGATACATAGTTATTGATTTAAAGATTGATGATTTCAAGCCGGAATATAAAGGTAAAATGGAATTTTACCTGAACTTGGCTGATGAACAGCTAAAGCAAAAAGATGATGAAAAATCTATTGGGTTAATTCTTTGTAAAACGAAAGATGGTTTAGTGGCAGAATATGCTTTGCGTGATTCTTCAAAGCCCATAGTGTTTTATAACAATAGGATTGTATACTTCCCATCTAATAATATTCCCCGCCGTCCCGCTTTGTTGTTCCCCATCAATAGCAACAATGAATGTAGTAATCAAGTAATTCACATGCTTTATTTTAGCATGCAAAGATAAATCAAAGCTGTTAAGGGTGTGCCTTAGGAGACAATTTTAATAAACAGGTTTTAAACTTTTTATTAATAAGAAGCACTTTCTGTTTTGGTGATACAAGAAGGAATGAAGAAAGTCTTATGACCGATTAATTCTATTACTTATTAAACGCCTTTAACCTAAGCTGGGTAATTACTCTTTTAGTAGATAAAGCAAAGTCACCATCCATCATCCAGTTATAATATGATGGTTCGTTTTTAAAAACTTCTGCAACCGGTTTGCCTTTATGCTTGCCAAAGTTAAATACCTCCACTCCTTTTTTATCACGCACTATGCGGCCTGCCAAATCCACATTATCATTCATAGCCGAGAATGTATGCAGGTAATTTACATTGGGTTGTAGGCTCTCGTATTTTTGTAACTGCGCCATTAATACTTCAAACGTAGCTTTTACATCGGCTTCAGCACTATGAGCATTTTCAAGTTCTTTGTTACAATAAAAGCGGTACGCGGCAGCCAGTGTGCGCTGTTCCATTTTATGGAATATGTTTTGTACGTCAATACATTTACGGTTTAACATATCAAAGTCAAGTTCAACCCGCAAAAACTCTTCAACCAACAAGGGGATATCAAACTTATTTGAGTTATACCCCGCCAAATCGCAAGGGTCAATGATCTGGAAAAGCTTGGGGGCAAGTTCCTTAAACGTAGGGCAGTCTTTTACATCCTTATCAAATATGCCATGTATTGCCGATGTTTCGGCAGGTATATGTATAGTAGGGTTTATGCGAAAAGTATGTACTTCTTCCTGCCCGTCGGGTAATAATTTAAAAATTGAAATTTCCACAATCCTGTCCGATCCTATATTGACACCGGTAGTTTCAAGGTCAATGAAGGCGATTGGGCGGCTGAGACTTAGGTTTGTTTTTGTCATTATTGGGAGGGGGAGTTTGCTGCTGCTGTGGCTCTTGCGGAACCAGAGAATAATCTTTAACCGTTTCAGGCTGGAACGAACTAAGGTCCATAACTATTATCTTATCTTTCAAAGTAGGCAGGCCATCGCTTTCTATAGTAATATCGTAGGTGCCGGGTATAAGAGCCATAACGTAATGACCATTTTTTGTTGGTTTAAAAATAAGTGGCTGTGCATCTTTATTTTTAGCATCGGTAGCAGTAATAGTAGCCTCAACCGGTTTTGTACTATCGCCTGTAATTACTTTTCCGCGTACAATTGCATATCGTTGGTTATCGTGAAAAATAATACGGTAAATATCAAAGTCTCCGAAACCATCGGGATGCACCCTCGATATATAAGCAATGCGATGATTCGATGTAAACGAAATGCAACGGTCATCACCGGCAGTATTTACGGGGAAGCCAAGGTTTTGCGGAGCTGACCAGCTATTGCTATCGGTATTAAGCCAATGGGTTTTAAAGAGGTCGAAATCGCCCATGGTACTGTGTCCCTGCGATGAAAAGTAAAGCGTAGTTCCATCCACATCAAGCCACGGAAAATCTTCTTTATATGGAGAGTTAACTTTGGGGCCAAGGTTTTGCGGAGTTGCCCACTGCCCGTTAGGGAGTTTCTTTGCCATGTAAATATCTGTTTCGCCGTAACCTCCCGGCCTTAAGCTTGCAAAAAACAATTCATTACCGTCGGGCGACACGCTTCCTGAAGATTCAAAACCGCTATTAATAGCTTCATTATACTTAACAGGTTTCGAGAATGTATTACCCTTACGTTCGCTATAGTAAATATCGCCAAGGTCATCTATGTGATCGAGGTATATTACCAGTTCACTGGCCGAAGGGTTAAGGCCTACAGCTTCTTCATCATCAAGGGTATTAATTTGAGTACCTATTGATTTTGCTTTTTGCCATACACCATTTACCGCATGCGATATATAAATATCGGATGAATAATATCCGTCCACCTCTGGCTGTTGCGAAGGGCCACCGGGGCGACGTGTGGTAAAAATTAATATTGATTCATCTGAACTGACGAAAGGATAATAATCAGGATAAGGTGTATTTATATTTTTTCCGATATTCTCAAACGATACATTCAACGGGTACCTGGTAAGCTGAATTCCATTATTACATTCTTCTATTTGCTTATCAGCTTTTACCTTTTCGGCATCTGTCGCCTTCTCTTTAAATTTAGTAAAGGCTTTTATAGCATCCGTAAATTTATTGGCATAATGGTAGGCCCTGCCAAGCTGGAACCAAACGTCATTATCAAATTTTCCGTGTTTGGTGATCCATTCAAAATACTGAACAGCCTGGCCTTTATCAACATTACTGTTAAGATAACACATGCCTAATTTATAATGGTACTCCACATTGTCCGGGCTATCTTTAAGGAGTTCTTTAAATCCTTTCATTGCAGCCAGGTAATTACCATCTTTATAATAACTTACTGCTTCGCGGGGATCAACATATTTTTGAGAAAAGCCATTATATGGGACAACAATAGCCAAAGCTACGGATACAACCATGCACCATTTATGAAAGAAAAATATTTCCTTTTGTTTCCCCATTACGCTATCTAACCGACTTAAAATTAAACTCTTTCCTTGCCAAGTAATCCATAAATATAATGAATGCTAAGATATGTGGTTTTATAATTATTAAAGCAATGTATAAAAATTAAAAATCTCAATAATTTATTATTATTGAATTATCAAAAACTTCACTAATTTACTAAATATTATTCCTGTTTTTATTTTTGTTCTTTACCTCCACCATTATTTGAGTTATCAATTGCAATCACCTTCCAGGTAAAAGGTGACAGGGTAAGTTCTTTTCTAATCTCTTTATAACCGGCATCGGCAGGAACTTCAATGGTTTCATTATAAAATTCCTTGTCGTTATTTTGATACGAGAGTGTGTAATTTTTCCCTGGCGGAACTATAATAGTAAACACCCCTGTTGTTTTTATGGGTTTAAAATCTCCCACTATTTCACCTGTAACATTATCGGTTGCAATAATATGCACCCCGTCAAACATGGGCTTGTTTCCTTCTAAAATAATCTGTCCTTTAATAACTGTTAACGGCTTTTCTCCCGAACTTGGCATTATTACTTCATAAATATCATCTCCACCCATGCTCCCCGGCCTGTCAGAGCTCAGGTAAGCATGCTTTCCATCAATATTCAGCGAAAATTTTGTTTCGTTATCGGGCGAATTAATAGGGTAGCCAAGGTTAAAAGGCTCTACCCATCTTCCATCATCTAATAGTTGGGTAAAAAAAACATCATACCCGCCAATACCCATATGTCCTTCCGAACTGAAGAAAAATGTTTTGCCATCAACATGCATAAACGGGGTTTCTTCATTGTAAGGAGTATTTATGGTACTACCCAGGTTAACGGCCAGACTCCATTTACCATTAGGTAATTTTACGCAACGCCAAATATCCTTTCCGCCAAAGCCTCCGGGCCTGTCGCTTACAAAATAAAGCGTATTGCCATCGGGCGAAACACATACATTGGTGGAATTAGGCGGGTTATTAATGTCTCCTCCAGGGTCTTCAGGAATAGTCCAGTGCGTATCGCCGGGAAAACTTGAAAGCATTGAAGAAGTTTTACCATTATTGCCATTAATAAAAATTTGCTGCCCGTCGGCAGTTATAAATGAACTTACATTGTCTACCATATTATTCAATGACTTGTCGAACAGTTTAGCCATGGTCCAGGTAGTATCGGTTTTACGGTAACTTATGTATATAAATGAATGATTCTCTCCATCTTTACCATTTACCCCGGTAGGCCGGTTCGAAGTAAAAATTACCGAAGCCTCATCTGCCGGAACAAGCGGATTATAATCTGAATATGAACTGTTAATACTATCCCCCAGGTTAATGATCTTAGCACTATTAGGCATCATTATAAATATCCGGGCATTATTACATTGTTCTATCCTGTGATCAATTTCGGCCAGGGAATCTTTAGAAACAACAAATTGCCTGAAAGCCTTGAAACTATTTATAGCCTCACCAAACCTGCCGGCACTATGGTATGCAATACCTAAATAATAATAAGCATTGCGCGGTGCCGAAGTCTGCATTGAGTTTGCGGCATCATATTTAACCGAAATATCTTTAACTGCCTTTTCGAAATACCTGACTGCTTTATCTTTATTACCTGGTATGCCCAGGTAACAACGCCCCACCTTATAACTTATATTGGCACTAACAGAGTCGGCATTATAGGCACGCACAAACAAAGGCAGCGCCTGTGCATATTTCTTTTTCAGCAAAAAGGCGTTCCCCTGGGTAAAATCCTTCCCATAAGACACTTTGTCCTGAGCACAAACGCTGACATATGTTAATACACAGAAAAGCAGTAAATAGATATGCCGCATACTGCGACAAATGTACATTTTTGGATGCAAAAAAGCCTAATATGAGTTAAAAAAACTTTCCCAAGGGGCTAAATGGCTTTCCTGACAAAGCTTTCCATATTCCAAAATTATTATTTTTGCTCCTCTTTTAATAAAACGACTATAATTTAAACATCATATGAGAAAGCATCTTTCTGTTTTTTACGGTACACTTATAGTACTTTCAGCTTTGTGCGCTAATGCTCAGACAAGTGATCCTCAGATTTTGATGACCGTGGGTAATCGCCCTGTAAGCTTGCAGGAGTTTAAAGCTATGTACTATAAGAACCTGTCAAAAGACTCTGTTAAAAGCAAGAAGGCATTAGATAATTACCTCACACTTTTCACGGAATTCCGTCTTAAAGTTAATGCAGCAATGGATTCCAGGCTTGACACCACCCCTTCTTTCAGGCAGGAAATGAATGAATACAGGCAAAAACTTGCCGATCCTTATATGCGCGATCAAACTGTGCAGGACGCATTGGTTAAAGAAGCATATACCCGCATGCAGACCGATGTGAAGGTTAGTCACATACTTATTAAGGTTGGCCCCGATGCAGCAGCTGCAGATACATTGACCGAGTACAACAAAATAATGAAAATCCGTGATGAGATTATTAAAAAGCAAATAAGCTTTGACGAAGCTGCTAAAAAGTACTCAATGGATGACCATTCTGCACCACATGGTGGAGATATTGGCTACATTACTGCTTTAGAAACTTACTACCCGTTTGAGAATGCTGTTTATAATACAAAAGTGGGCACAATATCAATGCCAATCCGTACCCAACTTGGTTACCACATTATTAAAGTTGTAGAAAGGAAAGCTGACCCAGGACAAGTTTTGGTTGCACATATTATGATTCGTACACCTGCTAAAATGCAGGCAGCTGACTCATTAAAGCTTATTGCACATGCTGACTCTATCTATGCATTGGTTCAGCAAGGGCAAAACTTTGGCGATCTTGCAAAAAAATATTCACAAGACCCATCTACCGGTAAACATGGCGGTACTTTACCTTGGTTTGGTGTTGGCAGAATGCCGGCCCCTTTTGAGCAAGCTTCTTTTGCTTTAAAAAATGTGGGCGATGTATCTGCTCCCATTCGCACTGCTTATGGCTGGCATATTATAAAATTAATAGGCAAAAAAGCTCCTGCTGCTTTTAATGATTCAGTTAAAGAAAGCATTGGTGCTAAGGTACTTAGAGATGACAGGTCAGATCAATCTGTATTGGCTTTGATCAAACAAATAAAGCAGAAATATAGTTTTAAGGAAGATTTAAAAGCGAAAGAAGAATTCTATAAAGTTATTGATGAAACTTTTTATACCAATAAATGGACTGCTGACAAAGCAAAAGGCCTTACCAAGCCATTGTTCAACCTTGGTAATACAACGTTTACGCAGCAAGATTTTGCACAGTATTTAGCGCATAACCAAATGAACAGCGAAAATAAAGGCGGGGAATTTGCAGTAAATAAGCTTTATCCTAAATATGTAAAAGAGCAGTGCATGAAGTTTAAGAACGAAATGCTGGAGAAGGAATATCCTGCTTTTGCTGAAATGATTGCTGAATACAGAGATGGTATTCTGCTTTTTGATATTACCGATAAAATGGTTTGGACAAAAGCATTGAAGGATACAACCGGCCTTAAAGCGTTCCACGAAGCACATAAAAACAGTTATATGTATGGCGAACGTGCCGATGCATCAATTTTTACCTGTAACAACGACAGAACAGCTAATGAAGTAAGAAGGCTGGCCAACGAAGGGAAATCTGACAAAGAAATTTTAGCGGTTGTGAATAAGGAAGATGCCAATGCCGCAAGCGTTCAGGGTAATAAATACGAAAAGGCTGAAAATGCTACTGTAGATGCACACTGGAAAAAAGGAGTGTCTGATAATATTAGTTCAAACGGCAAAGTACAAGTTGTTTACGTAAGAGAGATACTTGCACCAAGTCCTAAAAATATAGACGATGTAAGGGGCATGGTTACCACCGACTACCAAAACTATCTTATGGCCCAATGGCTTACTGAATTACGTGCAAAATACCCTGTAACTGTTAATCAGCAGGTATTGGCCCAGGTAATGCCTCAATAAAGCTTTAAAAACTCAATTTTACTCAATCCCCATAAATATATTTTATGGGGATTGTTTTTTTTTATATTTGTCACGTACATTTAACCTATGAGTGAAAGAATACTAAGGGCGCTTATGCAGCTTTTTGCAATTATTGCAAAAGCCGAGTCCGGAGAAAATATTAAAGGAACCGAAGTGGTTCGTTCCTTTTTAAAGGAACAGCTTAACCAGGAGTTGGTGGAGCAGTATATTGTTCTGTATGAGCAATATCTGGAAGACCTGCATCAAACATCGAAGAAAAAAGATGGCAGCGAAAAGAGGCTATCTCTCAATTCGGTTAAGGTTTTACGTATTTGCAGTGACATTAATAAAGAACTTGCTCAAAAGCAGAAGATTGTCGTTCTCATTCGTTTAATAGAATTCGTAAACTCCGAATCAGGCATATCTCCGCAGGAACTTGAATTTATTACAACAGTATCAGAAAGCTTTAATATTACCACAGAAGAGTTTGCCTGTATTAAGGAATTCGTAGAATCAGATGAAGGTAAACCGGGTAATACCACTGAGCTACTGTTAATTGATGGTAAGAATGAAGCGACAGAGAAGAACATAAGGCATATTTACTGCGAAGACCTTGAGGGCAGGCTTAGTATTTTGCATGTGGCAAGTGTTAACATGTATGTGTTCCGTTACCTCGGAACTGCAACCATGTATCTCAATGGCCAGGTTATCAAGCCATCGAAGGTAAACGTTTTTAACCAGGGCGCATCGGTACGTAACCCTAAAATACGTCCTATTTACTATAGCGATGTTGTAGGTGCTTTCTTAAGCAGCAAGTCTACTTCCAGAATTGTATTTGAAGTACAACATATCGACTACTTTTTTAATAAAGTAAAACAAGGCTTACACGATATCAATTTAAAAGAAGAATCGGGCAAGTTGGTTGGTATTATGGGCGGTAGCGGTGCCGGTAAAAGTACGCTGCTAAAAATATTGAATGGCTTATCGGTACCTACCAAGGGTAAAGTATTGATAAACGGTATTAGCATACATTCTGACGATAGAACCATTGCAGGCCAGATAGGATATATACCACAAGATGATTTATTAATTGAAGACCTTACAGTTTTTCAAAACCTTTTCTATAGTGCAAAACTGTCATTTGGCAACCTTGATGATGAAGCCATTACCAAAAGATGTAATGAGGTTCTAAGCGATATCGGTCTCTTTGAAGCCAGAGGCCTTAAAGTGGGTAACCCTTTAGAGCAAACAATTAGCGGTGGACAGCGTAAGCGTGTCAACATTGCTCTTGAACTTATCCGTGAACCGGGAATACTTTTTGTGGATGAGCCTACATCGGGCCTTTCTTCAAGAGATTCAGAAAATATTATGGACCTTTTGAAGGAGTTGACTCTTAAAGGTAAACTTGTATTTGTTGTTATTCACCAGCCTTCATCCGACATCTTTAAGATGTTTGATAAGTTATATATTCTCGATACCGGTGGCTTCCCTATATATTATGGTAACCCTATTGACGCAGTAGTTTACTTTAAAACCATAAGTAACCAGGTAAACGCCAACGAAAGCGAATGCCAGACCTGCGGTAACGTAAACCCTGAGCAGATATTCAACATTATTGATGCTAAGGTATTGGATGAGTATGGTGACCTTACCCGTAACCGTAAAATATCGGCCCCGGAATGGAATGTGCACTTCTTAAAGAATTTTACTCCGCCACCACACGAAGAAAAACACGAAAAAGTTCCACCGGCAGGATTTTCTATACCGACTTTATTAAGCCAGTTTAAAACATTTGTAACAAGGGATATATTATCGAAGCTTACCAATACCCAGTATGTGGTAATTAACCTTATTGAGGCCCCTGTGCTTGCAGCTATTCTGGCAGGGTTAATGAGATTCAAAAGCAGTGATGCTACAAAAAATGCGGGATACCTGTTCAGATCGAATGAGAATATACCTACTTATATTTTCATGTCGGTTATCGTTGCGCTTTTCCTTGGCCTTATGGTGAGTGCCGAAGAAATTATACGCGACCAGAAGATCAGGAAACGTGAAGCATTCCTTAATTTGAGTAAAGGCAGTTACCTTATTTCCAAGATACTAATCATGTTTACCATTTCTGCTATTCAAATGGCTTTATTTGTAGCAGTTGGCAATACTATTCTTCATGTTCAGGGCATGTGGTTTGACTATTGGCTGGTACTATTCACCGTTTGTTGCTTTGCCAATTTGCTTGGGCTTAATATATCGGCAAGCTTTAACTCTGCTGTTACCATTTATATTCTTATTCCATTCCTTATTATACCGCAGCTTCTATTAAGTGGTATTGTGGTTAAGTTCGATAAACTTAATCCTGCTTTCGCTTCTCAAACTGAAGTTCCGCTTGTAGGCCAGGCAATGGCATCGCGTTGGGCTTATGAAGCGCTTAGTGTTGACCAGTATAAGAACAATGAATACGAGAAGAAGTTTTATATATATGATAAATACAAGAGCGTAGCTAATTTCAGAAAGAATGAATGGCTTACTGCTATGCGCAATGCATTGGGAGATGTACAGGGCAATTTAAATAACCCTCAAATGCAGCAAAAGGTAAGTGATAACTTACTGCTACTTAAAAATGAAATAGGCAAAGAATTAATACTTCAGCCGGATATGAAATATGCATACCTGGATAGCCTTGACCCAAAACACTTCACCCCCGGTATTGGAGCTAAAACTGCTAATTACTTTAATCAGCTTAACGATTTTTATGTTCAGCAATACAATAACATTGATAACAGAGAGAACCAGTTAATTGAATCATTAACGGCCACCAGTGCTGCTAAAGCCGATTTTGATAAGCTGAAAGATGAATACCAGAACGAGAACCTGGAAACCTTTGTTAAGAATGGTAATGACTTTACACGCATTGCAGAAATTGACCATGAACTCATACAACGTGCCGACCCAATATTCCTTGATCCTGTAAAATCAAGCTTTTTTGGTAATGCACAATTCTATGCACCGAATAAGAGAATGTTTGGCCAGTTATTCGATACGTATTGGGTTAACCTGGGTATTGTGTGGTTTATGACATTAACACTTACCATTACACTATACTTTGATATGCTTAAAGGTCTGCTACACTTTTTCTCCAGAATACAACTACCTAAATTAGGTAAGCGCCGTGCTAAGAGTTAATGGGCTCTGTATTATCACAAAAAAAAGATTTTTTTAGTTACCTGGCTCAAACCAGTCCTGCTCCATTAGCACTAGAAATTGCAAGTGCTAAAGGCGTTTGGTTAAAAGATACTTCCGGTAAAAAATACCTCGACCTTATTTCTGGAATCGCGGTAAGCAATTTGGGGCATAGTCATCCTGCCATTGTTAAGGCAATTAAAAAACAAGCTGACAGGCATACGCATATTATGGTTTATGGCGAGTATGTGCAATCGCCGCAGGTGAATTTTGCAAAGAAGATCTGTCAGAAATTACCTAAATCGCTCAACTCAATATATTTTGTTAACTCAGGTAGTGAAGCCGTGGAAGGCGCACTAAAGGTTGCCAAAAGATATACCGGAAGAACAGGCATAGTATCGTTCAGTAAAGCATATCATGGCAGTACACATGGCTCATTAAGCGTTATGGGTGATGAAGCACTTAAAATGCCATTCAGGCCGTTGTTGCCGGATGTAACTATTTTACCATTCGGAGATAAGGAAGCACCACAAAGTATATCAAAACATACTGCATGTGTAATCATAGAGCCCATACAGGGTGAGGCAGGTACTATGGTTCCAACCAAATCATTTTTACAGGCGTTACGTAAACGCTGCAATGAAACGGGTACTCTGCTCATCTTAGATGAAATACAAACGGGCTTTGGCCGTACCGGAAAATTATTTGCGTTTGAACATTTTGGAATCATTCCCGATATTCTCACCATTGGTAAAGCAATGGGCGGCGGTTTGCCTTTAGGCGCTTTTGTAGCCAATAAAAAAATAATGTCTTCACTATCTGATAATCCGGCACTGGGGCATATTACTACATTTGGCGGGCATCCTTTAAGCTGTGCTTCGGGACTTGCTGCATTAGAGGTTCTGCTAAGTAAAAAACTTTTTGCTTCAGCGGCAAAAAAAGAAAAACTGTTCCGTTCTTTATTAAAACATAATGCCATTAAGGAGATACGCGGCATGGGTTTAATGCTCGCAGTTCAGTTTGGCAATGAGGAACTATGCAAGAAAGTGATAGAAAACTGCATTAAAAACGGTATAATTGTAGATTGGTTTTTATTCCGCCCCGATGCCATGAGGATAGCCCCGCCATTGATAATAACAGAACAAGAAATAAAACAGGCCTGCAAAATAATACTCCAATCTATAAAACAATCTCTCTCTTAAACCCATCACTATGAACATATTGATTGTAGAAGACGAAAAATCACTTGCTAAGGAAATGCAAACCTTCCTGAAGAATGAAGGGTACGTATGCGATATTGCATACACCGGCAAAGAAGCATCGGAGAAGATATATGTTAACCCTTACGATTTTTTATTGCTCGATTTGGGTTTACCTGATTACGAAGGGCTTGACTTACTAAAAGAAGCTAAAGAAGCCAACCAGGAGGCATCTGTCATTATTTTAACTGCCCGTGGAAGTACCGATGATAAGATAAAAGGACTTGACCTTGGTGCTGATGATTATTTAGCAAAACCTTTTTCATTACTCGAACTTACATCGCGTATGCAGGCTATTATACGCCGCAAGCATGGGTTGAAGAAAAGCACAATGGATGTGCACGGCTTCACAGTTGACCTTACCAACCGTAACATTGCTTTTAAGACCACAGCAATAAGCCTGACAAAAAAAGAATTTGATATTTTGCAATATCTCCTCATTAATAAAAACCGCGTTATTACCCGGGTGCAGCTTACCGAACACATTTGGGATAATGCATTGGAGGTTGATTATGATTCGAACTATGTAGATGTGCATATAAAAAACCTACGTAAAAAAATGGGCCAGCATGCTGAAGTAGACTGGATTGAAACAGTAAGGGGTATTGGCTATCGACTGAATTTGTTGTAATACCTGTAAGGTAATGAAGCTGTATTATAAACTTACTTTCATAAATGCGTTTACACGTATTTTAATTATTGCAGCCTTCCTTGTATTTGTTCCAAGTCTTATTTATAAAGCCGCCATACTTCATACCGATTCTAACCTTGAAAAAAAGAAGACTCAGCTCTTTCACATTATTGACAAAAAGGGCATGGGTGAATTTATGCAGGAAGAATCGGATAGCACGTATGCCGATTACACCATTTTTAAAGAGCGTTATGTATCTATTGAACGGGTAGAAGATACTGAAGGAGATACTATTGTAACATCACCCAGGGATATTGAAGGAGAAGTTTTGGAGTACCGAATTTTGAAACATTATTTCCAGTACAACAAAACCAAGTATTTATTAGAGTTAGGTGAAAGCATTCAGTATGTAAAAGATCTGAACCAGATATTACGCGAGGTTGCACTGTACCTGCTTATTGTACTAATAGCAGTAATGGTAATACTCGATCTGTCCATTACACAATAC
>Ga0206875_1167_pt1 | contig 15687 bp, 17 predicted proteins | sample Alteio_BWOrgCont_9_FD_152616 | JGI IMG/M metagenome (GOLD analysis project Ga0206875, IMG submission 152616) | Enriched cells from forest soil in Barre Woods Harvard Forest LTER site, Petersham, Massachusetts, United States -... | ecosystem: Environmental > Terrestrial > Soil > Temperate forest > O... | reverse complement strand
GCCGCGCGGCGAGCGCGAGCGTTGATCTATTCGGACGCCCTTGCGTCCGACGCAATCCGCGCTGCATCGGCCGAGCGCGGCCGTCAAACCCTCGCCCGGCCGGGCGACCGCGAAGCGGCGCGGACCCACGCACAGGCGCACAGCGCCGAGCATGGGGAGCGGGGTTGCCGGTGCGCGACCCGGTGCTACTCCCTGTGTCATAGTCCGCTGTTACACATCGAGGGCGGGCCTATATCTTGTGTCCGGTCGGGGCAAGTAAAAGCCGGCCGGCCAAGTATTCGAGGGAGCAGACGAGCTGCCTGAAACCAAGTTAAAGCGGGCGCGTCGCAGACATCCATTCGAAAGCGCCCGCGAGGACTTTAGATTTACCTGAAAAAATTTGTCATAATCGAGTTTATGCGGCGCGGGCCGAGGGTCGCGCGATGCCGGCGAACACAAGATGTTGATCGAGGTGGGTGAGAAAACCACCTAGTCGGGATGCGGAACGCGATGACTGGCGGATAGGTGCGGAATGGCGCTAACAACGGCGAGAGACATAACGGTTTGCAGCAAGGAATTTCAGGAGCGACATCCACAGCTTTATCATTATACATCGAGAGGGGGTCTTGAAGGCATCGTCGGCTCGCGCACGATTCGGGCCACGGACTACCGGAGCCTCAACGACTCTTCCGAAATAATACACCTCAAGGAACCGTTCATGGCGTGCCTCGTGCCGAGGTTCCGCAGCATCATCGAGCAGCGTAACCCCAACAGACATTGGCGGCGAAGTTTTGAAGCTACTGGCGGATGCGAGAAACTGGCCCGAGATTTTGTTGATTCTGTTTATCAGGCCACTTTTGCGAGCGCCGGGGGATTTACGTTTGTTGAGGCATTCATTGCATGTTTCTGCACGCACGTGGACGACAGGCCTTATGTCAGAGAGCACGGTCTTTTGAGTCAGTGGCGCGGATACAGTGGTGGAGACGGATTTTGTATTGTTTTTGATACCCCCTCGTTGTGTCAACTTCTTGCGAAGGAATTTGACACCCATTATTGGGTTTACCTTCAGGCTGATCCGGTCCGATACGCTGTTGATGAAATACCGCTTGACGATTTGTTTCCAGAGCTTCTTGAGGCGGGGGCAAAAACACTAGAGGACTTCCTATCGGGTATCCGAGTACCAGAGATGGGCATTGTAGAATTTCTTACCGGCGCTGGCCTATTTAAGCACCAAGGCTTCTTTGAAGAGCGAGAGGTGCGGATTGTTGCCATACCGGGAACGCAGGCGCTGCATGAGCAAGGAAAGCGAGAGCACGCAGATTTTCCTGACCTACCCCTCGCGAACATCCTTACTCACCCAGACAGCGGACGCCGGTACATACCCCTATTCGACGGGAGCAGGGCACACTTGCCTATCGTGCGAGTGATCGTCGGCCCATCACAAAATCAGACCGCCAATGCTGAGTTCGCGCGTTCAGTGGTGGGTGCAACAATCCCGATAAGCTGTTCTGATACTCCTTGGCTTCCGCCTCACTGACCACATGCCACAAGATCATTTCGTCGCGCAGACGTACCTTAAGGCGTTTGCTGATCCTGCCACGGTTAAAGACCCTGAGAAGGGTGGGCAGATTCACGCCTATAACAAGGCCCAAGACGGGAAGCATTTCTTCCCGTTCGCCGGTTCGATTTGCAAAACGCTCGATTGGGATCAAAACCCGATGTTGTCGCCGCCCGATGCACTTGGGCAGTGGCTCAGAATATACGAGCCGCATTGGGCTGGCGCGGTCGCTCGACTTGCAACGACGCACCATCTCTCGACGGCCGACAAGTTCGTTATCTCCGGCTATTGGGCACATCTGTCCACGTGCACACCGACATGGCAGCGTGTCGCGACGAGCTTGCAGCAAGACGACATCGAAAATGTGCGACTGCCAAAATTCATCGATTATGCGTTGGCTCACCCCGAGGAATTTCCTCAGGTGGAAGAATATATTAAGATGATTAAGGACGGTTCTGTAAGAATTGAGGTCGATAAAAATTACCCGAAGGCTATTGTCACAAAGCAATTACTCCCGCATCTCTGGGGAATGTTTCATCGGGAATGGAGTGTCATTTATAATAATACGGACGAATTGTTCATCACAAGCGATAATCCTAGTTGCTTTGACTACGATGTGTACGGAAGCGACCTTCATCCGGCGCGGTATCTGCCCCTGACTCCACGTTTGGCGCTGTGGGCGAGCATGGGCACGACCAATATCCCGAAGAAGATTGATCCAAACGCGCCGCCGCAGAATAAATCTGTAGCGCACGAGGCGAACGAAAAATTCGTAAAGGGCATGAACGTACTTATAATCAAAAGCGCAGAACGGATAGTTTTAGCGGCACAAGACAAGTCGTTTATTGGGCCTTGTGTAAAAAAATATAAAGATTGGCAGGTGGCACGGGTAGCTAATATTAGGATACCGGCAGATGACGGGTACTATGAGGTAGTCCAAACGCGCCCGCTGTCCCGGACTCCATCGAAGTAGTATCGACAATCCGCAGGCGGCTTGACGATCGCGCCGGATCGCGCAAAGCCGGTAGGGATGCCCGAACGGCCCCCTACTCTCTTTGAGACCGCGCGCGCCGAGCTGCGCGCGATCGGCATCGACCTCGCGACGAACCGGAGTGGAAATTCCATGAGCAGGAAACTTGCCGTCGCCGCCGCCGTGTTCGCATTGCTCACCGGCCCCGCACTCGCAGAAAGCTCCGAAACGCCGCACCTTGAGTTTGTCAAATTATATATCGAGCAATTAGGCGCCATTGAAAATATACGCGACGCCGCAGCAAAGGAACTTACAACTGACCCCGCCACGCAAAGGATTGCTGATTGCGTCCACACGATGACGCAATATCAGCTAGAGTTATCCACTCAGATTTCCGCAATGCAAGGAGTACATTTAAATAAACCGTTGGAGAGTTTCCCGCAAGGTATTGCGGACTTCGAAGAACAGAAATTAGAATTATATAAACAGTATGGTGACGTTTGTTCAGCCATGATGGAAGGGCCTAAACCCAATGTTGATTACGGAAAACTGACCGCCAGCCTGCCGAAGATAAATGCTCAAGTGGAATTTATTGATCAGGGGATTTTTAAGGTCGCGCCGGCTGTATTTGCGGCACTAATTCAAATGACGAAAACAAACTCACATGGCGGATTAGACCACCTAATTATAACCAAAGTAGAAAGAGATGATTTAGTACGACAAATAAAACTGACGTTCGGCGACAAATTAAACCAGCATGACCAAAATTGGATTGTAAGCGCCGCCTCGGTTATCGAATTTTACCTTGAGAAAAAGGGCTACAAATGCTCTGACGAACCTTGGGATTAAACCCCAGAAAGCCGGTTATTTGATTCGCGACATTGACGGGCTGCCTTCCGGGTGCAATCCCGGATAGATGGTCGACGACAGGCCCCCTACCCTCTTCGAGACCGCGCGCGCCGAGTTGCGCGCGATCGGCGTCGACCTCACCATGCACCCCGGCACGTGGTGCGTGAATTTCCGTGGCGCGAGCGCCGAGACCGCCTATGTCACCGACGATCTGCCGGACGCGATCGAGCATGGCCGCGAGATGGCGGAATCGACCCTTGCGCGCTTCGTCGCGCGCGGGCAAGCCGCGCAACGCGCGGTCGATAAGATCATAATCGAGGCGACGGCCGGCACGCCGGCACGTCGCCGGCGACGGGTGCCGCCGGCGCGCACCGCGAAGGCGCACAATCGCCGGCTGCGGAAACAGCACATGCGGAAGCTTCGAGCGCGCGCAGCGCGGATGCAGAAAAACAACCAAGACGAGCTTACTGCCGATCGCGGCGCTGAGGGCGTCAATCCCTCAAAAAAGACAGACGACATTCCGCCCGCCTAACACGTGGCGGGCGGGGAATGTCGTTGCTTTTTTGACCCGCGACGAGCGCGGGCATGGGGATGTGACGCGCGCCGGCGCTCGGCAGTCAGCTCGTCTTTAATGCTGCAATCCCGCAGCACGTTACGAGAAGGAGAAGCACCTTATGAGCAGCAAACCGACACACATTGCCTATGTCATCAACGAGAACAAGGCGCGCGCGACCGACCCGAAAGCGAAAGATTTCTGGCGTCCGGTCGGCGTGGTCTGGCCTCATAAAAACGGCGGCGGCTTCGACCTGGTGCTCTATGAGCAGCTCGCCGTTTCCGGCCGGATCACATGCACCGTGCCGAAGGACGACGACACATCGTCAGCTTAAGAGCTTGCCTGCCGGGCTGCCTACGCGGCCCGGCATTTTCAACCTTGCCGGGGAACGAGTGCTAGCCTCGCCGGCAAGTGTGTTGAAGCGCAGGCCCCGCCGGGCAAAGGCCCGGCGGGGTTACGCGCTCGCAGGATCGGCGGTGCCGCGCTCGCCCGCGCCGCACGATGCGCGGCGCGACCTCGCGGGCTGCGGCTATCGCCGCTGACGCGCGAAGCGAAAGCTTGCGCTCGCTCCGGGCGCGTCGGCTTGGCGGCCAAGAGGCCGCCGCGCTCCGCTTCTCCGCTTCCGCAAGTTTCGTTCGCGCGCCGCTTGATCGGCTACGACCGGCCGCCTTGAACAAAGGCCGCCGGCGTGACGATTGCCACGCCGCGAAAGGGATGCAGCGCAAGCAGATCGGCGTCGCCGGTCACAATCAGCTCGGCATTGCCGGCGACGGCCAGCTCTAGGAATTTGTCGTCGCGCGGATCGCGGCATGCGGTGATCCGCTCGGTGATTTCGACCAGCTCGGCCGCCGCCATCACCTCATCCAGCCAATCCCGAAATTCTGCCGGGATCAGCGGCGCGAGCCGTGGCCGTGCCAAAGTGATGAACAGCTCTTGCTCGGTGACTGTGGATTTCAGCAGCACATGGCGTTCGGCCGCCATGTGCACCGCCGTGCCCGGCGGCGATCGATCCTTTAGCGCGGCGCTGATGAAAACATTGGTATCGACAACAACCCTCATCCGAGCAGCGGCTGCGCCTCGGTGCGGGCTTCGTCAATCAGCCGGTCGATATCGTTGTCGCTCAGGCCGGCCGCGACGACGCGCGCGCGCGCCTCGCGCCGGCCGGGGATCAACTCGCCCGGTTCGATCGTCACCGTGATTCGGTCGCGTGGATCAAGGCCGCGCCGTGCCAGCTCAGCGGCGACCTTGCCGACCGTGGTTTCGATCACGTCGCTTTTCTGTGCCATGACACGTACTCCCTACCGGAAATCTAGGCGCCCGGCCGCAGAGCGTCAAATGACGCCATGCGGCAGAAACCCTCATCGCCCGTGCGCTCACCCGCCGCGCGCTAGCGCGAAGTGGTAATCGAATCCTTCGGCGGATTCGATCGGGCGCTTTTCTCCTTACTGTCGCCCAAGTACCACTATTCGCTAAGTTTTGTGGGCAGTTCGTTGAAAACTACCGCATTTTGCGGCAGCTTCGACTGTCGCGCGAATTGATTCGTGCGAGCGACGACTAACCGTCGAAGGAGCTGAAAAGACACCAGAAATGCAAAACCCCCGACGATGCGGGGGCTTTGATACGGCCTAGGGCCGGGAAATCCAGTCAGCTTGGCAGCGCTGAATTTCCCAAAACTAGACCGACTTTGCAAGTGGATTCTTGCCACAGGCGAGGTGTGCCCAAAGCGCCGCGTCCGGCGGGGTTGTGCCCTCACAACCCACGGAGGCCCCATGCGTTCAATTGCTTATGCACTTCCTGCCCTGCCCGGCTATGCCGGGCCGAAGACCTACGCCGCTTGGCCGGTATGGTCAGGCAGCAGCACGGCCGAGCTGAAATTCGAGCCGATGCCGAAGAAGAAGGCCGCGCAGCTCTACCACGACGCGCGGCGATTCGAGCGCAACACCCGCCAGCCCGGCCGGCAGGACGGCGCGATCGGGCGCAACGGCCTTGCCGTGCTCCATGCGCTGCTGTTCGACATCATCAATCACCGCACCGGCGCGCTTTACCCCAGCTATGCCAAGATCGCCGAAAAGGCGTGTATCAGCGCGCGCAGCGTCGCGCGTGGCCTCGCCAATTTGCGCGCGGCCGGCGTGCTCAACTGGATACGCCGTTGCCGGGAGAGCTGGCGCGACGGCCGTTTTGTGCTTGAGCAGGACACGAACGCTTACGCCGTCCTGCCGCCCTCGCAGTGGCGCGGTTTCGCGTTCTGGCGACGAGCGGAGCCGCCGCCGCCAGAGCGTGGCACATGGGGCGATCATCCTCCCCTGCCCGACCAGCTCGCCCAAGCCGCCGCCGATCGCGCCGCCGGCGATGATCCGCGCTCAGTACTTGCGCGGCTCGCCGCCGACCCCGGCGACACACTGGCATGTGCGCTCGCGCGGTTTGGCCGGGCGTTGTTCGAGGCGAAACCGTGAGGTTTTACTGGACTGCCAGACTGGCAAAGAACCATCAGCCTGAGTCAGATTCCTTAAGGCACCGCATGAGCTAAACACCACGACAACAAAAGAAGAAGCGGAGCGCCCTAGTCGGGCGCATTGCGCCGCGCGCTATCAGCGCGGCGCTACCACACAGCGCGGCTAATGCGGTCAACCCCGCTCGCCATGCTCGCCCTACGGGCTGCGCGTGGCTCCGCGCCGCTTTGCGGTCGGCCTACGGCCGAGGGTTTGACCACGCCGCTTCGTGCGGTGTTCTGAACCTGTCGGGACGAGGAACGTCCTCGATTCTTCGCCCCGCCTCCGGCGGGTCGAACAAGGAACTTTGTGTTTCGAGCGGAGCCTGCCCCAAGCTCCTACTAAGCCTTTGAGTTTTCCGATTTTTTGCTGAGCAATTCTTGTGATCCACGAGAACGGGCCGGCGATTTGACAAAAACCGCGAATCAGCCCAAGCCGTTCACCTATTCCCTTATTCACGAGTTCACATGTTCACAATCGCGATCATCGGCCAGAAGGGCGGCACCGGCAAGACGACCACGACCGTAGAGCTTGCTGTGACCGCCGCACATGTCGGCGAAGCCGTGGCGATCATCGATGTTGATCCGCAGGCGAACGCCGCGAATTGGAAAGACCGGCGGGCTGATGATAACCCGGCCGTGGTGTCGGCACCGCCCGGCCGGCTGCAACAGACCTTGGACGCGGCGCGCGAGAGCGGCGCAGACCTCGTTATCATCGACACGCCCGGCAAAAACGACAATCTGGCTATGGCCGCCACGCGGCTCGCCGACCTCGTGCTGGTGCCCTCGAAAGGCACGATCTACGACATGGAAACCCTGCCGACCGTGCGCGATCTCATTTTGACGACGGGCAACCGAGCACCTGTCTTCGTGCTCTACAACGAGATTCCGCCGACCGGCAACCGCATTGCCGAAGACCTCAAGGCGATGACGAAGCAGTTTTGCGGCCTCGATCCGTGCCCGGTGCATTTGACGAGGCGGCAGGCGTATCAAACCGCTCCCGCGACCGGGAAAGCAGGACAGGAAATCGAAGCCGACGGCAAAGTTGCGGCCGAGGCGGAAAATCTGTACCTGTTCATATGTGAACAAGTGAAGAAGTTCAGGAGTGAACGTGGCGAACAAAAGACTGGCCGCGCTGCAAAGCGGGCTTGAGGCCGCGAGCGGCAGACGGTCGCCGCCGGCGGCCCCGCATGCGGTCGTCGTGGCCCCGGCCGAGACAGCGCCGAAGGGAACCGGGCGCGCCGGACAGATTCACCTTGGCGCGTGGATGTCGGCCGACTTTGGGAAAAGCTTGATGCTGGCACAGGTCAAGACCGGCCGGAAAAAGCACGAGCTGATCCGCGAGGCATACAACGACCTCTTTGCGAAATACGATGTGCCGGTGATCGGAGAGTGAACTTGTGAACAAGTGAACAAGTGAAACATATGGGCGCGGAGGCATGAAGGATTTGGAATTAAGGCCGTGCCCGTGGTGCGGCGGCGCGGCGCGTATCAGGCCCGCACCCTTTGGTGATGGCGGCTTTGTAGTCGGTTGCTCGCATGATGGTACGGCCGACCCTGAGATGTGCGGGATCGCGCCTCAATCGTTACCCTTCATTTCCCCGGATGCGGCGGCTGTCGCATGGAACAAGCGGCCGGGCTAGCTCTTGCCGGTAAGCTTGACGCCGTGCCGGGCGCACTCACGGGTTAGCGCCTCGACGGTAAATTCCTGCATCGTCATACGCTCGCCGCGCTCGCGGCTGAGGCGCACCAGCAGCTCTTGAATGGTGAATAGGTCGGTCTTGTCGAGGTAGCCCCCGGCGAGCGTTTTGCCGGCGCGGCTGGCTGCTCGGCGAGGGGGCGGCGATGCGTCAGTCATGGGCCGGCAGTTTACACCGCGACAAGTTAACAATCCGTCATGAGGGCACATAAGCAAGACGACGTGTAGGAGTGTTGGCACGTCGGAAATTGATAGCTTTGGGCCGGTTTATGAGGCTGGGGAAGGTTCTTAACGACACCGAAATCAAACGTGTTTACAGTGCAAAAATCAAAAAGCAGCGAGATAGCTAATTCCGTTGGAATTATCACTCGCCCCTGCGGGGAGAATGGCCGTCATGGCCCGCTACGAGCGATCCTATAACGGCGAACGGCGCACCGAGGGGTTGCGCGTCCAGCTCACCCCGGCCGAGCGGGCTGAGCTGGAAGAAGCGGCGCAGGGGCAGGGCGCACCCAACCTCAGCATCTATGCCCGTGAGCTGCTATTCCGCCGATCGGCGGCCGTGGTCGCAGCCACCCGGCGCAACCCGGAAGCCGCCACGCTCATGCGGGAGCTGAACGCCCTTGGCAACAACCTCAACCAGATTGCCCGGCACCTGAACAGCACCGGCGAAATCCGCGATTGGGGCGAGCTGCGCGAGGCGATCGGCATGCACAAGCGAGCCGTCGAGCGAGTGCTGGCCTTGTGATACCCCGGATCAACGTCGGCAAGGGCGCGACTGGGGCCGTCCGGTACGTGCTAGGGCAGGGGCGCGACCCGAAGACCGGCGAGCTGCGCGACCTCGCGCCCGGCGAAGAAAGCCGGGTCGATTGGATCGGCGGCACCGGATTCGGCTTTGACATCGAGAACCGGGCCGACGCCGACCTTGCCCGCCGCGTCATGGAATTTGACGCGCTCAACCAGACCAGCCCCACCCGCATTTGCGAAAAAGATTGCGTGCATATCTCGCTCGGCTGGGAGCCGGGCGCGACGCCGACACGGGCCGAGATGGAGGCGGCGGCACATGGCGCGCTCAAGGCCCTTGGTATGGAAAACGCTAAGGCAATTTTCGTCGCCCACAATGACGAGGATTACGCGCACCTGCACATCGTCGCGTCGAAACTCAACCCCGAGACCGGCCGCGCCTACGACCTCAAGGAAAATTACCTCAAGCTCTCCCGCTGGGCCGAAGGGTACGAGCGCGAGAACGGCGGCATTGTCTGTAACCGCCGGCAGGATGCGAACGAGCTGCGCGACGCGATCGACCGGCGCGACGCCGGCGACGTGCTCGAGATCATGACCAAGCAGCGATCGACCTTTACCGGCAAGCAGCTCGAGAACGTCCTAGCGAAGCAGATCAAGAGCGAGATCGCGCGTGCGCAATTCGGCGAGCAGGTTCTCAGCCACGCCAATGCCGTGCATCTGTCCGACCAGCCGGGCGGATCGACAACGCGTTACACCACGCGCGCCGTGCTTGAGGCCGAGCAGTATGTGTTGCGGGCCGCCGAGGGTTTGGTGCTCAACGATCGCCACGCGATCGGCGACGACGGCCGTGCGGCCGTGCTCAAGGATGATCGCTTTGCCGACATCACCCGCGAGCAGGCCCGCGCCTATCGCCACGCGACCGGCCCGGAAGGCTTAGCGATCATCGACGGCCAAGCAGGCACCGGAAAGAGCTACACGCTTGCGGCGGCCCGCGAAGCCTACGAGGCGGCCGGCTATCGCGTGATCGGCCTTGCACCGACCAACAAGGTTGCGCGCAACATGGCCGAGGATGGTTTCAGCCGTACGGCGACCGTCCATAGCGAGCTGTTTGCCCTCAACAACGGGCGCACGAGCTGGAACGAGCGCACGGCCGTCGTCGTCGACGAAGCGGCCATGCTCGACACGAAGCTTATGGCAATGGTCACGGCTTACGCGCACGACGCCGGCGCAAAATTGATCCTCGTCGGCGACGATCGCCAGCTATCGAGCATCGATCGTGGCGGCATGTTCGGCGCGCTCAAGGATCGCCACGGCGCGGCCGAGCTGTCCGAAGTGAAGCGGCAGCACAAGATCGACGAGCGGCGCGCGGCCGAGATGATGGCCGAGGGCAATTTTCACGACGCCTTGAACATCTACGACAGCAAGGGCGCGATCCACTGGACACGCACACAGGGCGAGGCCCGCGCCGAGCTGGTAGACCAGTGGGCGACCGACAGCGCCCGCCACCCCGACAAGACCCGCTTTGTCTTCGCCTACACGAACGACGACGTAGCGCGGCTTAACGAGGCGCTTCGGGCCGTCAGGAAGGGCAGGGGAGAGCTGGGCGAAGATCACCAGCTTGATACCGCTTCCGGCCGCCACAGCTTCGCTGCCGGCGATCGCATCCAGTTTACGGCGACCGACAAGCAGGCCGGCATCATCAACGGCGCGGCCGGCACTATTCTGGCGATCGACGGTAGCCATGTAGCCGTACAGCTCGACGGTCGCGCGGGAAAGAGCATCAATTTTGACAGCGCGGCCTTCGACCAGTTCCGGCACGGCTACGCCGGCACGATCTACCGAGGGCAGGGCGAAACCCTCGATCAAACCTACCTCTATCACTCGGAGCATTGGCGATCGGCGGCGAGCTACGTTGCCTTGACCCGGCACCGCGACAAGGCCGAGCTGTTCGTTGCCCACAACACCGCGCGCGACGTCAACCAGCTCGCCCGGCAAATGGCGCGCACCGACGACCGGCGCGCCGCCTCGATGTTCCACCATGCGGAGGATCTAGGCCCGGCTCGCCCGCTAACGGCCGATCAGATCCTTGAGCAGTTCGGCGGGGAGAAATTCACGCGGCCGGCCGAGCAGCAGCAACAGACCCGCCGCGAGGAAACGGCCGAACGAAAATTTGGCAACGTGGAAATGACCGAGCGCCAGCAGTCGCTTTACGAGCGGTTTGCCGGCCTCACGCGTGATGATGGCGACGAAAGCCGGCAGGAGCAGCAAGACCGTGATAATGACGGCTCGCGCGGTTTCGACGGCGGCCGAGAACGATCGCGATGAGCCGCGCGGGGCTGAGGCAGCCCCGGCGCGGCGAAGGCCGGTGCCTCACTCAAGCCGCCTGATACGATCGTGGCGGTTGCTTGCAGCATGGGCGACGCGTGCGCTTCTGCAGGGGACGGGACGGCCGCGGCGCGCGCGGCGGCGGACGACCGCGCGCCGGCGCAGATTGTCCCGGTAATTTAGGCCGCTTGCCGACGCTGCCCCTTGGGCGCGATCACGCCATACGCGATGTTGATTAGCTGAAGGGTTTCCTTCATTGCCTCGCGTTCGGCGGGCGTCACCCCGCGCGGGTCGGGAGGAAACGCCTTGACGAGCGCGTGTTTGATCCCCGGTCGCAACAGCAATTGTGAGAGCTGAGTGCCGAGCTGTCCGCCATTGGCGGCCTCGCGCTCCCGCAGTAGCCCGTCGATAATCGCTGCTGTTTTCTGTTGCTCAGCAAGCCGCTCTTGCCGCAGGGTCTTGTTTTCAGCCATCAGGGTTAGGGCTAGGAATTGCGCACCCTCACTGTCCCGCAGGGATAGCCGCAAGGACTCAATTTCGGCCACCAAAGCACGGATATTTTTCGCTGCTTCCCGCCCCTCCGCAGCGTGGGAACGTTGTTCTGCCTCTAGCCTCAGCCGCAACGCATCGGCAGATTTCAAGGACTGGCGGGCTTGCTGGGCATAATTATCTCGCTCTGTCTGCGCTTGATCGGCGCTCGCTCGATCGGCGGCGTGCTGATCTAACAACCCCTTGATTGTTGCTGCGGCTTCCCTCAAGCGGCGGTCGTTGCCACGATCGTTGCCTGCGCCGGCTTCCGACTTAGCCGGCTCCGCGTCGGGGTCGCCCACAAAGATCGCGCAGCCCATATAAAGGCCAGCCAACGAAGAAATCAGCGCGAGCAGCAACACCAGCCACCACGGCAGGCCATGATTCCCGGCAAGGGTGGCGGTCGCTGCAAAGAAAGCAAACCCAACAGCGAAGGCTATGCTGTAACCAACATCTTCCGACCAAGGCCGCGTCATTTGGTTCACAGCTCCCGCCGGTACGGGTTCGGCCGCACGCGTGCGACCCATGGATCACGGCGTTGCCAGTAATTGGGGGCAAAAAAGGGGATGCTGCGTGTCCCCATCCCCGGCGTCCAAATCAGCCCCGTGCCAGGCGCAAAATCCATCAGCTCCTGCGGTAGCAAAAACGGGCGCTCGGCTTGCTGGAAACTCAGCCCATCACTGATGTTGCCGCCGAAATTGATGCCGCTCCCGGCGTTTGTCGTTACGCCTTGGCCGCCGGTTCCTGAGCCGGCATTGAAACCATGGCCGTTGTTGATTCCCTGCCCTTGGTTAAACCCCAATTGCAGCACCGTAGTTTTGCCGCAGCGGCGGCTCATCCACTCGGCTGTAAAGAGATCGCCCGGCGGCCCCAGAGTGATTACCGCGCCGGCCTGTGCCGCGAAATTCTCCCACGCGTCGTTGAACAGCGCTTTGAGTTGCAAGGCTGACTGTACGATGGGCATTAGCTGGGTGCCCCAGCCTCTTACGAGCGCCCATGAATCCTCGATCACCTTCATGTGGCCGAGGGCCGCAAAAAACTCATCGAGCACAAACAGCGTGCCAAACCGGCCCGGCCGGTACTGAGCGCGCAGCGCGGTAGAGATCACCATGCGCGACCACGGCCGGAACTCGGTTAAATCGCCGGCCGGCAAGATGACGTAAACCGTCGTCGGTTCGTCACCGTCGCGCAGTCGCCGGAAATCGATGCCGCGCCCTTCGAGACTCGCGCGCATCAGCGGATCGTTGATCCAACGCAGCGGCGTCTTTGTTGAAGAAATCACACTGGCAATTTCGTTAAGCCCATGCTCGCGCGCGAACTCGCCGACTAGCCGCGCGATTAGCGCGCCGCCTTTATCGACCATGCGGGCGATCGTGAGCTTGAGGCCCTTCACCAGATACTCTTTACCGCCCTTGCCCTTCTTCCATTCCTCCGGCTCGGTCAACATCGTGTGTACGTTGACAAGAGATGCTACGCGGCTCTCGCGCTTGGCTAGTACGCACTCCCAGCAAATCAGCGCAATCAGCAGGCCTTGAGCGCTTTCCGGGAAGAATTTTTGATGCTCGTGCGGGTCTATCTCGATCGCCGCGTGCGCGACGGCCGCCGCGTTCGAATAACAATGATCGTCGTCGGGATCGATAAATTCGAGCGGATTAAAAACGTCGCCGGCGAGATCGGGGTATCGCTCGACGTGTAGTTTGAGCGGGTTGAGGATGACGACCCGGCCGTGCTTGCGGCGCTCTTCGGCTGTTTGTGCCGCCAGCTCGCCTTTTACGTCAAAAACCACGAGCGAGCGGCCCCTTGCCGTCGCCAGCAGCTCAATCAAAATCCGGGTTGATTTGCCGGCACCGTTCAGACCGAACAGGAGGATATTGCGCTCGCCTTCGAGCAGGTTAGCCTCGCCAATGCCCGAGGGAGGGTCGAAGTAATGGCCGATCCTTATGGGCGAGGGTGCGCCAGACACCCCACATACTGACTTGGCCGCTGCGATCAGATCATCCAAGGATTCCGGTTGATCGTCCTTACACATCCCGACCTCCAAAAGCCGGCTCATCGCTAGAACACGATATCGTCGAGGTTGCTATCCGGGCCGCCGCGACCGCGCAGCGCGTCGCGTGCATCGCCTTGCGTTGCATAGCCGGCGGTGCCGCGCGCCATTTGCTGGCGTACCAGCTCAAGCCATCTCTCCGCTCGCTTTCGCTCCTCAAGTGCGGCGGCAAGGGCCTCCTCTTCGGCGTGCTGCCGAGCGCGGCGCGCCCGCGCCCGCTCGCCAAGGCCGATAAGGCCGTTGACGCCGCGTGTGATCGCGTCGCCGATTTGATACATCGGGTCCGACGGGCCGCCCCGGTTCGGTGACATGATTAATCCCGTCGATAGGTGAGGCGGAAAGACGCCGATGACGGCGGCAAAGCCACGACCACGTTCTGCGTCGGCGCGCCGCGCGAGGCTGGCTGTGGCGCGGGTACATTCACTTTACGAGCACTAACGCTGTACTCGCCTTCAACCGAGAACCGATCAGCAGGCACGGGGTTGATCGGTCTGAACTCGCCGCAGGCGCAGTAGCCCCAACCGCTCGTTAGCCCCCCGCAATGCAACCAGCTCTGAAATTCCCCGCAGCCACAATTCCATCCGGCGTGGGCCGTATCCTCCTTGCGCATCGACGTTGAGCAGGCTGGGCAGATCACGCCCGGGGCGCAGTCGAAATAATTAAACGTGCCAACAAATGGCGTAGCCGCGCTAACACCAGCACCTCTATTCGACGAAACCAATTCGGCGCCGACCAGTCGCAAGGTCTTGCCGCCAACTTCGACCAGCCCGATGAAGTGCTTGCCGGTCTTGCTACAGCACATCGGCAGCCGAATTTTTTGCGGACCGATCGGGGCCGATCGAGCGGGTGCCGAAGAGGTTGGCCGAACCTCCGCTTGTGTCGAGTCCGACCTACCGTGGTGTTCGAGCTGCGGCGCGGAGCCATAGCCGATTTTCTCAAGGAATTGCCGGGCGTCCTCGATCGCACTCATCGCCGAAACCTCCTGCGCATAGCGGAGGCGCGTAGACAGCGGCTCGGCACCGTGTCGCGGCCCGCGCTCGGCTCGGAATTGAGCCGCGCGGCGGAGTATGGGGGGTTGCTGATAAGGTGTCTAGGGACAATTTTTGTCCCTAGATGGCTGTTACATGGCTAGCTTAGTTGGTCGCGCTTTGCGCTCTTGGTCCCGCTGATATTGCCGTTTGCTGCTTATGCGCCGCGCCGCCCGTAGCTGCGGGTTGGCATCATCTCGAAAATTGGGCTTCGCTTGCCGCAGCCGTTTGTAGGTTTTAAGGAGACGCTCGGCACGGCGCAGCCGCTCTCCTTCGGCGAGCGCCGGGTTCAGCAGATCGCAATGACGCACAAGAACCTCATACGCAGCAGAGAGTCGTGCTGCCGCCGCATCGGCTTTTACTTTTGCTTTTGCGTTCGCCAAATTTTTTGAAAGATCATCCTGCATCCGAAGCCGCGCGGTAGTATCAGCAGCTTCGGGTGAAGGACGTATATCAATATAGTCTGATTTATTACTTTCACCAATTTGGAATATAGGAGAAAACGGAATTATTGCCGCATCCTGATGCTCGGAAACAGGAACTCCTTCACGGAGCTTTTTTCGCAAAATATCGAGTTTTTCGATCCGATTTGTGCACTCGGCCTCGTCGAGTGGGAAGCCGGCACAGAGAGTCCTCAGATTATAGTAGGCGCGCTGCGCTCCATCATAGGCCCGCTCTCCCGCCTTATAAAGGCCGCGCCGCAGCGCGATCTTGGCGCGTAAAACAAAACAGTTGATTATGCCGTTCAGGCCGAACGAGCTGTACTCGATCCGGCGATAGAGGGTCAGCGCTTCAGCACTGGCCCGCTGCGCTGTCGCGTAATCACGGTGCAGAAACGCGATCCAGCTGCGCCTAAAAATGCAAGTGGCCTCGCGGTGCCAACCGGTCAGGGTGGGGGTGCCGTCCGGCCGGCTGTTCGCGT
>Ga0206875_1166_pt1 | contig 15741 bp, 15 predicted proteins | sample Alteio_BWOrgCont_9_FD_152616 | JGI IMG/M metagenome (GOLD analysis project Ga0206875, IMG submission 152616) | Enriched cells from forest soil in Barre Woods Harvard Forest LTER site, Petersham, Massachusetts, United States -... | ecosystem: Environmental > Terrestrial > Soil > Temperate forest > O... | reverse complement strand
CTCTACGACCCCGCCCAGTACATCCTGGAAATCGGGGGGAAGCGTATTCGGCCGGTCCTTTGCCTGATGGGAAATGAGCTGTTCGATGAGATCCGGCCCGACGCTTACGTGGCCGCAACCGCCATAGAGCTCTTCCACAACTTTACCCTCATCCACGACGACATTATGGACAAGGCGCCCCTGCGCCGGGGGAGGGCGACGGTGCACGCGAAGTACGGGGAAAACAGCGCTTTGCTGGCGGGGGACGTCATGCTGACCGTGGCTTATGATTACCTGAGCCGCCTGGATTTGGCCTACCTGCGCCGCATCCTGGGCCTTTTTAACCGGACCGTAATGGAGGTCTCGGAGGGGCAGCAACTGGACATGGATTTCGAACAAACCGAAGAAATCGGAATGGAGGAATACATCCGGATGATCACCTTGAAAACCTCGGTGCTCCTGGGCGCTAGCTTGGCCACGGGGGCTATCCTGGGTGGAGCGGGACCGGGGAATATCGAGCTGTTGTACCAGTTCGGGGTGAACCTGGGGATCGCTTTCCAAATACAAGACGACTACCTGGATGCTTTTGGAGACCCGGCCAAATTCGGGAAGCAAATAGGAGGAGATATACTGGCCCGGAAAAAGACCTTCCTTTTGCTGCGGACGCTTCATCAGGCGCCCTTGGAGCTTGGCCCGCTGCTGGAAGGCGCGATTTCGGTCGATAAAGTGCTTGCGTTGATGCGGGCTTGCGGGGCGGACAGTTGGACGCGGGACCTGAAACAACATTATACCGATCGGGCTATGCGATTTCTGGAGGAGGTGGCTGTGGTGGATAATCGGAAGAAGCCTTTGCGCGAGCTGGCTGTTTATTTACTCCAAAGGGATCATTAGTGGAGCGGATGACTGCGAATGTCAAATTTTTGCGTGGGGTATGATATTTTAGCTATTTTACGAATTAATCAACTGCATACCGATGGCCCGCTCACTTCTGCGCCGCAAATCGTTAGACAAAATCATTCAGGACCACGAGGCCGGCCTGGGAGACGAGATAACCAGGGACATGCCCAAAGTGCTGGGTGTGAGGGACCTGACCCTGCTGGGGATAGCGGCCGTGATCGGGGCCGGCATTTTTTCGACCATCGGGAACGCGGCATTCGACGGAGGGCCGGGGGTCATTTTCCTGTTCATTATCACAGCGGTCACCTGCGGGTTCACGGCCTTGTGCTATGCAGAATTCGCAAGCCGGGTGCCCGTGGCGGGGAGTGCCTACACGTATTCCTACGTCACCTTTGGAGAGATCGTGGCCTGGGTCATCGGCTGGGCGCTCATACTGGAGTATTCTATCGGAAACGTGGTGGTGGCGATTTCGTGGAGTTCGTATTTCAACAATATCCTCAAGGCCATCCACATCAACCTCCCCGACTGGCTGACCATAGGGCAGCATACGGCAAGAATGGCCTACGATCAGGCGATCAGCAAGGGGCTGCCCCTGACGGGTCACGCCCTGACCTATGCCCAGGCGCCCAGGATCGCGGGGATCGCTTTCGTGATCAATTTGCCCGCATTTATCATCATTTGCCTCATCGCAGGGCTGGCTTATATTGGTATCCGGGAAAGTAAAAAGAGCGCCAATTTCATGGTGATGTTCAAACTGATCCTGCTGGCTGTGGTGGCGGTGATTGGTATCTACATGATTTTCTCCCACGACACTTTTTCCAACTGGTCCCCCTTCCTGCCGCATGGGATGACGGGGGCCTTGAAGGGCGTGTCGGCGGTGTTTTTTGCCTATATCGGTTTTGACGCTATTTCCACTACGGCGGAAGAATGCGGCAATCCACAGCGGGACCTGCCCCGGGGAATGTTGTATTCTTTGGGTATATGTACCGTGATCTATATCGTGATCACCCTGGTGATTACGGGGCTGGTGAAGTACGACCAATTCGAGGGCAAGGCCGATCCCCTGGCCTTTGTTTTCGATACGATCAATATGCACAAACTGGGCTTCCTTATTTCGGTGGGCGCGGTGATTGCTGCAACCAGCGTGCTCATCGTCTACCAGATCGGGCAGCCCCGCATTTGGATGAGCATGAGCCGGGACGGGCTGTTGCCCAAGCCATTCGGGAAACTGAATCGATTCCGGACGCCGGGGTTTTCGACGCTCTTTTCGGGAGCATTGGTGGCCATTCCTGTGCTGTTTGTGGACGATATACTGATGACGGATTTGACCTCAATTGGGACCCTGTTTGCGTTCGTGCTGGTTTGCGGGGGGGTGCTCGTTTTGCCCCGGATCGCAAAGCAGCCGGGAAAGTTCTCCTTGCCTTATATCAATGGCAAATGGATCATTCCCATCCTGTTTATCGGGTTTGCGTGGCTTTTCCGGGATCGGATTACCTCGGATTTGACGAATCTGGGGTCTGCGGGGCACGAGGAGACGTTGTTTTTGATATTTATGGCGTTGACGGCGTACATCACGGTGATGTCGTTTTTACGGAATTATTCGGTTATCCCTGTCCTGGGGATGCTTTGCTGCTTATACCTGATGATCGAGATCCCGGTGAAGAGTTGGATGGTGTTCTTCGGGTGGATGGCGATAGGTCTCGGTTTTTACTTCCTGTATGGTTACCGGCATAGCCGGTTGCGGAATGAGTGAAAAAAGCGTAATTTTTATAAAATTATCGCCGTATGAACCTCATTCAAAAAGTGGAACACTGGGGAGATACCCATCATCCCAAGTGGATCGACATCATTCGTATGGTTTTAGGGGCCGCCCTGTTTATGAAAGGCGTCGAGTTCATGAACAACATGGACCTGTTGTCCAGCCTGATGGGTAAAAGTTCTTTCCTCAGTTCCTTTTCGCTGGGGATCATGGGGCATTACATAATTATGATGAATCTGATCGGCGGTTTCCTGGTCGCCTTCGGGCTGTTGACCCGCCTGGCCTGCCTGTTGCAGATCCCCATCCTCCTGGGAGCGGTCATTTTCGTCAATGCACCCAGCGGAGTCGTGCCGCCGGATAGCAATTGGTGGTTATCTTTGCTGATTCTGGTGTTGCTCATTTTCTTTCTCATCGAAGGGGGAGGACCCTGGTCGGCTGACCGGCTGCTAAAGGAGCATCCCATGAAATCGAAATGAAGTTTCAAGTTGGAGACAAGGTCCTGGTAAGGCATTCAAATGAAGAAGGAGAAGTAGTCGATATCATCAACGACAAGATGGTGATGGTCGAGGTTAAGGGTGTGCGCTTTCCGGCGTACTCAGATCAAATCGACTTCCCATATTTCAAACGTTTCACTGAAAAGAAACCAGCGAAGAAAAATGTAGAAATGCCACGGCAGGAACCGCCGCAGGCAAGGAAGATCAGCGGGCAGCCTGGAATTCAGCTTTCCTTTTTTCCTGTATTTGATAAAGACGTTTTCGAAGATGAGGTCGTCGACTATTATAAGATATACCTCGTGAATCAGACCCCCCTGGAGCTGAACTTCGGTTATTGGCTGCGCCTGGGTGGGGTAACGGACATGGAGTTGTCCTCTAACATACACGCATTCAGTGACTTCTATCTTCAAAACCTGTCCCAGGAAAAGCTCAACGACAATCCCCGCCTGGACTTCGATTTCTCCCTGGTTACCCCCGTCGCAGGAAAAGTCGAGCACTTCGAGGTTTCGCATAAGGTGAAGCCCAAACAGGTGTTTCAAAAGACCGAGGAACTACAAAAGCGCCAGGAAGCATCCTTTTCCTACCCCCTTTTCGATACTTTCCCCGACGCGCCATACCAGGAGAGCCTGGATCTCAGCCGTTTAGGGAATGCGGGTTTCAAAATTTACGATGCCGGCAAAGCCAGGCAACACATCGAACCCGCCCGTAGCGTCATCGATCTGCACGCTGAAAAGCTGATCGATCGTCCCGAGCGTCTGACTCCCGAGGAAATCCTCGCCCTCCAGTTGAGCACTTTTGAGAAGTATTTTGAGCTGGCGGTGTTGCATCATCAGCCCACACTTGTGGTCATACATGGCGTAGGCACAGGGAGGCTCAGGGATGAAATTCACGAAATCCTGCATACGAAAAAAGAGGTCAAATCCTTTGTAAATCAATATCTTCCAGCATACGGGTACGGGGCTACCGAGGTCTTTTTCCGGTAGCGTACTAACATCACATTAACTATTTCGTAGTAGTATTCTGTCAAGTATATATGTAGTTTTGTGATGTGTAGTTCAATGCTTATCCTTTACCCAAATTGAAACGTGTATGCGATACGTGCTCTTACTGCTTATCCTCTGTCTCGCTTTCTTCCTGTTAAACTCGGTCTCCCGGTATCAGGTTCCCCTTTCCTTTTTATCCAATGCGGGCAATGCCAATGTGTCGATGAATGCTGGTCATCGTCCTCATGCCCATTGGGCTACGGCCTCTATGGCGCCGACCAAAGGCGGCCCTTCGGCTGGGATCGGGCTTTCTAAGGCTATATCAGTGGCTTCTGATGCTCATTATGGCGCCGCAATGGATAACGCTCGTGCCGAGGTTGGGGTGGCTGCTGCCGCCGCGCCTTCGCCCGTGACCGTTGCCGCTGTCAAGGAAAATGCGACTATTGACCTGGGGACCAGCCTTCCCGCCAATGGCGAGGCCGTTTCCGACGCTCCCGTCGCTCCGATGAACGACGCCGTGGCCGCCTCCGATGTCCAGACGATGGACCTGGAGTCGGACATTGCCGAAAGCGCCGATTACCTGGATATGGACCTGGCCGCTTTACCCGATGTCGCTAAAGTTGCGCAAGAAACTGCTTTTGCCGGTCTGACGGCTGAAGCCTCCGCTTTTGCTTTCCACATCAACGATTCCATACATAACTCCCTGATGGAACCCCACGGGATTCAGTTCGGGGGCATCGCCGGGTTGAACTGGTCCGGCGCGGCTGCCTCAGCTGCCCAGGGTAAGGTAACGGGTACCCCCCTTACGGGTTTCACGCTGGGCTTGTTTTCCGATATTCCCCTTTCCAAGCAATTTTCCTTCCGCCCCGCCGCCCTTTATCAATTTGAAGGCTTTCAGGCCAACCTGAACGGGGAAAAGGTAAATATTCACATGGCTTCCCTGAATTTGCCCCTCGACCTGGTTTACCACAAGAGCCGCTTTTTCGTGGGTGCCGGTCCTTATGCTTCCTATGCCATGGGCGGGACGTATACGCTTAAGGGCATCAACACCGATATGCAATTCGGAAATAATTACGCTTCCGGTGACAATTCGCGTCGCCTCGATTATGGCGTGAACGTCATGGGCGGGTTGCTCATGGACCGGAATTTCGTCCTGGGTGCTTCCTTCAATTATGGGTTAGCCAATATGGCCCCGTCCGGGTCTTCCATGAAGGTTGCTACACGTTCTTTTGGGCTTTCGATTGGATATGTGTTCCGCAACAGGCAGAATATGCCTGTCAAATAAGTTTTTCATCGCTCCGCTACATACACGTAAAGGGCCGCCTCCACCAGGGGCGGTTTCTTTTTTTTAGATTAAATTTGTGGAAATCGTTGTTGTCATGGCAGCAGTAAAAGTTGAGGAGGAAATTGCGGCATATCTACCGCATCTTAGCCCCAAGCAGAAGCAGGCCGTATTGGGGGTAGTAAAAACCTTTGCGGCTGAAAAGCAGGATTGGTGGGATGACAAGGAATATATCACTGAAATGAACCGGCGTTTTGACGAGATGGAAAGCGGTAAGGTGAAGGGGTATACTCTCGATGAATTGGAATCTGGGGCCAGGCAAACCTACAAAAGCAGAAAACGCAAGAAGGGATGAGCTATGCATACAGGCTACATCCACTTACGAAGGAGGATTACGATGAGGCCTATATTTGGTATGAAAGTCAACAGAAAGGGCTGGGTGAGCGCTTTATCAAGGCCGTCAGGAAGAAAATAGAAGAAATTGTTCAGCACCCGGAGGTATATGGCCGCAAGGGCAGTAAAACGTTTAGGGAAGCACAGGTAGATGTTTTTCCTTACTTGATTGTGTATAAAATCAATAAGTCTGCCAAGGAGATATATATCAGCTCCATTCACCATACTAAGAAACATCCAAGGAAAAAATATCGAAGTTAGTAGGGTGACGAAAAACAAAGATTTATAAAATCAACTCCAGGAAGGTCAGGTCGAGCCAGCGGTCGAATTTGAATCCCACTTCGCGGAAATGCGCGACTTGCTTGAATCCGAAGGAACGGTGGAGGTTGAGGCTCGCCTCGTTGGAGGCATCGATGCTGGCGATCATTACGTGGAGGCCTTTTTCGCGGGCGTGGCGGATTAATGGGGGTATCAGGAGCTTTCCGATGCCTTTGCCGCGTTCTTCTGCTTTTACATACACTGAATTTTCCACTGTGAATTGGTAGGCGGCCCAGGGGCGGAAGGGGCCGTAGGAACTGAAGCCTACTATTTGGGCGCCTTCGGTGGCGACGAATACGGGATTCCCGGTGGCCTGCTTTTCTTCAAACCAGGCTTTTCGCATGTCCAATGTGTGCGGGTCATAACTGTACACCGCGGTGGTGTGCAGGATGATGTCGTTGTAGATATCCAGCATGGCGGGGAGGTCGGCTTCGAGGGCTGGTCGAACGGTAGGCATACGCTAAGATAAAGGGCTATAATAAAAAATTATAGCCCTTTTATAATAATCTCAGAGGTACGGCAAAACGCCTAAGCTTCAAGCAATTTTCGAACGCGAATGTTCAACTCGCGGGGCATGATGGGCTTCGGGAGGAAGTCGCTGGCCCCGGTACGGTAGCATTGGGATATGAATGATTCGCTGGACATGGAGGTCATGGCGATGACCGGTATGCCTTTGTGCCTTTCCTCGGACCTGATCCAGGTCATGACCTCGAAGCCGTTGGCATAGGGCATGTTAATATCCGTAATGACCAGGTCGTAGGAATGCCGGTCGAGATGTTCCAGCGCATCTTTTCCGTTGCCGCACGCCTGCACTTCGAACCCTTCTCTTTTCAGGAAACGGGTGAGCGCGTTCAGCAAAATCTCATCATCATCGATCAAAAGAATAGTCGGCATCGCGTGGTTTCTGGTGTAAAATTAAACGCTTGTAATCGACCCAGTTGTTATTGGTATCTTAACAGGGTCTTGTATAACATGCGATTAACGGGCTATCTTTGAGGCCATGATTCCACTAAGAGCGGAGCTGGAAGTCCGCCAGCAACAGCCCTCGATACGTTACCCGGAAGCCATCCTGCTGGGTGGTTCCTGTTTTACGGAACACATGGGCGAAAGGATTGGTTCATATCGTTTACCAGTCTTGCAAAACCCCCATGGGATCCTGTTCAATCCCGTCAGTATCGGGGACAGCCTGCTGTCCTTGGTGGAAGAGAAGCGCTACACGTCGGAAGACTTGTTTTACCTGCACGAGCGCTGGAATAGCTGGGACCATCATAGCCGCTTTTCCAATCCCGATCAGGATTTTTGCCTGGAGCAGATCAATGCGAGTCAGGTTTCGGGTTCGGCGTTTTTGCGCCGCGCGGACTGGCTGATCCTGACACTGGGAAGTGCGTGGGTTTATGTGCTGAAAAGCACGGGGCGCGTTGTCGCCAATTGCCACAAGGCGCCGGCGGATTGGTTTCAGCACCGGCTCTTGACACTGGAGGAGGTCCTGTCTGTGTTCGATAATCTCCTGCATCGCTTGTTTCTGTTGCGGCCCGGGCTGCGTGTGGTTTTTACCGTCAGCCCTGTCCGCCATCTCCGGGAGGGCATGATCGAAAACAACCGAAGCAAGGCGGTGCTGATCCAGGCGGTTCATCACCTGGTGGACAAGTTCAGCGGATTGGCCTATTTCCCTGCTTACGAGTTGATCGTGGACGACCTGAGGGACTACCGGTTTTATGCGGAGGACCTGGTCCATCCCAACCACCTGGCGACGCAGTATGTGTGGGAGAAATTCGTTGCCGGTTTTATGAGTCCCCAGGCGCGGGAGGTGATGCAGGCGATGGAGCCCATCCTGGCGGCGCGCCGGCATAGGCCGTTCAATGCTTTGTCGGAGGAACACCTTCGATTTCGGGCGCGTATGCGGGAGCAGTGCCTGGCGCTTCAGGAAAAATACCCATTTTTGGACCTTTCGGAGGACATAAAATACTTTTCATGACCGTTTGGCTGGCCAGTTGGTACCCGAACAGGACGGACCCTTATAACGGGGACTTCATCCGCCGCCATGCGTTGGCGTATGCGACGCAGGCGCCCCTCACCGTCATTCATGTGGCCAAAGGGGACTTTCCGGCGGAGCGGATCAGTTATGGGAATCTGACGGAGTGGATCATTTATGTTCGGGGCGGCGCTGTTGCGACTTTGCGGGCTTATTTGCGGGCTTTGCGGACGTTGCCGCGGCCGTCTTTGCTCCACGTCCAAGTGTGCATGAATGCGGGTCTTGCGGCTTTGTGGGCAAAGTTCTTCTGGAAGGTTCCCTATTTGGTTACGGAACATTATACGAGTTACATACCCGGAAGTCCGGGGTATTTTGGGCGGCGGCCTTTCTTATATCGGTTTATGAACCGATTGATCCTGGAAAAGGCTTCGGGGATTCATAGTGTGTCTTCTTTCCTGTTGGATAGGATGGAGGAGGTAGCGGTGCTGCCGCCGGTGCGCGTAGTCATCCCCAACGCGGTGGATACGCGGTTGTTTCGACTGGGGGTGCCGTCGGCGACTTTTCGGTTCGTCCATATTTCTTCTTTTCTTCCCCATAAGAATGTGCCTGCCATGCTGGAAGCCTTTGCTGCATTGGCGCAACGGCGGACGGACTGGGAATTGGTATTGATCGGGCCTGCGACGGCGCGAACCGAGGGGAACATTCGTTGGACGGGGGAATTGGCCTATGAGTCGGTTGCAGCCGAATTGCGGGTGGCACACGCGTTGGTGCTTTTCAGCGGGATCGAAAATCAGCCGTGCGTAATTTCGGAGGCTTTGTGCTGCGGTGTGCCCGTGGTTGCGGCTCCTGTGGGGGGTATTCCAGAGGTGATCGACGCGTCCAATGGGGTTTTGGATGCCTCTGTGGAGGGGCTTTGCCGGATCATGGATACGCACTTTGATCGTTTGGCGATTTCATTGCGGGCCAGTGCGTCTCATGCCTATGGGGTCGTAGGCGCGGCCCTGCGGAAATTCAAATAACTATACACGAACGTGGTCAGATATGCGGCGCTGGACACCAGGGCCGCCGCTGCTATGTGATACTGCGGTATGAATATCCAGTCTCCCAGGACCATGACACCCAGGCCCAGCAGGGCGCCTTTCAGGTTGACACCCAGGCGGTTCCTGCCGGCGAAAAAGGTGGATAGTATCGCCAGCCCGCCCAGGGCGAAAACGCCGGGGATCAACAGGAGAAACGTAGGGTAAACGGCCTCGAATCCCGGTCCGAGGAGCCAATGCAGGATGGGGCGGCCCAGCGCGGCAAACAGAACCAGGCAGGCGGCGTAAATAGCGGTGACATAGCCAATCAGCTTTTTTATCATGGGACGCGGATCGGGCGCCTGGACGACATCGGGAAAGATCAATACGGAAAGAAGCTGGGGAAAATAAAAAAACAACTGGCCCAGCTTGGACACCTGGATATAATTGCCCAATTCCTTGTCCGTGCACCAGGCGGCAACCCACCAATAATCGGTGCGGTACACCAGCAACCAGGCCATATTCGCCATGAAGGAGACACCCGTGTATTGAAAGAGGCGGCGGTAATCCGGGGTTGACTTTTGCTGGAACAGGAGCTGGCGGGTCCTGGTAAGGTATGCGTAGAGTACCACCCCTGTGACCACGGGCATGAGGTAATAGCCTGTATAAAATATAGCAGGAGTCGCCAGTAAGAGGGGCAACAAGAGCACATTGCCCGCGCCTTCCAGTAGGATCGGCGCCTCCGCCGACCGCAAGCCGAAGGCCAGGGCCGAAAAGGTTTTAAAAAGGATGATTCCGGCCATGTAGACCGAGGCCAGGATGAGGAAGGGGATGGCGTCCATGCCGGGTCTCAGCCAGTGAAGGGCAACGGCAACCAGGCCCGCGAGGGGGAACAGGATAATCGTCGAATATTGTAAGATGAAGCGGCTGAGGCCACTGGCCAACTGCGGTTCGGAGGCGGATTGGTATTGAATGCCGGAATCCACGCTGGCACCTGCCAGCAAGGCCAGTAATTGCAGGTTGGAAACCTGGAAAAGAAAATTTCCCGAAGTCGGGGCGCCGAGTACGCGCGCGATAGCCAGATTCAGGACCAGCATGGAGCCTAGCTGGGCGCCCTTCCAGAGATAGACCCGGGTTGTCATGAATCCCTAAAATAGGCGTTTTCTTGTTACCTTTGCACCCACATGAAGCACATCCGGAATTTTTGCATTATTGCCCACATAGACCATGGAAAAAGTACCCTCGCTGACCGTTTGTTGGAAATCACACACACCATCGGAGAAAGGGATATGATGAACCAGGTCCTCGACGACATGGACCTGGAAAGGGAAAAAGGTATTACGATCAAGAGCCACGCCATCCAAATCGATTATAAGGGCTATGTCCTGAACCTGATCGATACCCCCGGACACGTGGATTTTTCATACGAAGTTTCGCGCGCGCTGGCCGCGTGTGAAGGCGCTCTCCTGCTGGTGGACGCTACCCAGGGGATACAGGCGCAAACCATTTCTAATTTATACCTGGCCATCGACAACGACCTGGAAATCATTCCTGTCCTGAATAAGATCGACATGGACGGGGCCATGATCCCCGAGACCAAGGACCAGATCATGGAGCTGTTGGGTTGCAAGGAGGACGAGATTTTGCTGGCCAGCGGCAAAACGGGGCAGGGGGTACCGGAAATCCTGGAAGCGATAGTAGCCCGTATTCCGCCGCCTTCCGGCGATCCGGCTGCACCTCTGCAGGCTTTGATCTTCGATAGCGTATTCAATTCTTTCCGTGGGATCATCGTGTACTACCGCATCATGAACGGGGTGCTCCGGAAAAATGATAAAGTCCGCTTCATCAACTCCGAATTGATCTATGGAGCCGACGAGGTAGGGATCCTGAAACTGGGTATGGAGTCCCGGAACGAAGTAGGTTGCGGGGATGTGGGCTATATCATCACGGGCATTAAGAATGCCAAGGAAGTAAAGGTCGGAGATACGATCACGCTGGCTTCCTCGGCCATTAGCGTGCAAGCCATCCATGGTTTTGAAGACGTCAAACCGATGGTCTTCGCGGGGATTTTCCCCGTCAATACGGATGAGTTTGAGGAGCTGCGCGACTGCATGGACAAGCTCCAGCTCAACGACGCCTCTCTGACCTACGAACTGGAAACTTCCCAGGCCCTGGGTTTCGGCTTCCGTTGTGGCTTCCTGGGCATGCTGCACATGGAGATCATCCAGGAAAGGCTGGAGCGCGAATTCAACCAAACGGTGATCACCACCGTGCCCAACGTGAGCTTCATCGCTTATACCACGCGCGACGAAGTGGTCACCGTGAACAATCCGACGGAGATGCCCGATCCGGTGCGGCTGGAGCGAATCGACGAGCCCTTCATCAAGGCCCAGATCATTACCAAGCCCGAGTATATCGGCAATATCATGACGCTATGCCTGGGAAAGAGAGGAATTTTAATAAATCAATCTTATTTGACGCAGACACGCGTGGAATTGATTTTTGAAATGCCCCTCACTGAAATCGTCTTCGACTTTTACGATAAACTCAAATCCACCACGCGGGGATATGCTTCCTTCGACTATTCGCCCATCGGATACCGCGAGAGCGACATCGTAAAGATGGACATTTTGTTGAACAACGAAAAAGTGGATGCCCTGAGCGCCCTGATTCACCGCAGCCGCGCCCAGGACTTCGGGCGCAAGCTCTGCGAAAAACTCAAGGAACTCCTGCCCCGTCAACAGTTCCAGATCTCTATCCAGGCCGCCATCGGGGCCAAGATCATCGCCCGCGAAAACATTTCCGCGATGCGCAAGGACGTTACCGCCAAGTGCTACGGCGGGGACATTTCGCGTAAGCGCAAACTCCTGGAAAAGCAAAAGGAAGGGAAAAAGCGGATGCGTCAGATCGGGAATGTGGAAGTGCCGCAGGAGGCGTTTTTGGCGGTGCTTAAATTGGATGAATAGGCGGCTTCGCGCGACGACGTGGCTAGTAGCCTGCGGGACGGCGCGTGGCTAGTGGCCCTGGGCGCTCAATGCCTGCGAATGGGCCAGGTCTTCTTCGGCTTGCTTTGCGTCTCCCGCTTTTTGATCCAGGATTGCAGAAAAACGCCATGCCTCAGGGTTGGTAGGGTCCGCATACTTATATAATTCCACGAAATATCGCGCGGCGGCGTCGGTGTTGCCGCTTTGGATCAGACGGTTGCTGATCGAATAGAAGGCCAGGGAAAGGAAGGCCAACTCGCGTTGGTACATCTGTCCTTCGGGCGTGTGGGGATCCGCCAGGGCGTTCAGGTCGCGGATGGTTTCGTGCCAGTAGGCGGTATCCATCTGAGCGAAGTGCTGCTGGAAGCCATCTTTATCTGAAGATTCCCTTTTCTCCAATTCACCCCTTTGATAGAATTCATAGGACAACTCCTTTGAATGAACAAGGGAATCGGCCTGGTCGGTGAACCATTTCCTTTCAGGCATTCCTTCCAACGCCTCCCAGGAAAAATTCAATATGGTGTAGGCTCTGTAAAATCGTTTATTCGCCACTTCCATTTGAAATTGCGTTTTAGCGGCAAAAGCAAAATTGCGAACGATGCTATCCCTTCCAGGTATTTGGGAGCCTTCCCGGATCGCATCCAGCTGGAGGCCGGCAAAACCAAAGTTCATCACATCGACAGGAGCCCACTCGTGCTTTCCATCGAACAACCAAAGGCGGTGGCGCGTTTGGGTATGGTTCAGCGCCGTATCCAGGGCTTCGAGATCCGTTAAGTTCATATCCCCTTCCCCGGCAAAGATGGTGATGGAAAAGGGGAAATTATTGACCGGTGTGCCGTCCGGCAAGCCCGCCCCGCCTACGATGATGCCTTTGATTTCGGGATGTTGCAGGGCTAAATAGCCCGCCACCTTTGCTCCTCCTGAGAAGCCGACCAGGTAGATCCTTTGGGGATCGATGTTGCAACGTTCACGGACGTCTTTATTCAGCGTCTGCCAGATCGTTTCTGCTGTGTTGAAGTCATTCCCGTTTTTGGAATTGTTGCTTCCGACCAGGATGAAGCCATCCGTATCTGCAAGCGCTGCGTATTTGTTGACGGGTAGGGCGCCATTTCCGTGGGGGTCGAAAAAGTAGATCACGGGGAGGGGTCCCTGGTGTTTGGGTACGTACAAGGCGTACGATTGAGAAGTGTCGGCCTTGCATTGGATTTGCACGACTTGCCCCTGGGGTGTAGTCGAACAAGCAATTAGGAGCAGGAATAAGAAAATGAGGTAACTGTTCCGCATTAGTATCAATGTAAGATTTCTTCGAGTTTCTTTTGCAGGTCTTCCCCTTTCAGGTTCTTTGCCAGAATATTGCCCTGTGGATCGATCAGGAAATTCGCGGGTAAGTGTATGATGCCATATTCCATACCGATGGCATTCTGCCAAAATTTCAAATCGGAAACATTCGTCCAATAAAGACCGTCCTCGTGAATGGTTTCCAGCCATCTGTCCCTGCCTCCGGGCGGGTCCAGGGACACGCTGATGATAGTAAAGCCCTTGTCTTTGAAAGCCTGGTAAGCTTTTATGAGATACGGATGTTCGGTCCGGCAAAGTTCACAGAAACATGCCCAAAATTCAAGGAGCACGTACCGGCCCCGGAAATCCTTCAAGGATACCGGCCGCCCCGCGGTATCGTTTTGGGTAAAGTCCAGAGCAGGCTTTCCTTCTACCAATATTTTCCTGGCATACGCCGAATATGCCATTTCCTTTCCGCATACGCTGTTCAAGGCAGAGGACGATAGCCGGTGGACCATTTGATCGAGCTCCTCCTCAGGTGCAAAATGAGTAAATGTACGTAGCACCAGTGGGCTGATTGGAGAGGACGGATGTTGTACTACCCACTCCGAATCAATCTTGAAGGTGGTCTTGAGGTTATAGTTTTGGGGGGAAATGGTATCGACATTTCTTTTTTGATAGTCCATGAAAGACCTGTATTCGATATTGTGCAAAGCGCCCGTAAACACTGCATCCCTGAAATCGGGTCCATCTCCTGTAATATTCACGGTATCTCGGTCCAGATATATGGCAATACTTGCCCCGGGCTGGTCATTATCAAAACTCAGCACATATTCATCCCCTTCCCCTTCGGGAATACTGAGGTGGAATACGAACCCCCCGGCCTCGCTAGGCACCGAATCCAACGTTCCTATTTTACCTGTTTCCCAACAATAGACCCAAAGACCCGGCACCAGGCCTTTGAGGTGGGCCTGAACCGTCACGGTATTCGTTTGAGCAACGCTAATGAACGGTCCCATACAAAGGATGAAGAGAAGCCATTTCGAACACCGGAGTGTATCGAATCCGAACACATTCGGAGATTTCGGGGTTGGTATCGGGTTCAAGGTCAAATAATTATAAACTGCGCATTTTTTTTGACGCTGGGAGGGATATGCTAAGAAACTACCTCAAGCTGACGTGGAGGAACCTTTCCAAAAATAAGGCATTTTCCTTCATCAATATAGCAGGCCTCGCCATAGGCATGGGGGCTTGCATCCTGATCCTGGAATACGTCAGCTTCGAGCTGAGTTACGATCAGTTCAATTCCAAAACGGGCGACATCTACCGAGTGTACAACGACCGTTACCAGAATGGAAAGTTGGTTCAGCACGGCACGATCACTTACTCTGCGGTAAGTCCTGATATGCAAACGGATTTCCCCGAGGTGGTCAACCACACCCGCATGGTCCCCAATGGTGGTCAAATCCTGATCAACGGGGATCAGCGGATAGAGGTCCAGGATGCGATGAATGTCGAACCCTCGTTCTTCCAGATGTTCGATTACCCCCTCGTTGCTCAGGAAAAACCCGTTTTACTGAATACGCCGAATGAGGTCGTCTTGTCTGAAAGCGTGGCCAGGAATATATTCAGGTATAACGGGAGCGATCTACGGTCTCTGCTTGGTCGCCTGGTAACGATTTCCCGGGATTCCCTGCCTTACAAGGTTACGGCCATCATGGCGGACATTCCCGAAAATTCGCACTTGCGTTTTTCGATGTTGATGCCCTACATGAGCCTGAACGATATCTATCATTGGAGGGAATCGGTCCATGATTATACCGATTCGGATTTTTGGCATTATATCCAGCTCAGGCACGGGACCGACTACAAGGCCTTCGAGAAAAAGCTGGCTGCTTTCAGCGACCGGCATCTCCAGGGCAACAAAGTGTCGGGCAGCGTGGAGAAATTCTATTTGCAACCTTTGTCAAAGGCGCATCTTTATTCCGATTTTGAATACGAGATCGGGAAAACGGCCAGCGCCACGGTGGTTTGGGGGTTGTTGATCATTGCCTTGTTCATCATAGGGATCGCCTGGGTGAATTATATCAACCTTTCCACGGCGCGCTCCGTTGAAAGGGCGCGTGAAGTGGGTATCAGGAAGGTCACGGGGGCAACGCGGGGGCAACGCGGGGGCAACTGATCCGGCAGTTTCTCGCGGAGGCGGTGGTTTTGAATATTATCGCCCTCCTCATTGCACTGGTGGGGGTCTTATTGTTGCAGTCAGGGTTTAATCATCTGGTGGGCTTCGATTTATCTGTATCATACTTGTTTCATAAGGGATTGGATGGATATACGATCACTATCGGATTGATAGCCCTGATTGTCGTGGGAATACTTGCTTCGG
>Ga0206875_1165_pt1 | contig 15770 bp, 13 predicted proteins | sample Alteio_BWOrgCont_9_FD_152616 | JGI IMG/M metagenome (GOLD analysis project Ga0206875, IMG submission 152616) | Enriched cells from forest soil in Barre Woods Harvard Forest LTER site, Petersham, Massachusetts, United States -... | ecosystem: Environmental > Terrestrial > Soil > Temperate forest > O... | reverse complement strand
CCAATTCATTTTCGCCCGGATGCACCGCCGCGGTGATGTCGGCGCGGTAGGGCGGACACCAGACGATGCCGCAGGATTTTCCGTTGACCTTGATGGCGGCCAATTCGCGCAAATCGCCCAGGTCCAAGAGTAATTTTTTGTCGGACCGCTCCGGCGCGGTGAAGGTCTTCCGATAACCGGCCGTGCCGGAATAATAACGGATGCCCGGTTCCGTCCGCGCGGTCCAGTGGTCGAGATTTTCGAACTCAACGGATTTCGGGCCGCCCCATTTTGGATCGAACGAAACTTTCCACGGGCCGGAAATTTGTCCGGCAGGTTCGAGGCTGGGCGCATTGCCGGTCGCAGTCGCCGGATGGCTGGCTGCCGATTCGCGAAATATCACAAACATCGAGCCGCACGGATTTAAATCGAGCGGCAGGTGGGTGCTGCCGCCCGTTTGCGAATAGGCGCGGGCGAAGGTGTGTTGGCCGCTGACCGCGTCCCATAATTCCGGCGCCTTCCCCTGCACGCGGAATGTGGCATCGAGCGAAACGGCGTTGCTGGCGCGATTGGCCACAAAATAAATCTCCGCGTCGGGCGCGGTGCGATGAATGTAATCGATGTCCGCATCGCGATTGTCGGAAGTCCACGCAAAATCCGGTTGGACGCCTTTCTCATGCAACACGTCCCGCGCCGTGGTGTCGCTGCGAACGCGCCCGTTCCACAATTCGCCCGCGATGAATTTGACTTCCTCATCGCAACGCGGGTAATCGGTCAGGCCGCTGGCTTCGGTGGGCTTGGGCCCGATGATGGTCGCGCCCGCGTTGGCCAGCTCGCGCAACTTCCGCAAGACCGGCAGCGAAATAGTGGTGCGATCGGCCAGCACGAGCAGGCGATAGCTGGTGCCTTCGGGCAGCACTAGCCGGCCTTCCCGCACGGACACGCGTTCCAGCAACGCTTCCTCGTTGATGACATCGTAATCGTAGCCGGGCAAAATCTTGGCGGGGTCGGATTTTTTCAACTGGGCGAAATTCGGTGCGCCATCGCCGTAATAATAGAGCACGTCGGAGCAGGGCAGGCCTTGTTCGAGCAGGGTCTGGCAACGGTTGATGTAACTGAAGAAGGCTTGCGATTCCGGCCACCACGTCACCTTGGGATTGAGGTGGGTCCCGGCGAAATATTGTTGACCAGGGACGCCGGTGTTTTCCGGCGAACAAACAAAAGCGTGCCAGACCACGACGTTCAAGCCTTCGCAGAGCGCCTTGTCAAAGGTCGGCTTGAGATTGGACCAGATCGATTCCTGCCAGTGCGGGCCGAGGTCGGTAAAGGCCTCGGCAAAGACCATCTTGCGCCCGTAAGTATGGGCGGCGCTGGCCGGTTGTTTGACAAAGAAACGATTGTCATCGCCCACCCGGTGCGTGGTGGCCCAGGCCCAAAATTCGCTCATCGGGACGTCGTCCCAACCGAGGCAGCGCTGCGCGTCGATGGGCAATGCGTGGGGCCCACCGGACTCAGGATGAATCTCCAGGCCGTGCTTGTGCGCGCCCTCGCGGAACGGGCGGTAATGATGGTCGATGGCGAGGTCGCCCACGGTCTGCCGGTAATCGGCCAGGAAACGGTCCGTTTGATCGCGAGTATTGACAATGCGCCCGGCCAGGGCCGGCAGCCACGGCAGCATGTCGTAACCGCGCCGATTTTGAAATTCCTGGCGCAAGGCCGGCGTCCAGTTGACCAGTTCGGTCTCCCAACTATCGGTATAAAGATATTTGAGCGTGCCGCCGGCCAGCGGACCCGCGTCGGCAATCAGCGGTTCGACAATCTGATTCCAGTAACGGTCGAACGCGCCGTCGTCGAGAACATCGAGCGCAAAGCCGCCCCCGCCCTGGCTGCTCGTTGATGTGTGCGCGTGATCCGCCACCGTGTAACCAAAGCGCAGGATTTCCCAATCGCCGGGTGGCACGTCCCAATTCAAAATCCCGTCGGAACTCAGCTTGTCCGACAAGTTCGTCACGCCCGTTGTATCGAGATCCTGTTCGCCGGCGGTCGCGGGATATTCCAAAAACAACGGGGCCGGGCTGGGAGTGGACATTCCGCCGATTGGTTTGAGCAACGCCTTCTCTTCGTAATTGCGCAGCGGCTTTTTCGGCGGCGCGTTGGTGCGGATCGGATAAGCCACGACATAAGAATCGCGGTAAAAATTCTCGCGGTGCGCGGGCTTGGGGATCGGTTGAGAACAATGCGTGGGGCCGATCACATTCATTTCCGACCAGACAAATTTTTTCGAGGCATCGGCCACCGGCACAGTTGGGCCGCCCAGGTTCCAACCGCTCTGAATGGTCAGGCTGATTTCCAGGTCGAGGCGCTTGGCCTCGCGCAACGTGTGCTTGTAAAGTTCGCGCCAGCGATCGCTGAAAAAAGTCGGCCCGTGCGGCGCCGGGGTGTTGCCGTCCTGATCCGAGCCGTTGGCGTCCATAATGACCGCGCCGCTGAAACCCTTGGCCTTCATTTGCTCCAAATCGCGCGTGATGGAGGCCTCCGTGACGTTGCCGTTGAGCCACCACCAATAGGCCCGCAACCGCGCGTTGGACGGCGGATAATTCCAGACCTCTTCCAACGACGTTTGCGCGCGCCCGCACAGGGCGGCAACAACGAGAGCGAGTGTCAATAATAGTTTAAAAAATGGGTGATTGCGATGCATCTCGGGCTTCATCTCATAATTGGGAATGGGGCGCGTGGCAAGGGATTTGGGCCGGCTCGCGTGGGCGGAAATCAGTTCGGCGCCGGAGCGGCCCTGGGACATGCGACGATTGAAACCAAGGAAATGACTCCGGCCAGCAATATAACGAAGGCAAAGACGATTGTCGGAGCCGCAAACCAGAGGTTTGAAAACGGCCAAAGCTCGGTGAACTGAAGAAACGGTTCCACAAGTAGAGGGCAGGTGATGGCCAGAATCCCGAGTGTCCAGACCCACCGCAGCGCGGGTTGCCAGCGTCGTTCTCCCAGCCAGCGTTCCAACAAAATGAAAAACGGTTGGACCACGAAAAAAAGTCCGAACTCGAGCGAGAGCGGCCAGCTTCCCAACCAGACGTAGGCGAGCAACGCATGGCAAAAGCCGCTGCAAATGAACGTCGCGAATAACCCAGCAATCGCGTTGCTTCGCGCGAACGGCGCGAAGCACCAGCGACGATAGCAGTGTTCTGCGACGAGAGTATTCCAGCGCGTGGCCCAGAATTCGCCGACCGACCGGGCCCGCCAGGGCGACCGCATCACCGTTGGGTTCACGACGCCCATTGTCCCGCCCACGAGCGCAACCGCCGCAGAAATCATTTCCGCCAGGGCGAGCAACGTCACACCGCCGAAAAACCATCGCCCCGCCGACCAATATCCTTTGTGCGGAAACTTTTCCGCTACCACAAAGGCGACGCCCATGATGACCGTGGAAAGGCAGAGTTGCAGGAACGGTTGAACCTGAAAATCACGGGGACACCGCTGAACAGTACGCGGGCGCGGTCCGTGAAACGGCCTCCATCTCCATGGCATGACCCAAGCTACGCTTTTGCCGTGGTAAAAGCGAGGCCGGCCAGTTTCATATATTCACTCGACGATTTGTTTGATTGGTCCCCTCATTTGCAGAAAGTTCCGCATCACAGACCACGGCATGTCCACTTCGAAGAAGCCTTCCGCATAAGAGCCTGCTTCATAAGGCGAAAAATAAATTTGAAGGCCCGAGTCTAAAACGGTAAAGGTCAACCGATTCGGGGAAAGTTCTTTCACCTTGCCGTCCACCACGGATGACGCCTGCTGTTTTCGCAGTTCAGCGATGCAGTAGTCAGACAGTTTTTTCTCCCATCCGCTGCCCGCCAAAAACAAATCCGCCAGCTCAATTTTCTTTGCCTGCCCATTATCCGCGATAAAATTAAGTCCGTAGCAACCGTGCATCCCATGAGCCCCGCCACTGAACTCATAACAGTAAACTGAAGCGCTAATAATATCCCTCTTGCAACAGGCGATGGATATATCCTCCGTGTCCTTGCAATTCACGCTGGTTTCTGAAGATGAAAGGTCGGAGATGAAGGACGCGCATTCCTTTTCGCAGGGTTCACGGAGCTTTGCGTTCACCGCCGCGTAAAACGGCGATGAGTTTTGGAAAACCGGATAATGAGCCAGATAGATCGCGCTAAACTTGCCCTCCCTGGTTTCGCGGCGCAATTCCTTAAACTCAGCCACTCGAATGAGTTTAAAAGCGACGACATTGGTTTGATTGGCCATTGTCCAGATTCCTCGAAAGGTGTGCGAGTGGTTTTCAAGTCGGCCGTCAATCGCCGCCAAAGCTGTCTCTGTGCGGTCGTCAGGTCCGTTGTTTGTGGAAGCCAAAACTCCAAGGCGCAGATTTCCATCGGCGTCCTCTGTGCCGATCACCCTTGTTGACCCTCCAATTTCACCCAGCAAACAGGAACCGCCGACGCTCGATGGACTGTGGAACTCCGTATTCGTCGATAAATTCACGACAACCGAGCCAACACCCCTGATTCTTCCGATGAATATGCCCTCCCGCCGCACACCGCCACGTTGGGCGGCAGAGCGGCCGGAGATTGAGCTTCGTTAGACCAGCTTGGCGGCAGTAACCACCATGAAACGAAACAGACGCCGTTTGCCTGTCCCGCAGCACGAGTTTGGCTTTACGCCGGACACGTTCAACCTGATTCAGGAATCGGGAATTGACGGCGAACGGCTGGCCCGCGAACGCGCCGAGGCGGATAACGCCCGGCGTATCGCGCAGGCAGCGCAGGCGGCTCTGTTTTCCACCACTCACAAAGACCATGAATAATCACCCTTTCGGCGAAATCGTTTACAGCTACACCCGCGCACAAGCCGTTGCCGACGGCTTTCAAGTGGAAGTGACCAAGACCGCACAGGAAGCCGGAATCCGTTTTCCGGTTTTTATCACCCGCACCGCGTTTGACGCTTATGTGACCGTCCCGCCCGACGTGACCGGCCAGGACGAAGCCGGGCGGCTTTGGGATGTTGTCTGGATGTTGCGCTTTGCCATCCGCAAGGCGCAGCCCGGACAGGCTCGTTTGCCGTTTGCACTCTATGTCCGCAACGACAACCGCGCCCCGCGCCTCATCAAACTGATTGCCATGTGCGGCCCTCTCGACATGGACGCGCCAGAACCGGCCATCACGGTAATGATGCCGGACGAGGATTGACCGTCCGAACCCACCACGCGCCCGGCTGGACTGGAAACGGTTCAGCCGCTTTTGCTTTGTTGGGGACTCCGCTGCCGTCCCCAAACCCCGCCGCCAGAGGCACGGCCTCTGGACACGCTCGCACGCTGCGCTGGCTTTAACGCTTCGCGCCCTTTCCGTCAGGGCGGAAAGGAAAGTGAGGCGAAACCAACTTGTCGGGCGTTGCCTAATCTGCGATAAATGCCGAGCGCGTATATAAATGACGAACTCAAGGATGACGTAAAATGAATCGGTTGGAAATGGCTGAACAGATTTTGCAGCATGTGCCTGTTCTCGCGGAGCATGATAAAACCCATTGGCAAGAGGCGGAAAAGCTCCGAGAAAGATTCGTGGCTGAGTATCCCGTTGGGAAAATTCCCGATTTGAGGCTCGACGAATTTGTGATTGGCAAGGGGGCCGAAAACCGCTCGTTTTGTTACCGACTCGAACGCGAAATGGACGCGCTCGGACGTATTCTAGGCGCGAGGGCCGACAAATTTGGCGTTTATTATGGGAGAACCAAAACTGATGCTTCGGACAAATATCGGTTTGCCTCACATTGGGGCGGCACACATGAAGAAGCATTCGCGGCAGTCAAGCAGGCCATCGTAACACTTCTCCAAGCTGGCTCAAATGACGACTTGGAAGCAATCGTGGAAAATCGGCTTTCACCGATGTTCAAGGGCAAACTTCTATTCATTTACAATCCCGAGAAATACGCGCCGATTTATTCCGAAAGGCATCTGAAGTTTTTCGTTGCTCATTTAGATTTGAATGGATCGTTCCATTGCGGTGCGGATATGCAACGGGCGCTGATGGATTATAGGGCTACATGGCCGGGACTTCTGGATCAGCCCGCCGCACTCTATATGCGATTTCTTTACGACGTGTTTGGTCATCCACCAGACGACGATTCATCTGACGACGGCGCTCCTGCCAGTTTGCCTTTGCTGGATGACGCCGTGAAAGGTTCGCAGTTTATTACCGAGATGCCTCCTTTTTCATCAGAAAAAAAGGGGGGTTCAGGAGGTCATGGAAAAACAGATTTTGAAAAACGCGCCAAGCGATTGAGACGCGTTGGTGATCGCGGAGAGGCTATTGTATTGGCCTTGGAAAAACAGCGTTTGATACAAGCAGAGCGAACTGATCTTGCAGGCCGCGTTAAGCAAATATCGCAAGAAGAAGATGGGGCGGGCTTTGACATTCTTTCGTATGAAGAGGATGGAACGGAACGACAAATCGAAGTAAAAGCGACAAGTGCGGCAAATCTGGCTGACGGTTTTTACATTAGCAGCAATGAACTGGAAAAATCTGCCATACTGCAAAATTATCACATTTACCTCGTTTTCTCGGCCATGAGCGAAACGCCAAAGATTTTTCAGATGAAACACCCAGCACTAAAAAGCGATGCATTTGTGCTCGTTCCCATGATTTACAACGTAATGCCGAAGGCCAACTGTCAGCGAAACTGTCAGTGAAAGCACTGAAAAGTTCTGAAAAATAGTGGCGAGTTTTGGCGAATAGTCCTTGATTTTACAGGGGTTTATGCGATTATATTGGCATCTGAATCGGTGACTTAGTCCGATTCCGACCCTCGCCTCCAAGTTTTGATGCGTGTGCATCCAGGCGTTACGCTGGGCGAAATGGCCACGGTCAGAATTTACGCGCTGCCATGATGGACGCTGGATGAACCTTGAATCTGCGACTAGCCTTGACGTGAAAGCGTGTAATTGCAATCGTCACAATTGCGCGAATGAAAGCGGTAAGGAAAAAACCTGCGAAGTCGTTAGAACATCAGGTCCGCGATGAGTGTGGCCAGGCTTGCGCCAATCCGCGGATTTTCCGTCAACATGGTTGCCGATTTGCAGGCCGGTCCAGCCGGCTGGGAAAAAAACTAAAAACGATAGTGCCACAACCAACAACATTCCAACCGCGCTGGTTGGTTGGGCTTTTCCGCCGGCGGATTTAGAAGCAGAGATCAGATAGTGCAAATTCCAGACAGAATTCAGCGCCAGAGCAACCGCCGGAAAGGCCAGCAACTGAAATAGCATCATAAACCAGCTAACCTCGGTGAAAATCATCAACGCCACCATGCCCATCGCCTGAAACGCAAGACAACAGATGGTCGGCACCGCAATCTCCGCCAGCGCCAGAGTGAATGCCGAAACCGGCAACGTGCGAAAGTTCAGAAGGTGGTGACCGTCGGCTCGAAAATCGAACGGAAACGTCCGTTGTAGAAGAAATCCAAGAAAGAACAGCAGTCCGATTATGGCGTCACCGATGCGCGGTCCATCCGGACCGAGAGTAACCCCCGTACTATGTGCCAACCAAAGTAACGCAGCGAGAAACCCGGTATAGACCAATGTGAACGCGAAAGCCAAAACCAATTCCCGTTTCGATCGTCGGGCGATGACTATGTTTTTCCAGAGAATAGCGCCGACACCACGAAACATTGCAAGTTTTGGGAGTGGCAACGATTGCGCCTGTGTTTGCTCGCTGATCACTGCCCGACGACCTTGTTGAATGCGAAGACGTCTTTCCGTCAAGCGGATCGTGGTTGCCAGCGAGGTTTCAAAAAAGTTTTCTTTGAGTCTTAATAACATCCATAGACTCAAAAGGGCGCCAGTGGCAAAAGCGCCAGTGTAAAAGATCGGTTGCCACAGGTTGTTGGGGACCGAAAAAAAATGAGGCTTGATCAGATCCAACGCCCATAAATGAATTGGGGTTTCGGTGCCGACACTGGACAGCGTCCCCGCCGGGTAAAAAAAGATTGGAAACCACGACGACATCGCAATGGAGGGAATAATCCGCAGGTCCCATTCCGTGCGGAAGTAAACAACGGTTATAACGAAATAGACACCCAGCATCATCCAGCGAACGCGATAATGCACCCGCTCCGAAAGTCTGCCGGCGAAAATCGATGCTGCCATTCTCAGGTGAAAACAAGCGACCTGGAAAAAGATGAAGCAGAGGGTTGTCAGGAACGGATGCGCAAGATGTCGCCAAAACAGTCCGCAAAAGACTATTGCTTCAACAATCGCGAAGAGATAGTTCGGCCACAAACGATAAAAAATAATTTCCTTCTGTCCAAATGGGCCGGTGAACAAAAACTCGATGTCCGGCGGTTCAAAGGTTAGTCCGCGCTGCAAAAACCCCTTAAAAAGCGAGCCCCCTAACATCACCAGCATCAGGCCAATGACGGATCTGCGTTGGACCAGATGGGTGAAAATGACGTGGTCATTATGATAAAATAAAAAACCGACAAAACTCGCCACTGCTGCAAATCCAACGAGCGTGGCCGGCCGCCACAGGCTCTGGCAAATCTGGATCGTTTTGCGTTTCAGCAGCGTGAACCAGAGATAAACCAGGGCGCGGTTCATGGGACGTTTGCGCCCGGAGGCAGAACATTCGCCTTTTCCGTAATGGCGAAGAATACGTCCTCAAGTGTCGCATTGGTGTGAACTGTAGCCAGGTTGCGGATCTCTTCGAGTGAGCCGAAAGCCACCTTCTGGCCGCGGTGCAAAATTAATACCTGGTCGCAAAGCGCCTCGACCAGTACCAATAGATGTGACGACAACAGAAATGCTGTCCCCGCGGTTGCACGCCGTCGAATGGACTCCTTGATATTGCGAATGCCTCGCGGATCGAGACCCGTCAACGGTTCGTCCAGAATGATAGCCCGCGGTTCGCGCAAAAAGGCGCAGGCCAACGACAACTTTTGTAACATTCCGCGTGATAGGCTGGAGGCGAGTTTGTCTTTCTTATCCGCCAATTCCAGTTCATCCAGGAGCGCGGCGTATTTCGTCTCTGCGTTTTCGACGTGATATGCAAGTGCTACAAAATGCAAGTGTTCGGTAACGGTGAGTAAATCGTAAGGATGAATCGTGTCCGGAATATAGGCAAATTGCCTTTTTGCGGCCACAGGTTCCTTTTCAATATCAAATCCGTCGATCCGGATCGTTCCTGTCGTCGGACGCAAAATGCCCGTAATAGCTCGCAAAGTTGAGGTTTTACCTGCGCCATTGGCGCCAACCAGACCGACGATTTCGCCCGTTCGCACCGCAAAACCAAGATTGCTCACGGCTGAGAACTCGCCGTAACTTTTGCCAAAGTCTCGCACTTCAATAGCAAAAGCGTCCCTTTGATTCATATTTGCAAACTTAATTAATGGCATTTCCAAATTGTGCTCACTGTTTGAACAAGACAACATCCTTCGCAAGTCAACCAAGACGGCATCGGCCATTGTTCCAATAAATACTGATGTAACTGAAAATCGGCAGCGCCAATCCCGACCGTGGCGGGCCATCGCCGGTCACGGACCTGGCTCTTGCTGACCCGCCAGAATCAGGTCGAGACCTCTGCAAAACATAACTTGCGGCGATGTATTTGACATTTTTGCATTTCATGACCGCTGAGACGTGCCGTGGGCCGCGCTCATCGGCGCGTTGGCGAGTGACTCGGTCCAGCTTGCGGCGTCCTTTTTCACGTCGTCCTCAAATTTGCCAGCCGTTTCAAGTTCCAACAGATGCATTTGAACTGCAGTTCCAGCCGGTTCGGTTCCCGGCCGACATAGCGCACCCGCCGGTAGCCCGCGCTGCGTTTCCACCAGCCAAAGATTTTCTCGATCCCGCACCGGAGGGAACTCAACAGCGCGTTCATCCGCAGGTTCGATGGGGTAAGTTTTTCGCCCCGGCTGGGTTTGCGCAGGATGCCGTTGGCAATCCCATGCTCTCCGCACCACCGGCTGCGGGCCTGGCTCCAGTAGGCTTTGTCGGCCAGGACCATTTCCTCGTCACCGCGCACGACGGTGTCAAACTCCCGGCTGTCGTGGACGCTGGCCGAGGTCAGCGTGGCCTGCCGGATCAGAGTGTTGCTTTCGTCCACGGCCAGATGGGCTTTGTAGCCGTAGTGAGGCTGGCCGCCCTTGATGGTGTAGCCGGCGTCGCCGTCACCGCCGTCTTTGTCCTGCTTGGCCGGGGCACGGCGGGCCGCCTGCAACAAGGTGGCATCAACCAAGGTGCAGGTTTTCAAGATCAACTCTTTTTCTTCCAGTTGGTGGTTGACCAACTGGAGCAGTTTTTCCTGCTGGCCATATTGCAGGAGGCGCTGGCGAAAACGCACCAAAGTGGTTTCATCGGGCACTTTGTCCTGCAACCCCAGCCCAACGAACCGGCGCCAGGACAAGCGGTCGGCCACCATCTCCTCGCATTGGGGATCGGACAGGCCGTAGCAATGTTGCAGCAAACTCATTTTGAAGAGAACCAGGGGCGGATGGGGCGGATGACCCGTCCTGGCCGGATACATTTTGTGCAAGGCTGCTTCAATGGGCTTCCAGTCCATCGCGCGGTCCAGCTTTTCCAGAAAATCGTTGGCCACGGTCGCGGGCATAAGGCTGTCCAAAAGTCCGAGCTGGGGATTGGTCGTCGTCTTCATGCTCCTTTGACTGTCAATCAAATTATATATTCAAAGGACTTTTGCAGAGGTCTCAGGTCGTGAAACTTCCATTCGTTTCCCACTTTCCGCAAAACGAACTTTCGCGCGGTGCCTTCGCCATCAAATGACAAATTGATGGTCGTTTCATCCGGAGAGGTCGTTTTTTGGTCAAGAATATGAAAACCGGAAGCGGACGACATCAGCATATCTGCCATTGCCTTGATTTGCTCTTTCTGCTGTGCCTCGGACAACCCGTGCTTTTGCCACTCGCTTTCCAACTGAGCGATGGCTTCCGGCGTGCAACTCTGTCGCCATCCAGTGAAGTCGCCGCTGTTCATGGCCGCCAGCAGGCTTTTCATGCTCGACTCCGGATCCGAATATCCCGCGTAAGCTAATTGATCCTTGCGCCAATAGTTCGGCGCCGACTGCGCCTCGGTCAATTGTCTTTCCGCCTTCGCCTCGATTGCGCGGAGCTGCGCGTTGGTTTCCTGGAGTTGAACTTTGACTGTTCCGCTCTGGCGAAGTTGTCCGACTTCATTCCGCAACCTCAGTAATTCTGTGAGCTGCTCTTTCGAGAGTGTTTGGGAGCTTTCTACCCGGGAGATCAGATTGGAGAGTCGCTCATTCTCGGCGGATATTTGCATCAACTGCCTGGATTGCTGACTCATCCTCTCGTTTTGTTCGCTCACACGCGCGTGGGCGTGGCGTTGAATCGCGAGGCAAATCGTGGCGCTGGCAAAAGCCATCGCCGCAACGACCCCGAATCGGAATTTGTTCATAACCGGATTCTCTCTTTCGTTACTTGTTGGCCGGTGAGGAAATCATATGTGCTTTTTCGTAGTCATCGAAATTATTGCTCGATTCGTGATGGATCTCGGAATGACCGTCCGCGAAGGTATAAGTCTTAATCCATCGTCCCGGTGGATCCGAACTTTCTCCGGCGTTTTGCGCCTCCTTTTCCCGAAGCACTATGATGTCTTGTGGTTTTTCGAGAGAAGAAATTTTTCCCGCGAAAACAATTTCAAATTGATCAGGCGTCACGGCGGACTGCCTTTTGACCTGGTCAGGCATAAAGGCAGCGGCGTCTTCAAAATTCGTCGGGAATTGTCCGTCGTGTTTTGCGGCATATTGGTAAAAACCGATGACCGAATTTTTCCCGTAATTCATCTTGGCCATGGCCTCCTCTTTGATTTGCAGGGGCGTTTTCGGCTTGTCCTGGCCCGTTTTCGCCTTGAGTTGCCGGTTTTCCTGCTGCAATTGCGCCACCTCCTGCGCCTGTTGCCGCAACGGCCCGATCTCGGCGCGCAGTTTTTGCAAGTCAGCTATCTGTTCCTTCGAGAGCGAACTGTTCGCGGCCAGATTCGAAAGGCGATCGTTTTCCGTTTTCTGTGCCGCCAATTGTGCCGCCTGCCCGCGCAATGTTTCGTCGCCGTCGCGTAGTCGCGCCTGCGCCTGATGCTGAATCAACAGCGGAACGACCACGCTGGCGGCCACTACCGCCGTCACGACGGCTGTTTTGGCTTTTGTCCATGCCATGGTTTTCAATGCTCCTTTGATGACGGTTAAGGTTGAAGCGGAAGTCGTCGCGCCTTTGGTAATCGCCGCGAAAGTCACAGATTTTGCCAGCGCCACCGGCGCAGCTTGAACGGAGTTCGCAGAAATCGTTGCCGTCAAAACTGCGGCCGGAACAACGATGCCGCGCTTGGTAAAGAATAATCGCAATTTCTCCACTGCGCGATTCACCCGTTTCTTGGCCGTTTCTTCATTCGCACCCAAAGCCACCGCGATTTCTCTCATGCTCTTATCGTCATAAAATCGCAGCACGATGGCATGGTGATCCGTTTCGTTTAACCCGGCCATCGCTGCGTCCAGCAGCGGTGCGACTTGCGGCCAGACATCAGCTTCAGTTTCATTCAACAAAGTTTGCATGTGAGCCTCCTGTTCGCGACGGGCACGCCGAATTTCGCTGCGGATAAAAGTCACCGCCGTCAATTGTGCCGTTCGGCACAACCAGCCGGAAAGGATGACCGATTTGGACAAATCGCGGGATTTTCTCGCCAGAATGACGAAGACGGCCTGCGTGATCTCTTCGGCTTGATGCGGATTGCGGGTCTGGCGCAACGCGATGGAATAGACCTTGTTGACATGCCGCGTGACGAGCGCGGCAAACGCTTCCTCGGAATCGTTCCTGACGTATTCGCGCAGCAAGGCGTTGTCATCCAGTTCCTGCATACTCTTAAATGCCGCCGGACAAGAAAAAGGGACAATTATTGTTGAGTTATCTGTCCATAATGCCGGCTGGCGAATTCAGTTTATTGCCACCATGCCCCGCGAGAAAGTTAATTTTAGGACGCGCGCGGCCAGATGCACCGTCAAATTCTTCTCATGCGCGTATCGCGCATTGTTCATTGACACCTTAAAAGCCGGTCGAGAAATCACTGTCTGTAGGACTGTCAGTGAAAGGCCGTTCGAGTAGTGAAAAATAGTGGCGAGTTAGAGCGAATTCCCCTTGATTTTACAGGGGATTTTGCTATTTTATGGGTGTTCTGAATCGGATTCTCTTTCCATTCAATGTATCCAGGTTTTATCTTCCGCCGACTTCGTCTGCGTCGTCTCTACCTTCAAATCCTCAAACACCGTCCGAAAATCAACTAGCGGCATCACAAATTTTCCGCCGACCGTCTTGTATCCATTTTTACGACCCTCCGCACCCTCAGGCATAAAATCAATCGCCAGCGGATTCCAAAGCGAAATCACGTCCGCCGTTGTGTCATAATCCAGCACCGCATACGCGTGATGCTCCACGATCCCCGGCACCGAACTCTCCACCACGTCCGCCGTCATCGGATGCCGCCCCGCCATGCCCCGCTGCAGCGCGGCTCGCAATTCATTCAATGCCGTCACTTTGCCATCGCTGCCGCCGAGATCATACCGCATCGCCCGATGTCCCGTCATCGCCTCCAGCGTGATGTCATGCGGGATTGGCCCGTCGATCACATCGCACGGATCAATCTCCGAATTGATTTTGCCTTCCATCCGCAACATCTTTCGGACGCCCCATCCCTTTTCCAACATACGCAGCCAAAGCCCATTGTCTGCGGACGCCCCCGGCATTGCCAACTCTCCCTCCGTCAAAACCGGCGTCGTCACCACCAGCCCGTCCGGAAACCGCACGCTAAAATTGGTTGCTCCCGCCACCGCTTCGATCATCCCGGAAATCCGTTTCGGATCACGCGCCGCCACCGCCGCCACCGCCGCGATCAGATAACAATCCCCATGATACGATTGCTTGAAGCCAAACAAAGCAGGACCCTCTGCTAAAAAAACGGGCTGGCCCTTCGTCTCCTCGATCCGTTTCTGCGAAGCCTTGAAAATCGACGCCAATTTCTTCATGGCCGTTTCATGCCCTTGAAAAAATTCTCGTCCCACCCCATGAGAAAGCCGCCCTTGGGGTGAGTCTAACAACCACTTCAAGGTCGCGACCGCTGCCGCCGCGTCCCCCTTTACACTGGGATTCTGCAATGCTTGATTCATTTCCACAGCTTCCAACCGACCATTGCCATTCACGTCCCACGCTGAAAAATTCGTCAACACCGTCACCACAAACCGGTCAGGATTCGAGTTCGTTTGCGCTTCCGCCGTCGAGCCCATCGCCAGCAACAAAACCAGCAATCGCAAGTTTTCTACGCCGAAGGATAATAAATGATGGGCTTTCCGCATTTTGTGTAAGACAACGTTACCGATGCTCCGAATCTTTCGCCAGTTTGGAAACGCGTGGAATTGTAACGCAATAACCCGGTCATTCTCCGATTTTCCCTGGCAGAGGAAGCTTTCCGTTGACATTGGCGCCTTGCCGCCCATCGCGGCGGCAGAGAGCGACAGAAGCACAGTCTAAAATTCAACGCGCGTTTCGCGCAGGGTTATTTGATACCATAAAGGCCAGTCCGAAATCCTATTCGTTTGTGCGCCATGCGACTTCACAGGCAAGGTATTCGGCGATAACAATCCGAATTACCAAACTGCCCATATCGCCAATTGCAAGATAACGGTAATACTTGTCCTGAACGTCAACCCAGTCGTTGAGTAGGAATCCCATTTGCGACTCCTCCCCGCTCTGCGACCGAACAACCAGTTGCGTCACCAACATCCGCTGAAGCCCCCTCGAGCCAGCCTCGCCAAACATTTCTTGCACATGTGCGGCGCCAAACGATTCTCGCACCTCTTTTGACATCGAACCAAGAGGCCCACACCAGAAATGATCCGGCGCTCTGCGGCACGGCTGACTTAGTTCAAATGCGGCGTGACCGCGTGCAAGTTTAAGCATCACGTTCTTCATCCGGTCTGTCTCAACCGCAAATTCAATTCGGCCATCAACCTCTTTCCGCGCAGCATTGATTCGTGCCTGTAACGCGGGAGACCGACGCAGTGCTCTGGCGACTCCGCTTCGCTTGATGCCGTCCGGTTTTGCGGAGCCTGCGAGTACTGATTCAATGAGGCAGACGACGTATTCCTCATCCTTGGAAAATCCCTGGTTACACTCTCCGCAGCAATCGACAACGGGCAAGTTTTCCGGGTATGGCGGTTCCAGTAGGATTCGTGACGGCACATGATCTCGCGTCTCCGCTAAGCCTCCGCAATAGATACAACCATTAATTAGCCGGTCGTCAGCAAGGTTTTTGAGCTGGTCCATAAGTAACACTGCGAGTTACAGGGTTGGCTGATTTCTACAAAAATCGCGAGGATTTTCCAATGATATTCCGGATCGACTGCAACCGACGGCTGTCAATGAAACTTTCAGTGAAGGCACTGAAAAAGCAGTGAAGAATTCTGGCGAGAAAACGCGAATAGTTTTCGATTTTACAGGGGATTTTGCTCTTTTGTGGGTGTTCTGAATCGGTGATTCAGTCCAATTCCGACCCTTGCCTCATTGGAAGGATTCGCCTAATACGAGGTTTCGATTCCTTTCACCCGTTCCATTAATTATCACGTGATCTTTCTTCGTAGCCTCGCGCAAACCCAAAATCACTCGCTCCGAACGGCTAAAGTTTTTCTTAAAACGCTCTGATCCGCCATTTTTGGGCCTTGCTGGATTTCCATTTGGATTGGTCCACCGCGGCGCCATCCCGGCGA
>Ga0206875_1164_pt1 | contig 15797 bp, 20 predicted proteins | sample Alteio_BWOrgCont_9_FD_152616 | JGI IMG/M metagenome (GOLD analysis project Ga0206875, IMG submission 152616) | Enriched cells from forest soil in Barre Woods Harvard Forest LTER site, Petersham, Massachusetts, United States -... | ecosystem: Environmental > Terrestrial > Soil > Temperate forest > O... | reverse complement strand
CGTGCTCCCGTCGGCGTCGGTGACGACAACGCTGTAGGTGCCAACGTTTGTTGCGAGCACGTTTGTAACCGTATAACTTGTGCTGGTTGCGCCGCCGATGTTCGTTCCGTCGAACTGCCATTGATAACTCAGCCCGGTGGGGGCTTCGGCCCCCACGGTGAAGGTCGGGCTGAAGGCGGGCAGGGTCGCGATGTTCGCGGGCGGATTGGTGACGGCGGGGAAGGCTGTCCAATAGTGGTATCCAATACTGACCGGGCTGGCGCCTTCGGCCTGGTTGTTGGTCAGCACGGCATATTGGGCCAAACCAGCGGCCAGGGCCGAACGGCTGCCCGCGTTGATCAATTGCAAACCGGCCGGATAATAATACATGCCCAACGAACCTGGCTCATAGGCCGGACTGTTGGGCAGCACCACGTCGTTGACATTGGTCGGCAGCAGGTAATCGAAATTGGTGACGGACCCGTTGTTGGCGGTAACGTCCATCGGGTTGTCCGGCTGGCTGATGGTGGCCTGGTCAAATAGATTATCGCAGAAGGTCCATTTGCCTGCCGCCGTGTGATTGGCCGTCAGTGACCCGGCCTCGAACAGGTTGTTGTAAAAGTAGAGAGTATTCGAAGCATTGTCTTGCAATAGCAAGGCCACGCGTTGGAACAGGCAGTTCGTTACCTGCAAGTCCGGCTCCAATCCGTTGATGGCCCCGTTGTAAAACTGGCTGCTCCACAGCGGAATCGAATAGTTGGAAGATCCGTTCTCCGCGTTGAAGATGGTATCGCCCGCCAATGCCGAACAATTGACAAACTGCAACGTGATGTTGGTGGGGTTGTTGGTGGCCAGCAGGTCGGCGGTCCACGCGGCCGAACTCCAATTGGTGGTCGATTGTTCCTGCACCGTGTTGTAACGGAAAATGTTCACTGGATTCGTGGGCGCGCCCGCGCCGGTCAAGCCGGCCCCGCCATCGATGACGATGCCGTTGGTTGGCCCATACAGGCCCAGCGCAGTTCCAGCGGCAACTTCCACCGCGCAGTTCGTTATGTCAACTGACAGCGCATAATCGATCGGGTCATAATGATAGCCCAAGTCCGGCGCCCCATTGGTATCCCGCGCCACATAAGGTGAAAAGGTGACGCTGCTGCTGATGCTGCCGGAAAGGTTGGTGGGCGGCCAGGTGGTTTTGTTCTGCAAATCCGCCAAAAGGTTTGTGTCAATATTGGTGGTGCCTGCGCCGCGATTGGTGCTGCAATTGACAAGGTAGTAGCTGCCCGCGCCCACGGTTTGATAATAACCGGAACTGCTGGTATCCACCACTGTGTCTGTCAAAACGAACGGACTCAGATCTCCGCCGACACCGGTCAATATGGAGTTGGTGATCCCGCCACTGATAACTTCCGAATACAGCGGATCATAGGTTAGAATATTTGTGCAGGCATCAGCGGTTATATTCTCGCAATCCAATTCTATGCTTCCCGTGGCAAACGCGCTGACGATGGCCCCACACCTGCTCATCAGGGTGTTTTTAAAGGAGAAAAAACTGGCATTCAAGGAATACGCGTTGGTTTGGCATTCGAAAAACTGACAATCCTGAAAATAGGAATCTCCATTGTAAGCTTCCATAACCGTTCCGGCGTAGGAAAACCGGGCATCGTGGGCCATGATGCCATAATCGGTTTGAAAATAGGTGGCAATGCAAGTCGCGGGCGGCGTCCCTGTGCTCATGCAAATCCGGCTCCCCACCGTGTCGTCGTCCGATGAGGTGAAGATGGCCGGGCGATACGGCGCCGTGTCAAAAACAAAATGAATGGGTCCATCGCCATCCCTTTCCACGATCATCGCGTCCGTGGTATTGGTAAACTTCACCACCGTGCCACCTTCAAATATCGCCGCCCGATCAATGCCTACTGCGTCTGAGATGTAATAAGTGGTGTCACCTTGAAAGGTGATGTTGTTCGAGCCGCTCACGATATCGTAATCGATCAACAAACCCGCTTCGTTGCTCGCGGCTGCCGCCAACTTCACTGTGGCCTTTGATTTGACTGCGGATACCTTGCGCGGCTGGGGCGCATCCAGCGAGACGGTGCGCCGCACCTTGCTCTTGTCCGGGCGAATGGTGGACGACTGCAATGTTGACAGCGCGTTGGAGATCGCGCCGTAGGGAACTTCCTCGATCAGGAAATTGCGAGTGCCAATGGTCGTCCAATGCTTGATCACCGGCACTCCGCGCGTTGATCCGCCTTGGCCCGGAATCAGAAAAGCCCGGCCCCGGCCCATCCGCATGTCGCCAAAGTTCAGGATGCGTTCGTCCGGCAATTCGTTGGTCGTGACGTCACCGGCGTTGGTCGTAATCGCGGGCGCGGGCGGATTGAAAAACTCTGTCAACACTTGCAAGCGCGTCGTGGCCGGGTCCAGCCCAAACGCTGAGGGCGGCGGCGGCTGTTGTTGCAGCACCACGTCCTGGCTCATTCCCGCCTTGCGATACGTGTAACGCAAGTCCGCCGTCAAATTGCTGAAGGCATTGCTATAGACCAAAGTGCGGGCGTCGGCCAGCGCCGCGCTGCAATCCTGCAACTGCGCCAGCAACACATTGGAACCCGAAGCCGTGTCATAATAAGCCAGCCCATAAACCGTGGAGAGCAGATGCTGGTTGTCTGCTGTGGTCAAACTAACCGCGCCATTGGGCGTATTGGCATTAGCCATCCAATGCACCTGATAGCGGCCCTGATTGGCCTCGGCCCCGTCCGCCACCGCGTTGATTTGCTCCACCGTATCGACGTATTGCCCGTTTTGCAGATAACACAAACCCGTGGCCAGTTCCGTGTAAGACTCCGACCGGCTGCGCGCGACCCCGGCCGCGTTGGTGGTGATGACCGTCCGCTGCCAGACCCGATAATGATCCCCCCGCTGCACGCAGGAATAAGTGGATGCAGTTGTGGGGTTAGCAGAGACGACTTGATCCTGGGCCATGCCCCTGATTCCGAGCAGGATGGAAAATCCCGCAGCCAGGCAAACCGCGAAATTGCGGGAGTGGATGGTTTTCAAAACTGGAACTGCAATGGGCCAGCCCATAAAGCCGAGAATAAGAGTCCTTTATATTCCTTGCAAGGGTAATCTTGTCAAAACGGGAGAGGTTTTTGAACAAATTTCGCTTGCGCTGCGTCAGATGACATGTTATCCTAGTTACTATGACAATTAAAGATGATGGATGAAATGCCCAATGACCAAGGTCCAAACCGACGGTCGCTTGCGCCTCTGCGTCTCGGCGGCTTTGCGTTGAATTCCGGTTTGTTCGCGTGGTTGGCGTGTTTCGCGGTTAAAAGGCGTTTGCCCAAAATCCAGTTTAATCCAGCGTAATCCAACCAAATCCAGGCCAATCAAGGGTTTTGGAAGGAAAAATTTCCAATGACGAATTTTCTAATGACGATTCAATGTCCCAATGACCAAGGTTCAAAGGAGAGGTCGAGGGCGTTTTCACGGCCTGCGTTGAATTCCGGTTTGTTCGCGTGGTTGGCGTGTTTCGCGGCCCGGCCTGAGCCTGTCGAAGGCCTTTGCGTTGAATTCCGTCCCGTCGGTCCGCTTTCGCGGCCAAAGTTTCGACCAATTGCGGGTAATTTCGACCAATTTCGACTGGAAAATAAAATTGGCCTGTCAACACCCGAGAATCGTGGGGTGCGATGGAAGGGTTGAATTTCAAGTGGGTGTTGGACGTCGATTGAAGCACGGATCGTCCCTCCCGCTTCGCAAATACCCACTTGCGGACGGTCATTTCCGGGTTGATTCTAATTACTTATGTTGCGTGTCGCATTTATCAGTTTAGTTAGTTTTTGCTTGGTGGAGGGTTGTTCGGTCGGGCCGGATTATCATTGGCCAGCCCCGGTGCAGACCCAGCCCACTCCGACGGCTTTTACGGTCAACGGGGTGGAATGGAAACCGGCCGCGCCGGGCGATCATCGTCCGCGCGGGGCGTGGTGGACCAACTTCGAGGACATCGAGTTAAACCGGCTCGAAGGAATGGCGGGCGACGCGAACCAGACGCTGGTGGCGAGCGTGGCGGCGTTGTTGCAGGCCAAGGATTTGCTCAAGGAAACGCGCTCGCAATATTTTCCGCAGATCAATTTCACGCCGTCCTATTATCGCGAGCACACCAGTAAAAACGCGGAGGCCAACGGCGTGGCAGTCGGCACGCCTTATACTTACAACCTGGCCACGGCGCCGGCGAATTTGAGCTGGGAAATTGATTTGTGGGGGCGGGTGCGGCGGCTGACGGAAGGGGCCAAGGCGCAGATGGCGGCGGCGCAGGAGGATTTGGAATCGCTGCGGTTGCTGGTGCAGGCCGAACTGGCCGAGGATTATTTCACGTTGCGGGCGCAGGACAGGGAGATTCAATTATTGCTTGACACAGCCGAGGCCTACCGGCGGTCGCTCGACTTGACAGTGAACCGGCGCAAGGGCGGGGTGGCGACAGACCTGGATGTTTCGCAGGCGGACACGCAGTTGCGCACGACCGAGGCGCAAATCCCGGCCTTGCGCCTGCAACGGGTGCAGATGCTGCACGCCATCGCCGTTTTATGCGGGCAACCGGCGCCGATGTTTGAAATTCCAGACAGCCCGGCCCAACATTTGCCGGGTTTGCTGCAACCAGGCCTCGTGGTGAGTGAATGGCTGGAACGCCGTCCGGACATCTCGGCGGCGGAACGTCGCGTGGCGGCGGCCAATGCGAATATTGGCGTGGCTGAAAGCGCGTTTTATCCGAGCCTGACCCTGAACGGCCTGTCTGGTTTTCAATCGGTCAGCGCCGACACCTGGTTCCATTGGCCCAGCCGGATTTGGTCATTGGGGCCGTCGGTTGATTTGCCGTTGTTCACGGGCGGGTTTAATCGAGCGCAATTGTCCGCGGCGCGGGATGCTTATGACCAGACGGTGGCCAATTACCGGCAGACCGTGCTCTCGGCGTTTCAGGACGTGGAAGACCAGCTTTCCGCGCAGAAATATCTGGCTGAACAGTTGACAGGCGAAAGCGCGGCGATGAGTTCGGCCCAGCAGACTTTGGACATCGCCAACAACCGTTACAAGGCCGGACTGGTCACTTATCTTGACGTGGTGACGGCGCAAAGCGCGGCGCTGGACGTGCAACGGGCGGTGGTGCAATTGGAAGGCGAACGCCGCGTGGCGGCGGTCGGGCTGGTCAAGGCGTTGGGCGGCGGCTGGGAATAAGAGTCAAACCTAAAAATTCATGGAACTGCGGCATCTGCGTTATTTTGTGGCGGTGGCGGAGGACTTGAGCTTCCGGCGGGCGGCGGCGCGATTGCATTTGTCGCAGCCGGCCTTGAGCGCGCAGATTAAGGCGCTGGAAGATGAATTGAACGTGCGATTGTTGACGCGCAGCACGCGCTCGGTGGAAATGACCCATGCCGGGCGGGTGTTTCTGGAGGAGGCGCGGTCGGTGCTGAATTCCGCGTCGCAAGCCGAACAACGCGCGCGCACGGCGGAGCAGGGGTTGACGGGGACGCTGCGGGTGGGGTTGATCGCCTCCATTGCGACGTCGTGGCTGTCAAGAATATTGCGCGATTTCCTGCGGCAATTTCCCGGCGTGCAACTGTCCCTTTACGACCTGCCCAGCCCGGAACAAATCCGGCGTTTGCGCGACGGCGAATTGGACGCGGCGCTGTTGCGGCCGCCGGTCGGTTTTCCGGAAATGGAATACAAATTTGTGGGGGAAGCGCAGCAAGTGCTGGCCTTGTCCAGCCGGCATCGGCTGGCGCGCAAGCGCGGCGCGCTGACGTGGAAGGATTTTGACGGTGAAGCGCTGGTCATGATGCATCCCAACATGCAGCACGGGTTTTACGACGCGTTCCTGGCGGAATGTTCCAAATTCGGGGCCAAGCCGCACGCCGCGCAATACGTCAACGATATTCAAACGTTGCTCTGGCTGATATCCGGCGGGTTCGGCATCGCGCCGACCACGGCGACGCTGGCGGAAATGAAACGGCCCGGTTTGATATTTCGCGAGCTGCCATCACCGTTGCCGCCGGTGCAAACGGTGCTGGCCTGGCGGCGCAACGCGGTCTCGCCCGTGCTGCTCAATTTCCTGGCCAGTTTCAAAATTTCGCCGGGCGAAGTGGCTAAGGTGGAAAGAAAATAAATTCTTCTACTCAGCGCGGCGATATTGGTTGGGCCAGTCAATTTTGACGCCTAACTCGCGCGCGGCGCGAAGCGGCCAATAAGGATCGCGCAACATTTGCCGCGCCAGGAAAACCAGATCAGCGTGGCCCTGCTGCAGGATGTCGTCGGCTTGGCGGGGTTCGCTGATCAAACCGACTGCGGCCGTGGGGAGACCCGCTTCGCGGCGGATGCGTTCAGCGAAAGGAACTTGATAGCCGGGCGTGGAAGGAATGACGGCGTTCGGCACGAGCGCGCCTGATGAACAATCCACCAGGTCGACACCCAAACTTTTTACTTGACGCGCGAGTTCGATCGATTGCTCGACGTCCCAGCCGCCTTCGACCCAATCCGTGGCCGAGATGCGAATGAAGAGGGGCAGATTTTCCGGCCACACCTTGCGCACGGCTTGGACGACCTCGCGCACGATGCGGGTGCGGTTTTCCAGCGAGCCGCCGTAGGCGTCGGTGCGTTTGTTGCTGAGCGGGGAGAGAAATTCGTGCAGCAAATAACCGTGCGCGGCATGGATTTCAGCGAGGCGAAAACCCGCTTGCAGCGCGCGCCGCGCGGCGGCGGCAAACGCAGCGGCAATTCCAGTTATTTCGCCGACAGAGAGAGCGGATGGCACCGGATAGTTGACATCAAACGCGATGGGGCTTGGCGCGACGATCGAACTCCAGCCGCCCTCGGTCTTGGACAATGGACCGCGCCCTTTCCACGGCGAGGCGGTGCTGGCCTTGCGGCCGGCGTGGGCCAGTTGGATGCCGGGCACGGCGCCGTGCTCAGAAATGAAGCGTGTGCACCGGGCCAGCGGTTCGATGTGGTTGTCGTTCCAGATGCCCAAGTCGTCGGGAGAGATGCGGCCTTCGGGCAGGACAGCGGCGGCCTCGGTCATGACCAGGGCGGCGCCGCCGACTGCGCGGGAACCGAGGTGGACGAGGTGCCATTCATTGGCCAGGCCGTCGATACTCGAGTATTGACACATCGGACTGACACCGATGCGATTGCGGAAGGTCACGCTGCGGAACTTTATTGGGTCAAACAAGCTGGCGGCATTCATGCGATTTTTCCAAATGAGCATGTAACAACCGGGTGCGGGCGGAGGCAAGCTTGTTGGAAAAGTTTCAGGAGAGTTAATGAGGTTGAAGCCAGGCCTGTATGTGTATTGACAAACGCTCGACGCGGGCCAACTTAAAAGAGAATGAAAGTGACGTTGCCAATCGCGCTGAAAGATTTCGTCAGCAACCAGGTCAAATCAGGAGAATTTGACGATGCAAGCGACGTCGTGCGCGAGGCCTTGCGTTTGTTGCGGGAGGAACAGAAGCGCAAGACGCTGGAGGAAATGCGGGCCGCATTCGCCGGAGTCGATTCAAACCGAAATCAAGGGGAGCCGACCGCAAAGGATCGCGCGCAGATTGACAGGCTCATCCGCAATCATCGCTCGGGCAAACGCCGGGCATGATTGTTGTATTTGACACAAACGTTGTCATTGAAGCCATCTTTTGGCCTCGTAGCACAGCGCGACGGGCGTTAACGGGACTGGCCAAGCGGCGCTTCCAGATCGCGGTCAATTCCGAGGTGATGGATGAATATGTTGCAATCACCGCGCAAATCCGGGAGAGACTATTTCCACAAAGCCAACCATCCGGTGCCTTGGCGTGGATCCTGGCAAAATCCATGCAAGTCAATCCTTCGCCAATAAGCGGAAAATTGAGCCGCGATCCGGACGACAATCTGTTCGTTGCGACGGCGGTTGCAGCACAGGCAAGTTATTTGGCGACGCAAGATCGTGACTTGCTTGTTTTGGAAAAGCCATTTGGCGTTGCCATCGTGACGCCTGTTCAATTGGTGCGGCTTTTTCGCCTTTAACGGCGTGGCGTAATGCCTCGAAAAAAACTTCAAAAAAACGCTTGCGCGGGATTTTCCTTATGTTAATTTCACCGTCCATTTCGCCTTGATTGGCGGGAGGGCAGCCTTTTGCGCGACCGATAACTGTTCGCCTTGCTGGGCGCAGGATTGATGGCCGACGCCGCTAAACGCTGTTTTTAGTATTTTGATTTTATGCCAGTCAAAACGTACAGGCCTTTAACGCCTTCGACTCGCTACATTACTGTGGCGTCGTTCGATGAGATTACAAAGGACAAACCGGAACGGAGCTTGATCAGCATCCGCAAAAAAACCGGAGGTCGTAATCATTATGGGCGGGTCACCGCCCGCGGCATCGGCAAGGGACACAAACAATTCCTGCGCAACGTCGATTTCAAACGCCACAAGCACGGCGTGGAAGCGGAAGTTGCCGCCATTGAGTATGACCCGATTCGCACCGCCCGCCTGGCGTTGCTGACTTATACCGACGGCGAGAAACGCTATATTATCGCGCCCAATGGCTTGCAAGTCGGCGCCAAGCTGATGAGCGGTCCGACGGCTCCTCCTGAAGTTGGCAATTGCTTGTTGCTCAAGTCCATACCGGTCGGCTTGCAGATTCATAACATCGAAATTACTCCCGGTCGCGGCGGACAAATGGTTCGCACGGCGGGCGGCGCGGCGATGTTGATGTCCCGCGGTGATGGCTACGCCCAAATTCGGTTGCCTTCGGGTGAAATTCGCCGGGTGCACGAGACCTGCTACGCCACGATTGGCCAAGTGGGGAACATCGAGCATGAAAACGTCACTTTGGGCAAGGCCGGCCGTTCGCGGCATCGCGGCATTCGCCCGATCAACCGCGGTGTGTCGCGCAACCCGGTGGATCATCCTAACGGCGGTGGCGCAGGCAAATCCAAGAGCGGCGGCGGCTGGCAACAATTGACCTCCCCGTGGGGTTTGCTGGCCAAGGGGTATCGCACACGCAACAAACGCAAATATTCCAACCGGTTCATCCTGGTGCGACGCGATGGCCGGCCGATGAAACGCAAATAACCTGAGAACCGTATGGGACGCTCCATCAAAAAAGGCCCGTTTATTGACCAGCATCTGCTGGACAAAATCCAAGTGGCCAAGGACACCAAGTCCAAGTTGCCGATCAAAACGTGGTCGCGCCGTTCGATGATCACGCCGGATTTCGTGGGATTGACCTTTAACGTCCACAACGGCAAAGTGTTCAACCCGGTTTTCGTGACGGAAAACATGGTGGGGCATCGTTTGGGTGAATTTTCACTGACGCGCACCTTCAAGAAACACGGGGCGCATACGGCCAAGGCCGAAGCGAAATAGTTTTATGGAAGCTCAAGCCATTACAAAAAACGTGCGAATGTCCGCGCAGAAAATGCGGGAAGTCGTGCGTCAGATTCAGGGGTTGCCGGCCGATAAGGCCAGCGCCGTTTTGGCGGTTGTGCCGCGCAAGGGCGCACGTGTCGTGGCCAAGACCCTCAAGTCCGCCGTGGCCAACGCCGAGGACCTCAAGACCCACAATCCCGGTTTCCAGAATTTCAAGACGGACCAGCTTCGCGTCAAACTCGCGGTGGCCGGCACCGCCACGAGTATCAAGCGTTTCACCCCCAAGGCCCGCGGTTCGGCTGGCCCGATCCTGAAGCGCAATTGTCACGTCAAAATTGTTGTTTCAGACGAATAACCTATGGGCCAGAAAACAAATCCAACAGGACTGCGCGTCGCCGTCAACAAGGACTGGACCTCCAAATGGTTCGCCGAGAAGAAGGAATTCGGCAAGCTGCTGGCCGAGGACCGCAAGATTCGCGGGCTGCTCAAAGGCAAATTGGAAGGTGCGTCCGTGTCCAAGATCGGCATCGAGCGCGCCGCTTCGCGCTGCCGCATTACTATTTACACTGCGCGTCCGGGCGTGGTCATCGGGCGCAAGGGCGCGGAAATCGACAAGCTCAAGGAAGAGATCAGCAAGATGACCGGCAAGGAAGTTTATGTTGACATCCAGGAGATCAAGCAGCCGGAAATCGACGCGCAATTGGTGGCGGAAAACATCGCCGTGCAGTTGGAGCGCCGCGTTTCGTTTCGTCGCGCCATGAAAAAGTCCGTGCAAGTGGCCATGGATTTTGGGGCCGAAGGCATCAAGGTGCGCGTGGGCGGGCGTTTGGGCGGGGCGGAAATCGCCCGCGTCGAAAAATATCACCAGGGCCGCGTGCCGTTGCACACCCTGCGTGCCAATATCGATTACGGATTTGCCGAGGCGAACACGATGTACGGAAAACTCGGCATCAAATGCTGGATTTGCAAAGGCGATGTCGCCGTTGTGAAAAAAGAACCAGCGCAGGCCGCAATACCCGCGCCTGCACCGTCGCCGGCCCCTGTGCCCGCGTAACCCATTTTGAGACCAGATAGAAAAGAGAGCGCACTATGCCATTGAGTCCAGCACGAGTTAAGTATCGCAAGATGCACCGCGGCAGCCGCAAAGGGCTGGCCCATAGCGGTTCGTCGGTCGCCTTTGGCGAATACGGCCTGCAATCGCTCGAGCGTTGTTGGCTGGACACCCGCCAGATTGAGGCCGCTCGCGTCGCGGTCACTCGCTACATGAAACGGCGCGGCAAAGTTTGGATCCGCATTTTCCCCCACAAATCCTTCACCAAAAAACCGCTGGAAACCCGCATGGGCAAGGGCAAGGGGCCGCTCGAATCGTGGGTGGCGGTCATCCGCCCGGCCAACGTTTTGTTTGAGGTCGATGGCGTGCCGGAAGCCGTGGCGCGGGAGTCGATGCGCCTGGCGGCGACCAAACTGCCCATCAAGACGAAATTTATTTCCCGCCATCGCCTGGCCTGATTCTATGAAAATGAGTGATCCAAAAATCAAAGACGCTTCCTTGCAGGAATTGGGAGCGTTGGGCCGCGAGCTGCGCCAGGAGATTTTCAACCTGCGTTTGCAGCAGGCCAGCGCCCAGTTGGAGAAACCGGCGCGCTTGAAAACGTTGCGCCGCGACGTCGCGCGGGTCGAAACCCGCATCTCCCAATTGCGCAATAAACCCGCTTGATTTGAGAATTTATGCCAGAAGCAACCCAACTTGATCGCGGACACCGCAAGGAACGGCAGGGCACGGTCATTTCCAATAAAATGACCAAGACCATCGTTGTGCAGGTCGAGCGCCGTTTTCCGCATCCCCAGTATAAGAAGGTGATTACCGCCTATTCCAAGTTTTACGCCCATGACGAAAAGGCCGAGGCCAAAGTGGGAGACATCGTGCTGATCCAGGAAACGCGTCCGCTCTCGAAATTGAAGCGCTGGCGCCTGACCCAGATTGTGGAACGCGCCACGGAGGCGCCGGTGGCGGTTTAAGGAAAATTTATGTTACAAGTTCGATCCATCCTGGACGTGGCCGACAATACCGGCGCCAAGCGCGCCGCCGCCATTGGCGTGATTGGCCGCAACCAGCGCTATGCCGGCATCGGTGACGTCATCAAGGCCCACATCAAGGAAGCCGCCCCGGACGGCACGGTCAAGAAGGGCGACGTGGTGGACGCGGTGGTGGTGCGCACGCGCAAGACCATCCGCCGTTCCGACGGTTCCTATCTTCGATTTGACAGCAACGCCATTGTCATTATTGACAAGGAAAATAACCCGCGCGGCACGCGCATTTTCGGCCCGGTGGCGCGTGAATTGCGGGAAAAGAAATTCATGAAAATCATATCCCTGGCCCCGGAGGTCATCTAGCCATGCCAAAAGCGCATATCAAGAAGGGGGACGACGTGGTGATCATCGCCGGTTCCGAATTGGGCAACCGGGGCAAGGTGCTCGAGATCAACAAGAAAAAACAGCGGGTGCTGGTGGAAGGCCTGAAAATGATCAAGCGCCACAGCCGCAAGAGCGACAAGCATCCGCAGGGCGGCATCATCGAACGCGAAGGCTCCATCCACATTTCCAATGTGATGCTGGCCGCGCGATTTGACGCCAGCGCCGCCGGCGCCAACGCGGCCGCCGCCGCTGCTTCCGCCACCACCCAGCCTGCGCCGGAGGAAGCGAAATGAAGCCGAGACTTTACGAGAAATACATGAACGAAGTGCGGCCCGCTTTGAAGGAAAAGCGGAAGTACGGCAACGTGCACCAAATTCCGCGCTTGCAGAAGATCGTGGTCAACATGGGTGTGAGCGCTTCGCTGGAAAAGGGCGCGGTGGACGACGCCGCGCGCGACATGACGATGATCACCGGGCGCAAGCCGGTCATCAACAAGGCCCGCCACAGCATTGCCAATTTCAAACTGCGCGAAGGCCAGAACATTGGCTGCCGCGTCACGTTGCGCCGCGAGGCCATGTATGAATTTTTCGATCGCCTGGTTGCGGCGGCCTTGCCGCGCATCCGCGATTTTCGCGGCCTGTCGCCCCGTTCCTTTGACGGCCGGGGCAACTACACCTTGGGCGTGTCAGACCAGACTATTTTTCCAGAAATTGAACTGGACAAGATTAAACGAACGCAAGGCATGGACATCACCATCGTGACCAGCGCGCCGACCAATGGCGAGGCGCTGGAATTGTTGAAGATGATGGGCATGCCGTTTGCCGAGAAATAAACGGAGAACGAGAACGTTATGGCCAAGAAATCCTGGTTGGAGCGAAACAAAAAGAAGCTGAACACGGTCAAGAAATACGCCGCGTTGCGGGCGGAATTGAAGGCCCGTCACGATTACGCCGCGCTGAGCAAATTGCCGCGCAACGCCAGCCCCACCCGCGTGGTCAACCGCTGCTCGATGTCCGGGCGGCGCCATGGCTATTTGCGCAAGTTCGGCTGTTCGCGCCTGACGTTCCGTGAGGCGGCCCTCAACGGCCTGATTCCGGGAGTAACCAAGGCAAGCTGGTAAAATTATGAGCGACCCGATTTCAAACATGTTGACCAGTATTCGCAACGCCGGCCGGGCCAGTTTGCCGGACGTGCTGGTGCCCCATTCCAAGATGAAGGAAAGCATCGCGCATGTGTTGAAGCGCGAAGGTTACGTGGCCGAAGTGGCCGTGGAAGGCAAACCAACCAAGAAGATCAAGATCACGCTCAAATATACCGGGCGTAAACCGGTCATCGAAGGTTTGCGCCGCGTCAGCAGCCCCGGCCTGCGCCGTTATACTGGCGCGCTGGACGTTCCGCGCGTGCTGGGTGGCTTGGGAATCTCGATTCTGTCCACCTCCGAGGGAATCATGACCGGCGTGCAGGCCCGGCAGAAAAATGTGGGCGGCGAATTGCTCTGCGAAGTTTGGTAAATTGATTTTATGTCTCGAATTGGAAAATTACCCGTGGCCGTTCCGCCCAAAGTGAAGGTGGAAGTCAAAGGCCGGAAGGTGTTCGTCGAAGGCCCCAAGGGCAAGCTCGACTTTGAACTGCCGCACCGCACCACCGCCAAGGTGGACGGCGGCAACGTCATCGTCAGCCGCGACGGCGACGACGCCGAGGCCAAGGCATTGCACGGCTTGAGCCGCGCCATTGTCAATAATATGGTCAAGGGCGTCAGCGACGGCTTTGTCAAGAAGCTGGAGATCCAAGGCGTCGGCTTCAAGGCCGCCGTGCAGGGCAAGAACGTGAACCTGGCCCTCGGTTACTCGCACCCGATCAATTATCCGATTCCCGACCAGATCAAGGTGACGGTTGAGGAAAACACCAAGGTGACCATCGAAGGCCCGAGCAAGCAATTGGTTGGGCTGGTGGCGGCCGAGATCCGCAGTTACTATCCGCCGGAACCCTACAAGGGCAAGGGCGTGCGTTACTCGGATGAGAAGGTCACCCGCAAGGAAGGCAAGACTGTCCAATAAACTTTAAAGTGCCACCGCCAAACCGGTGGCGCACGAAAATGAGAAGCGATAAAAAAGTCAAACTGGCGAGATTGCGTCACCAACGCATTCGCAAAAAAATTTCCGGCACCAAGGACCGTCCCCGCATGGCGGTGCGGTTCACCAACGAGCACATTTATGTGCAGTTCATCGACGACGCCTCCGGCGTGACGGTGGCTTCGGCCTCCACGATGCACAAGTCGGTGCCGGACCGGGCCAAGCTGGCGGCCAACGCGGCCGGGGCCAAAAAAATCGGCGCCCTGGCAGCGGAAGCAGCCAAAGGCAAGGGCATCTCGTCCGTGGTCTTTGACCGCAGCGGATCCCGTTATCACGGCAAAGTCAAGGCGCTGGCGGACGCCGCGCGCGAAGCTGGCCTGAAATTTTAACCTGAAGGAACTGTGCCCGAAACTCCCAAACCCAACAGTAATTTTCGCGGTGGCAACCGCGGCCCCAACCGTGGCCCGCGCCGCGCCCGTCCGCACTCTGACAGCCCATCCGATGGCGGGCAGGATAAAGGGGCCGGCTCGGAGATGGTCGAGAAAGTGGTTTTTATCAACCGCTCGGCCAAGGTCGTCAAAGGCGGACGCCGTTTCAGCTTCAGCGCGCTGGTTGTGGCCGGCGACAAAAATGGCCACGTCGGTCTCGGCCTCGGCAAGGCCGTGGAAGTTTCCGAAGCCATCCGCAAGGGCGGTGAAATGGCCAAGCAACACATGGTCACCGTTTCGTTGAAAGATAAGACCATTCCGCATGAAGTTTTCTGCCGTTTCGGCGGAGCCAAGGTATTGTTGCGCCCGGCCTCTCCCGGCACTGGCATCATCGCCGGGCCCAAAGTCCGCGCGGTGCTGGAATCCGTCGGCATCAAGGATATTCTCACCAAATCGCTCGGCTCGAACAACCCATCCAACGTGGTCAAGGCAACACTATCCGGCTTGCAAACGCTGCGGTTGCGCGAAGACATTTATCGCGGTCGCGGCAAGGAAGTGAAGGTAAAGCCCGCTCCGGTGGCCGCAGCCGCAGCCGCGCCTGCTCCGGAAACCCCGCCCACAGCCTGATTTAATTTATGCGCTTACACGATCTCAAACCTCGTCCCGGTTCCCGGCATCGCCGCAAACGGCTGGGCCAGGGCGAATCCAGCGGCCACGGCAAAACCAGCGGTCGCGGCGGCAAGGGACAGACCGCCCGTTCCGGCAGTTCCATCCGCATCGGTTTCGAAGGCGGCCAGATGCCGTTGATCCGCCGCATTCCCAAGCGCGGTTTCAACAACAAACGTTTTGCCGTCCGCTATATCCCGGTCAACCTCGAATCGCTCAACCAGTTTGATGACGGCGCGACAGTTGACGAGGCCGCGTTGCGCAAGGGCGGTTTGGCCAACGGCACCGTCAAACGGATTAAAATTCTTGGTGACGGTGAATTGAAAAAGAAATTGACCGTTACCGCGCACGCGTTCAGCGCGTCGGCCCGCACGAAAATCGAGAAGCTGGGTGGCGCTTGTAATTTGATCGCCGCGGCCATCGCGGAAACTGTCCAGGCGACTGAAGCGGCGGCGAAACCTGCCAAACCGGCCAAGGCTCCCAAGGCCGCAAAATCGGACAAGCCGGCCAAGACGGAATAAGCGATGTTCAAGTCCATCCTCAACACGCTCAGCAACTGCTTCAAAATTCCGGAGCTGAAATCGCGGATATTTTTCACGCTGATTGTGCTGGGGATTTGCCGGCTGGCTTCGCTCGTGCCGTGCCCAGGCCTGGACGGCACAGCGTTGAAAAACTACTTCGATTCACCCCTCGGCCAGCAAAACACCAGCGGGTTGATGGGCATGTACAGCATGTTTACCGGCGGCGGTTTTGAGAAGTGCGCGGTGGGCACGTTGAGCATCATGCCTTACATCAGTTCGACCATTATCCTGCAATTGTTGCAGGCGGTCATTCCCGGCCTGAGCAAGCTGTC
>Ga0206875_1163_pt1 | contig 15849 bp, 10 predicted proteins | sample Alteio_BWOrgCont_9_FD_152616 | JGI IMG/M metagenome (GOLD analysis project Ga0206875, IMG submission 152616) | Enriched cells from forest soil in Barre Woods Harvard Forest LTER site, Petersham, Massachusetts, United States -... | ecosystem: Environmental > Terrestrial > Soil > Temperate forest > O... | reverse complement strand
TTCTAACGGTTACAGACGACACCGAGGCGCTGTACCTTGTTAGCGATTTCTACGACCCGACCTCGGAGCGGGGAATTCGATTCGACGACCCCTGGTTGAAAGTCGAATGGCCAATCGAACCCGCCGAGGTCTCAGTCAAGGATCGAAATTGGCCGTTTTTCGATCCGGAATTCCACGGCGTGGAGAGGCTGCGAGGGATTAAATGAAGGCGCTCTTGACCGGCGCCAGTTCATTCAGCGGCCTTTGGTTCGCTCGAGAGCTTGCCGAGCGGGGCTTCGAGGTCGTCGCCCCGTTGCGCGGCGGTCTGAACACCTATTCAGGGCTCAGGCAGGCGCGGGTGCGCGAGCTGGCGAAATTCGCGGAGATCGTCTCGGGAGTGGAGTTCGGTTCGGCTGAATTTTTCGAGGTTTTGGATCACGCGGGATGCGACATCTTCTGTCATCACGCTGCCCGAGTCGCGGATTATCGGAGCCCGGCTTTTGACGTCAATCTCGCCTTGGCTGAAAACACTCGAGGACTAAGGGCGCTAACCGAGAGGCTTAGCGCTGGCGCCTGCTCGGCCGTCATTCTGACCGGAAGCGTTTTCGAGCCCGACGAAGGCGCCGGCACCGAGCCGCGGCGGGCCTTTTCGCCCTACGGCCTCTCGAAAGCCCTGACGGCGGCGGTCGTTCGCTATTGGTGCGAAATGGCGGGAATGCCTCTTGGCAAGTTTGTCATCGCGAACCCATTCGGCCCTTTGGAGGAACCACGATTCTGCGCGTTTCTCGTCAAGACATGGGCCTCGGGCGAAACTCCGGAGGTACGCACTCCTCTTTACGTACGCGACAATATTCACATCTCGCTGCTCGCGAAGGCGTACGCCGATTTCGCCGTTGAGGTCGCGCAGTCAAAAAAGTCAGCGCGCCGCGCGCCCACGCTCTATGTTGAAAGTCAGGGCGCCTTCGCGGAGCGCTTCGCCCGCGAAATGGGCAAGCGGGTCGGCGCGCCTTGTCCGATCAAACTTGGCGTACAGACCGATTTTTCCGAGCCGATGGTTCGGATCAATACCGACCCGGTTGACGCGACACGCCTCGGCTGGAACGAAGCGGCTTCCTGGGACGAAATCGCCGCGTACTATTCGGAACAGTTGTCGTTGCGCTGATTCCGGATCAAGGCTGTGGCCGAGGAAATCGAGGTTAACTAATTCGGGAGCAACTCACTTCAAGCTCTGGGCTGATCGGCTTGGCTCCGAACCTCCTGGAGTGCCCTTGAGCGGAGAGTCACCTACGCCTATTATGGCGAGTCTCCGCTGGGCGACATCTTTCCGCGACAGGTCGGAGTTTGTGCGCGAGCGCAGGAGGAGGGCGCAAGATATGGATTTGTCGCGGTCCCCGACTGGGACAATATCACGACGTATCCGCGAATCCGAAGCGCAACCTGTGATCGCGCGGGGCGGCGTTTGACCACGGGTAAATTTTCAATGGGAGGGGGGGTTCTATAAACGAGTACTGCGGCATTCTCCGCCCCACGATACCGAAAGGTGCGAGTGACGATGCGGGAGACGGCCGCTTGATAAAGAGGGTCCCGGCTGCATACCGCCGACGGGAGTGTCAAGGCGCGGACGCGCACTGGAGCGATGAGGGGTAATGTTTCGGAGCGGCGCCTTGACGCTCGGAGCGGTTCTGATGCTTGGCGCTGTTAGCGGCGTCCAAGGTCAGGACCTCTCGGCATTTGGCGCGGCCGCCGCCCCGTCCTTTGTCGGCGTCTTGCCAAATCTTCCGCAGAACTGGAGCGATTTACCGCTGCAGTTCAATGTATCGCAAGCGGTAGGTTATGATAGCAACCTTCTGAACACTCCGACTCAAACCGGCGCTCTGGCCAGCAACCTGTTGACAGGCCTCCGCCCAATCGCGGCTTTCGAGTCAATATCGAACTATGAAGCATCGACGAAATGGTATATTGGAGGAGATCAGTTTTTCGCCGACGGATCGCTTGGATGGAACCGCTATCTCAACCACACGAACTTTAATACCCAGCACAATTCTGCGGACTTCGGGGTGAATTGGATATACGGATCGAAGTGCACTGGTCAGCTGATTGCGTCAGAGCGGACTGCAGAGTCCTTACCGGGTCAACAGGTTAGCGTTAACGCTATCAACAGCGTAACTACTGTCGCGTTCAATGAGACAGCGAAATGCGGCGTGACCGGCAATTACGCCGCGATTTTCAACTCTGGGACGACGACCTCGAGCAATTCGGCTCCGACAGACCAACTGAATAATTTCCAGAGCCAGTTCGTTGCGGCTGGTATGACTTATACAGTTTCGGATACCAATAGTCTGCAGGTTTTGGCCACAGTTACAGGAACAAACTTCACGGACCGGCCGGTTTCGACGAACACTCTCGGTCTGTTTAGGAAATTTACCGAAGACCAGATCAACTTGTCGTATAACAAACAATTTGATCCATACCTGTCAATGGTCGCCTCAATTGGTGTAGTGGGAATCAGAGAGGGCGGGTTCACTTTTGCCCCCGCCACCGGTTTCGAGCCCGACTATTCGCTGTCTGTGACCTGGTCGGCAACGCCGAAGCTCAGCATAATCGCCTCGCTAGCGCACAGCGTCGCGCCTCCGACAAACATAGTCGCCAACCTGCAGGTTTCTGACGCCGCCAGAGTAGGGGTGACGTACCAGTTCACGCCTAAAGTGACCCTCGCCGCGGGCGTCAACATAGGGTATAGCACTAGCAGTTTCACGGCTACAACAGTCAACCTATTGGCGCAATCTCAGAATGAGAGGCTCTATGGCGCACAAGCTACGATGACGTACGCCATGACTCCTTTCCTCGAAGCGAGCCTCAGCTATCAGTTCAGTAAAACAGTTCAGGCCGGCCTGACAACGCCGACTAGCGTGTCCCTGTTAACCGTTAAATACGCTCCATATTGAGATTACGGGGCTCCTCAACCCGTAGCAACGACGCCCCAGACTAATCTGAAACTATTATCCCACGCTCTGTCACGAATTTGGACCATCAGCTCGCCGTCACCATTGGCCTCGAGCACCCCGAGACGATTCCGACCCCGCTCTGCATGGCCCTCGAGTGGCCGCGGGGCAGCACGTCGTCGAGGCTGACCTCGCGAAAGCGTCCGTCCACGTTCGCCATCGCTCGGTCGCCGCGCCACGGCGCGGCTGTGCGAAGATCCTGCGCGGTCCGCGCTGGGACTGTGCGGGACGGGCTGTTCAACGAGTCCAGATCTCTTTCCATTGCTGGACCAACTGCGCGCGCACCCAGAGAGCATAGTTTCTCAACTTATGGAAGACCGATGCGCGTTGGTCTTTCGTCATTTCCTGGTACACAAGCCCTAGAAACAGCGCGACAATGACTTCCCGATACCCGAGGAACTTGTTGACGCCATAGCCGATCGAGTTGATTCCGCCATCGGGGTAGACCGAGGCGAGCCACGGAAGCGCCAGTCCGTCGTGCGATCCGGCCAGATAAAATGTCGCGAACAGCGTGTAAATTCCGTAGAAGGGATTCCAGCTGACGGAAATTGCGGAGACGGGGATCGCCAAATACTGGTTGGCGATCGACGAAGAAAACACAACAAGAGAAGTCAAATAGAGCCAGAGAGACTCCGGCGCGCTTCGCTTGCGCCAATACAGGCCGACAAGGAACATCGCGGCGAGGAAGAAAAGGGGCAGGGCGACCTTGTTTGCAACAAAATCCGGGGCAATCTCCTTCCAGAACGGGCCATTAGGAATCGAGTGATAGAGAAACACGTGATGGACGATCCCGGACACGGATCGGAAGTAAGGAACGAACGAAAGCAGGAACAATCCGTAGGGAATCAGCACAGCCAAGATCTTCAACCTTCTCGACTGAAAGCCAAAAAACAGCCATATCGGAAACATGAAGGTAATGTGCTTGATGATCAACGACACGCCGATAAGCACAAATCCGGAGATCTTCTTGAAATCTGAGCTCGTCTCTCTGTCGCCAATCAACCTTGCCGCCAAGATCGCGACCAGGACCGCGAGGTTATCGAACTGCGAGTGATAACCCGTTACGATTATGGAAATCGGGTTCAGTAAGAACAGGATCGCTACCAGAACTCCGTACCGTCGAAAAAGCAAGGCGGCGATGATGATGTCGACACCCGTCAGGAAGGCGACGACCTTCCAGCGGAGCGCCCAAAGCGGGTCTGGACTAGGCGAGGGCAATAAATCCAGAAAGTGCAGAACGTGAAACCAAATAGGACCGTAATTATAACGCTCCGTCTCGGCGTAGACGCTTTTTCCGTTCGCGACCAGATCGGCGACAATCCGATAGGACGCGATATCGAAGTTGTGTCCATAAGCCGCCAGCGCGAATCGAAGCGCAACGCCAATCAGCGCCGCGATGATGAAAATCGCGAGTCCCTTCCGGTCGTAGCGGTGCGCTAAGTTCTCCACGTGTACGTTTGCGACAGTGCTGTTCGTCATCATTCGGCAACTGCGCGCAGAGGGAGGTCCGACGTCGACCTGCTCGTCTGCTTGCCTAAGTCGGAGGCGATCTGCTCTCCGACCCGTACACCCTCACGAATCGCGTAATTCGTTCCGCGATCCTCGGGGTAGATCTGGGCCATGGACGCTAAGTACAAGAAATCGATAGGTGTCTCGATCGGCGGGATGAGCTTCGAATAGCCTCGCTCGACAATCGGCTGCGAATAGCGCGCCCGCCAGACGTGCGCCTGCAGCACCCAGCCGTCTTCGAGCGACGGAAACATTCTCCGCAGGCTCGCGAGGGAATATTTCACCAGCTCCGAATCGTCCATCTTGAAAAGGTCGTCCGACTCTGGCAGGTACTTGGATAGATAAATGATGTGCCGTCCGCCATAGGTCGACTTCGGCTCGAAGTTCGTATGTTCTATGACGCCGACGAAGGGAAATCCTGGATCGTTTACATTGAGCCAGTAGGTGCTCGATAGGCTTCGATCGAGCTCGAGGACGAGGCAGACGTTCGCCAGGTAGCGAATCCGCAGCAACTGGTCGCGGTAGGAGCTGGAAACGTGCGGCTCGAGGAGATTGGCGACGATCGGCAGCGGTGGAGTCGCGATCACCGCCCTAGCGGGACGGACGCCGTCCTTGGTCACGACGCCGGTCGCCCGGCCGGACTCGACTTGCACCCCCGTCACGGGGGCGTTCGTCAGGACTTCCCCCCCGCCGGCTCGGATCGCCTCGACCATAGCCTCCGCGAGCGCGGCGAACCCGCCCTTGTAATAGGCGAGCTGCTCCCCGCCCCCTTTGCCCCGGCTGCCTCCGCGCAGCTTGAGCTTGTTCCAAAACCACACCGCCGCGATTTCGTCTGCGACGTCGCCGAACTTGCCGCGCAGCAACGGTTCCCACACCACGCGATAGACCTTTTCGCCGCCCATGCTGCGCAGCCATTCTGCGGCCGTCAGGCTCTCGAGCTTCCGCCAGTCGTCCACGCGGCGCGCCTTCAGCGCGAGCAGCCCAAGCCGGATGCGGTCCGGAAACGACAGCGGGGTGAAGCGAAGTAGATCGAACGGCGTCGAAAGCTTGAAGAAGTTGTTGGCGAAATACATTCCCGTTCGAGTCGACCGCAGCAGGATCTGATCCTGCTTGCCGAGATCGGCGATGAGTTGCATCACATGCGCGTCGTTGGTGAACCAGTGGTGGTAGAACTTCTCCAGGCGAGTCCCGTTGACCTCGAAAGTTCCCGCCAGCCCGCCGACCTCCGGGTCCCGTTCGAGAACGGTGACTCGAAAACCCCGCTTTGTGAGTTCGTAAGCCGCAGCGAGACCGCAAAAGCCGCCGCCGATCACAATCACATCGGACTCGCTCATTACGCCCACCCAAGTCTGCCGCCCATCAGAACGAGCCCTTCTTAATCGCGCCCTCCGGGGTTCCCGTGTCCGACCAGAGCCGCGCGCCCTGGAAAAAAAGATACGTAAGGCCCGCAATCGTCAGGGGCGCCCACAAGATCGCATGCACTGTCAAAGCGAACGCGACCGCGACGGCGGAGGGCGACCCATAGGCCGCAAGTCCCTGAGCGGCGAAATAGTCAAATGTCCCGACGTAACCAGGCGAGCTCGGAATCAGAGTCGCGAGTGTCCCAGTTGCCATGGCGAACCATGGTCCGGAGGCGCCTGCGCCCGAATCCACCGCCCTTGCCACGGTCGCGAAAACCGCGCCTTCGAAACTCCAGGCCAGGATCGAGAGGCCAAGAAGGAAGATCAAGCGCGCGGGCGATTGCAGGACAGCCATGACGTCGATCAGCTGCAAGCCGTGCCGAGCGGCAGCCGCAGCCCATTTCCGCTGGGCGACGGCCGGCGTCGCTTCGATCCGGCGGAGCAGGCTCGCAAGCCAGGGCGCTAGGAGCACGAGCGCCAGGACAGCGACGACGCAGCCCCCCGCGAGCCAAGCGGCCACATGGATGAACCGCTCCGGAAACTTGCCAGGCGGCAGGCCGAAAAGCCCGACAAAGAAAAAACCGATCAGGACGATGAGGTCGAGAATCCGCTCGATCACGAGGGTTCCCAAAACGCGGGCCGCGGGCGAACGCAACTGACGCCGAAAACCGAAGACGCGAAGTGCGTCCCCTGCCCGAAGCGGCATGACGTTGTTGACCGCAGTGCTCGTGAGAAACGGCCAGGCGCACGCGCCAAGGGGCAGATGGGGTGCGAAGGCGCGCAGCATCCACCACCAACGCACAATGCGGCAGGCGTAGTCTATCGTCAGGAAGGCGAGCGCCAACGTCAGAATGGGCAACGACAGCCTCGCGATCGCCTGCCAAAGCGTCCGGATATCAAGGCCTCGTCCAAGCAGCCAAAGAAAGCCAACGGTGACGGCGACTCCGGTCGCCGGTTTGAGCCAGCGGCGCGCGAGCTTAAGCATGGGCCCTCTGATCAGGCCGGTCGGCTCGCCTCTCGCCAAGTTCCGGCTCCCCCGACGAGAAGCCCAGGCGTTCCTTGACCAGAAACAGGGGCCGGCGCTTGATCTCGCTGTAAATACGGCCGACGTATTCGCCCATGACGCCCAGAAACATCATCTGGACTCCGCCGAAGAACAACATTGCGATGAATAAGAGTGTCCAGCCCGTCACCCATCTGTCTGTGAACAGTCGCAGCGCGATCGCGTAGATGATCCCGACAATCGCCAGACAAGCGGATACGAAGCCGAAATGGACCGCCAGCCGGAGCGGCGCCGACGAAAACGACAGGATGCCGTCCGACGCCAGGCGCAACATTTTCGTTAGAGGATACTTCGTTTCGCCGGCGAACCGCGCCAGGCGGCGATAGTAGACAGGCTCCTGCCGGTAGCCGACCCAGGCCACCATCCCGCGGACAAACCGGTCCCGCTCCGGCATCGCCAGAAACGCGTCAACGACCTCCCGGTCCATCAGTCGGAAATCGCCAGCATCAAGCGGAATCGCGACGTCGGAGAGACTGTTAATCAGCCGATAGAAGACCTTCGCGGTGACCTTCTTAAAGGAGCTCTCGCCCTCACGGTCGAGCCGCGCGCCGTAGGCGACATCCACGCCGACGCGCCAACGCTCGACCATCTCGAGAATGACCTCCGGAGGATCCTGGAGATCGGCGTCGATCACCGCCACGGCGTCTCCGCTGCTGTAGGTCAGGCCAGCCGTCACCGCAACCTGATGGCCGAAATTTCGGGACAGGGCGACAACGCGCACACGGGGATCATTTCGGTGGAGCATTCTGAGGAGCCGAAGCGTTCCGTCGCGGCTGCCGTCGTCGACATAGATGATCTCGAAGCCTACGTTCTCAAGCCCGGATAGAACATTGACGACGCGCTTATGCGTCTCCGGTATAACGGCCTCCTCGTCACAACATGGAACGACAACTGACAGTAACGTCAGTTGTCTAGGCCTGTCTTCCTCGTATATTACATTACTTTCCATGTTATACGTAACTGCGCATAAACGATCCCCAAAATCTACTCTAAAACAGCGATTTTTTTGTTACCGGACCCTTATTGCATCGCGAATTTGCACGACTGTAGTGAACGCCTGACCGGCGTTTTGGGTCGGACTAACACATGCCTCCCGAAGACTCAACGGGAAACCTAACCCATCCACGCCTTGGGAGCGCCCGCTTCGACGCGACGCGCGCCAGGGCGTCAGTGGGGCAGCTTGTCGGCGATCACCGTCGAGCCGGACGAAGGTTGCGCGGCATCGCGTCATCGCCTAACAGCGCCAGGATCGCGGGAGGGCGTCCCGGAGAAGCTCCGTTCGGCAGCCTTTGTTGACGCACCTACCTGATGGACATCGCGGACTTTTGAGCGTTACAGCATTTGGACGCCGTGATGTCCCCGGGGCGCGTCTCAATTGGAGAGAAATGTGTCGAGCGAACTGCAGAAAATTGCGCTCGTAACCGGGGTAACTGGTCAAGACGGCGCCTATCTTTCACAGCTTTTGCTTGGCAATGGCTATATCGTTCATGGTATCAAGAGGCGCTCTTCGTCGTTTAATACTGGTCGTATCGAGAATCTTTATGAAGACCCTCATGTCGATCATCCAAGATTTATCTTGCACTACGGTGATATGACTGACTCAACGAACCTCATCAGGATAATACAACAATGTCAGCCCGATGAGCTATACAACTTGGCCGCCCAGTCACATGTGATGGTTTCGTTTGAGACTCCTGAATATACCGCTAACTCGGATGCCATCGGCACATTAAGACTTCTAGAAGCAATAAGGATACTCGGTCTAGAACGAAAAACACGATTTTACCAGGCATCGACCTCGGAACTATACGGTCTTGTACAACAAACACCGCAAAACGAGAAAACTTCGTTTTATCCACGAAGTCCCTATGCCGCCGCGAAGCTTTATGCCTATTGGATCACGGTTAATTATCGAGAGGCCTACGGTTTGCATGCCTCGAATGGCATTCTGTTCAACCACGAAAGTCCCCTGCGAGGCGAAACCTTCGTGACACGGAAAATCACGCGCGCGGCCGCAGCGATCAAGCTAAAGCGGCAAAAGAAGCTCTATCTCGGCAATTTGGACGCGCGTCGCGACTGGGGGCACGCCCGTGAATACGTGCGCGGAATGTGGTTGATGGTTCAGCAGGATACGCCCGACGATTACGTTCTCGCCACCGGGGTCGCAACGCCCGTGCGCGATTTTGTTGAATGGGCGTTTGAGGATGTGGGCGTGAACATCCAATGGAAAGGCAGCGGCCCGTCTGAGGTCGGCTACGATGCGGCGACTGGCGACACGATCGTCCAGGTCGACCCGCGATATTTCCGTCCCACTGAGGTCGATCTCTTAGTCGGCGATCCGTCAAAGGCCCGTGAGAAACTGGGATGGCGGCATGAAATCTCGGTCCGGGACATGGCCCGTGAAATGGTGCAGGAAGACCTCAAGGTTATGCAAACCGCCACGATCATGAAAGAAGCATAAGTGGCTAACTATGCGTTGACGGGCAAGCGCGTCTGGATCGCCGGCCATCGCGGAATGGTAGGTTCCGCCATCACGCGCCGTTTAGCGCGCGAGGGCTGCCAAATCCTGACTGTCGGGCGAGCCGAAGTCGATTTGAGAAACCAAGAACAAACACTCGCTTGGGTCCAAGCGATGCAGCCAGATGCGGTTTTCTTGGCGGCGGCAAAGGTTGGTGGCATACTTGCAAACGCGACCTACCCGGCTGACTTTTTATATGACAACCTCATGATCGAAGCCAATATTTTTGAGGCGTCGCACCGCGCCGGAGTCGAAAAGCTTCTGTTTCTGGGGTCATCTTGCATCTATCCCAAATTTGCGGACCAGCCGATCCGTGAAGATGCGCTTCTCACAGGCACACTCGAACCGACGAACGAGTGGTACGCTATCGCCAAGATCGCGGGAATCAAATTGGCGCAAGCCTATCGCAAACAACACAGTCGCGATTTCATCTGCGCCATGCCGACAAATCTTTATGGCCCGGGCGACAATTTTGACTTGGCCGCGAGCCACGTGATACCCGCCATCATACGTAAAGCTCACGAGGCCAAGCAGGAGGGAGAGTGCGAAATCGTAATCTGGGGGACGGGGAGTCCTCGCCGGGAATTCCTCCACGTGGATGATTGTGCGGACGCGTGTGTTCATCTCATGAAGACGTATTCGGAACTCGACCACGTCAATGTCGGCGCGGGAAAAGACGTTACGATTCTGGAGCTAACGAGACTTGTTTGCGAAATCGTTGGGTTCGCGGGAGGGATCGCTCACGACCACTCAAAGCCCGACGGCACCCCGCAAAAGCTCATGAGCATCGACAAAATCCGTTCCCTGGGTTGGTCGCCGCAAATTGAACTTCGACCCGGCGTCGCGTCAACATACGCGTGGTTTCAGAATTCATTGCGCCACCAGCCGTAGCGCTTGAGCGGGTTGACGCTCACTGCCGCGTGGACCAATTGAGAATGCGATCGCGCGCGCCGCCGCTTCGCTCTCGACCTCTATCGTACGTACGCCCTTAAACGGTGTTTGTTCTTGTAATCGTTATTAATTGGAGGTTACATCCTACTAATGCTTCGTCTTTAGGCGCTCGCGAATGCTACGGCCCCGTCTTCGAGCCTCTGCTCCGCACGAACTCGATACGGGCCGACGCATTCAGATGGATGGTAATTCCATCGGTTGTTCCAGCCTTGACGTCCACTTTTCCGGTAGGTCTGCCCTGATCGTCGAGATCGAACGCGTCAAGCCCATCAAGCTCCGCAAACTTCACAGTGACGGTCGTCGGGGCAGGCGACGGGTTGCCGAGGATGTAGCCGCCATCCGAGGCCTTTTCGACATAGGCCAAGCCTACTTCGCTTCGCTCGAGGGACAAATCGCCGAATTTCAAGACCGTTCCGCCCCCCAGATATACCGCGTGGGGATGGGACCCCTCCATTTGCACAAGGGCCTGAAGCGCATCGGTTTCAAGTCCACCTACCGTGTGCCTGCCCGGGCGGTAGGATGCAAAGCAGAGATCAGCGCCCTGCGCGGTTTCGACCCTTAGCAGGCCAAACCCGGTATCGATTCCGCCTTCCTGCTTCACGCTTTTGACGTAGCCGTCCCCGGACAGATCCAGAACACTGCCGAATATTGTGGATCGAACGTTTTCGCGACGCTCAATGAGCGTAGGGGCTGTGGGTCTCTTATTCGGAGCGTTGGACGTAAAGTCGACGTAAACGCCGCCTTCGCCTACGATCGCCTGAGTGGGAAACCCGCCTGCGGCCAGGAGCCGCGCAGAATGGTCCCCTTGGACCATTGTCGCCGACCAGGGATGGTCCGTCGGTTCGGACGCTCTTACGTCGGTCAGCACGTTGTACCCGTTTGGAACAGGGTCGTGAAAGGGCGATGGGCTGAGATTGAGGCTCAGGCTCGGAGAGCCAAGGATGTGCCAAGCTAGATCGTATTTGTGGGGCGAATCGGAGACGGCGCCGAAAAGATCGGCCAGGTATCCCCCTGTGAGGAAGAGGGCCCGATCCATCGTGACGCCCGGATAAGCCGAGTCCGACCAAGCGCGCTGAACGCCGACGCTCTCAGCGGGACCGAAGACTGTCTGATCGGCGCGAACATCGGGCCGCCTGGGGTCGTGCGGATGAAACTGTTGGCTCGTTTCATCGACCGTGAGCGTATTGTGCGCGAGGGTCGTGTGGTACCACGTATCGATTAACGGGTTATTACTGTAAGGGTAATGAATCCCCGGACTCGGCATCAGAACATCGCCGAAAGAAAAGAGATCGATGTGTAGCTTGTCAGGATGACCGTGCGACGCGCTAGGCCCATAGGAGAGTGTCAAATTCTGTATCCCGTTGCCAACGGGCGCGGCCGTTCGAAGAACGCCAAAACCAACCGCCGGATAGTTGACGCTGGGAAGTTTCATTGGTCCCGGCAGGTCGTTCGGATTGAGATCGTAAAGAACCGATGGCGGCGCGCTTCCGGCGCGTGTCATGCTCAGAGAGCGGGAGCTTCTCCCCTTCGGCCTTGTAGGCGAAGCGTTCAGCGAGGCGAGGTACGCCCGCTCGGGCGGAGAGTTGATGATGGTCAGGTACCGCGGGTCGCGATAGCGACGGTAAGCGTATTCGTACAGCGTTGGGACGTAGCCGCCGAAGAACGATTGGCGATTCGCGTCGTTCTCCGCCGGCGTCGTCATGTCAGGATAGCTAAGTAGAATTGAATAATCGAACATGGACTTGAAAATGTGATCATTGTAGCGATAGAGGTCCAGTCCGTGGCGCCAGGCCGCTTCGGCGGCGTTCACCATCGAAGCCAGCGCATAAAAGGCATAACTCGGCGAGCCCTCCACCCACGCGCCTCCCGGGATCGCGGGAGGCGCGAAATGGACAGTGAGCAATCCGTTGCTAGGGTGGTCTGCAGTGGCCGCGATCCAGTCCTGCGGCGGGGGAAATTGCCTGACGTGGATGGGGTCAGGTTTGGTCAGGTTGGTTCTGATGCCATAAAGTGCGGCGTTGACGAGTTCCTGGTCGTCGGTCGCATAGCCGGCCAACAGCACAGCTGTTCCGCCAATGGCGCCGCGGTTGGTGACTTGACGCGACCAACTTCCGGTTTGGTCGATGTCTGCGATGCCAGGGTAAAGTATTTCTGAAGCGAAAGGACGCAACAATTTATCGTGAATACGGACACGGTCCTCAGCGGATAATGCTGGATAATTGTATACTAGGTCGTAACCGCGAGCTATTTTTTCGATGACGATCGCCTCGTCCAAAAGTGTCCCTGAAATTCCCATGCCGTTGCGATAATTTAAGGTTTTATGCGACCCGTAGCGGGAACAATTTGAATAAGCGAGAAGAAGGTCTTTCGCATACTTGGCGTATTTCTCGTCCCCGGTCAAAGCATACATCGTCCCCAGATCGGATATCGCTTCGCCGTCCCGGTACAGATAGCGCCGAAATCGGGTTACGGGATCGTCTCCAACCGGAGCGCCGGGAAAAGGAGGAAAATAGTCACCGGGATAGAGCCAGGCGCCGTCCGGGCCTTGCTGCGGCATTGGAATGTCGAGCGGTTTGCCGATCCGCTCGTCCATTCGACTTCTCAGTTCAGAAAACTGAAGCTGGAGCTCCCGGCTCGTCTTCAGCATTTCCTTATAGTGATCGATGTCGTCCTGGTCCCAAAGTGTGTTGGGGTGCCCGTGGACTAGCCGGGGAGTGCCGAAGACTTCAACATTTGAAAGCGAAGGGCTGATCCCAGATGCTATATTCGCCGGCAAAATTGCATTGTAGATTACCTGGTCCTCATCGACCCCAGCCGCATGGGCTTCGACCGCGATGAGCGCCGCGACAACGGTCATCATTCCAACGACCCAACCGCCGACTAGGCCGTGCTTGTTCGATAGCATGCCTGGTATGCTGTCCTGCTGAAAATCCAAGGGCATCTATTTGTAGCCGCACTCAGTTACCTTCATTGACGACGCAGCTTAGGTGGCAAAGGGGCTTCAAAGCGACACCTTCTCGTTCGGCCCGACCGCAAGACGGAGGCGCGCCCGCGGGCGCCGCGATTTCCGTCACCAAGGCGACAGCGTTTTAGCCGGGACCGCTCGACTCTGGCAACTGTTTTGCGGACGGGAGGACCCAGTGGCGTGAAAATGTGAAACAAACGTATCTTAATTGTGTAAACCTGCGTCCGCTGCACGAAGTAAAAAAAAGTTGATCATAAACCTCGTTCAATATAGCAACTTCGCAAGTGATTGATGGTTCAAAATTGAGTACGATCATGAAGGGCCTAGCCATGTTAACTTTTCAGTACCATATGAAGGGTCAGCTTGGCAGCTCATACCAGATCGCGAGGCCATAACGATGTACACTGCCGCGGAACTCACTCTTTTGCGCGATTCTGATCCCAATCCGATTCCGGGCATCGACACGCCGGCGGGCAATCCGCTGAGCCTATCTTCGCTCAAGTCCTATACGACCATCACCACGAACCATTCCGCCCCTGTCTATTATAATTCGTTGAGCAACACAGTCGTGGTCAACGGCAGCGGGACGGTAGCGGCTCCCCTGGTCCTCAGCGGTTACAATTTCAGCGACGTCAACGAGGTGGACGTCTACGGCAATAACGTAACAATCGAGGATTGCACCTTCAACTGCGAGGGAGCAGCGACGGCGGCTGCAGTCAAACTAATGAACACCGGCGCCACCGGACTTACGGTTGAGAATTGCACCTTCAGCGGCGGCGATGAGGACTATGGCATCCTTTCCAATCCCAACGGATATATGGCGGTCATCAATAATAGCTTCATCGATTCGCCGACGCACCCCGTCACGATATCGAACGGAATCGTCACCGGCAACTACTTCTCCGGGGGAGCCTATATACCTGGAACGCATGCCGACGCCATCAGTATTCAAAGCACGTCCGGGCCCGTCACAGTCAGCAACAATTTCATCGACTGGACAAACAACGCCGACGCGGCGACGAACACGGGCTTTGCGATCCGCATCGCGACCGACGGCGGCGATACCAGCAATGTCTCTGTGACCGGCAACGTGATAATGGGCGGTGGCTGGACCGTATACGCCCAGCCGACCACAATAACTGGTCTGGGTCCCGGCTCCCACGGCGTCGTCGGCCAATTTGGCACGCTGTCCAATGTTAATATCACCGGGAATTATATCGGATTCGGCGAGTACGGCGCCTTGTATCCGACGCCAGCGGCGGGCGTCTCCTTCTCCGGCAACACGATCTTCGACTATACGAATCCGGAATATTCGATCAGCGCGTGGAACGCCTACCTCGCCAAAGGCGTGCCGACCGCGTATCTGGTTTCGTCCACCGGCAACAATATTATCGGCAACCTTGGCGGCAGCACAACGCTCTACGGCGCAGGCCAGCTCATTCACATGTACGGCTCAACAAGCGAGACGGTGTTCATCGGCGGGGCCGGCACGCAGTATATAACGGGCGGTACTGGTGCAAGCATCTACAAGTATCTGGCTATTTCGGACTCCGTTGCAACGCACCCCGACGAGATCGGCAATTTTGATCCGGCCAAGGACGTGATCGATTTGAGCGCAATCAACGCTGATCCCCAGGGAGCCGCGCAGAACTTCACCTTCATCGGAACCGCCCCGTTCAGCGGGTCTGCCGGACAGGTGCGCTATCAGTATAATCCGACGACCAACGAAACCCTGGTGCAGGCCGAGCTCGTCGGCGACTCTCTTTCCGGGAGCGACAATCCGGATCTCCAGATCGAATTATCGGGTGACGTCGCGCTCACGGCGGGCAATTTCGCCCTAACTGCGGCCCAGTCGTCAGCCGACATGGCGGCCGGCTCGGCGCTGCATATGACCACTGTCGGGGCCACCAATGCGACGCACGAACTCGTCTACGCGAACGTGCAAAACCGGTCTTACTCGTCATTTACCGAGATCTATCCGGCGGGCGGGACCGTCGTGGCCAACGAAGCCGCCGAAGCCTTCAATAACACCGACGGAACCGGATCGCTGACGCTCTCGGGCGCGAATGCGACGTATACCGACAACGGCTCCTCGCAGACCGTGACGGTGAGAGGGACCGCATTGTCGATCAATGCTCACTCGACCGAGACAATCAACGCGGCAGGGACAAGCGACAGCTTCGTGTTCAAAAACGGCTTCGGCCAGGACACCCTCAACGGCTTTGGCGGGTCCGATACGCTTCAGCTGCAAAAGAGCATGTTCTCTTATATCAGCCCGTCGGCTTCCCAGTCCGTTGACTTGGCCGCTGTGATCGCCCACGCTTCATTCGGCGTCGGTGTCGCCACAATCGCAGACACCGCCGGCGATCGCCTGACCTTGAACGGCTTCACCTCCACAACGCTCCTGGCAGCCCCAGCGCACATCACCTTCGTCTAGTTGTGCTCTCCATTAGCAGGCTGTT